>Ga0187770_10001891_pt1 | contig 11417 bp, 8 predicted proteins | sample 0116_SJ02_MP02_2_FD_133154 | JGI IMG/M metagenome (GOLD analysis project Ga0187770, IMG submission 133154) | Tropical peat soil microbial communities from peatlands in Department of Meta, Colombia - 0116_SJ02_MP02_20_MG | ecosystem: Environmental > Terrestrial > Soil > Wetlands > Peat | place...
AAAGAGATCGGCGACCGCGTCGGAATCATGAAGGAAGGGCGGCTGGTGATGGAGCGGACGCGGGAGGAGCTCCAGTACGAGGACCTGGTCAAGATCTACATCGACTACATGAAGTCCGAGCCGCTGACTTTGTCCTGAGGGACCGGCGGCACGCGCCCGCACAGAGCCCCGGCCGGGACCCCCGGGAAAGGGCTCCGGCCCCGCCGGCACGGTGCGACGCCGGGTTCAGGAGACCACCGCCATGTTGAAAACGATCATCAAGAAAGAGATGCTGGAGACCGTCTTCAGCTACCGCTTCCCGCTTTTCGCCGTCATCTGCCTCCTCCTCATCCCGCTCGGGATGACGGTCAACCGCGCGAGCTACGCCAAGAGGGTCCGGGATTACAGCGAGCAGGTCCGCCTGGCCGACGAGGCAGCCTCGGCCATCACGATCCAGGACGTCATGGCCGGGACCGTGGCCATCAAGGGTTTCCGGCCGCCGGCGCCCCTCTCGGTCTTCACCCAGGGCTTCGAGAGCACTCTGCCCCGCTACTACGAGTTCACCCAGGACGGTTTCAAGCCGGGGGAGTCGGCGAGCGACGACGAATCGATCCTCTCGGTCCAGGGCAAGGTCGACTTCGTCTTCCTCGTGCAGATGGTCATCAGCCTCATCGCCTTGCTCTTCGCTTCGGACATGGTCTCTGGAGAGAAGGAGTCGGGGACCCTCCGGGCGACGCTCGCCAACAGCCTCCCCCGCGATACTCTGCTCGCCGGAAAAATCGGCGGCGGGTATCTCGCGCTTTGGGTCCCTTTCCTCCTCGCCTTCCTGCTGGGGGCCGTCGTTCTGATGCTCTCGGCATTTCCTCTATTCGGCCGGGCAATGACGGGCCGCGTGGCCATCATCTTCCTGGCTACGTCGCTGTTCGTCATCATCTATTTCACGATCGGGATCGCCGTCTCGACGAGCACGGCTAAGGCTCGGACGTCGATCGTGGCCATCCTGATCATCTGGGCGGCCTTCCAGCTCGTCATCCCCAAGCTCGGGGACATGATCGCCCGAATCGTCTACCCGGTCCGGACCGAGACCGAGGTCTCTCTCCAGAAGTCCCTCCTCGTTCACTCGCTCGACATCGACACGGCCAAGGAGCTCGGCCGCCAGTACGATCTCATCTTCGGCGCGGCCCCGAAGGGGGCGGCGGACGACCCGAACTCGCCCGAGAGCAAGAAGTGGGGCCCGATCCGGGACGATATCCAACTTAGGGCGAGGGAGCGAAAGGCCCAGCAGCTTTCGGCCATCGACGAGACCTACCTGCAGGAACGGGGGCGGCAGCTCAACCTCGGCGTCAACCTCTCGCTCGTCTCCCCGAGCGCCGCGTTCGCCCGGTTTATCGCCGACGTCTGCGGCACGGGCGAGCTCGAGCGGGCCAAGTACATCCAGGCCGTCCGGGCCCAGCAGATCGCCCTCGACAGCGCCCTCTTCAGCAAGGTCAAACGGACCCTCATGATCCATGAGGGCGGCCGGATGTCGATGGGCTTCTCGGCCATGCCCGTGGACGCCTCGAAGCTGCCGAAGTTCACAATCACTCCGGCGACGGTCGCGGAGACGTTCAAGGCGAACGTGCGGAGCCTCCTTTCGCTTCTTGTCTGGCTCATCGCGCCGTTCGCCTACGCCTACGTCTGGTTCATCAGGTATGACGTAAGGTAGTAATTTGGGGACACAATACTCATTTCCGAATTTCGCCCGACTCGGGTCGGGTCGATCTCAATCCTTGCAAGGCGACGGCCGCCGAACTGCGCCGCCCCAAGAATTGGAAAAGAGTATTGTGTCCCCTTATTCTTATTGAGGATGCCATGCTCAAGACGATCATCAAGCGCGAAATCCTCGAATACCTGAAATCGGCGAAGTTCTTGATCGGGCTCGCCGTCACCCTGGCCCTGGCGGCAGGAAGTACGGTCCTCAACGTCCAGGATTACAAGGGGCGCCTCCAGGACTATCAGTCCGCGACACAGGAGATGAAAAACGACCGATTCTACATCCATCTCTACCGCCCCCCCCAGGTCCTGAGCACGCTCATCCAGGGGAAGGACCGGAAGCTCGGAAACAGCGTCACGGTCACCTATTTGGACATCCCCTCAACGACATCGGGCTATATGGGCGAGGGGAGAAGCCAGCGTCGGCGGCTCGTCTCGGGGTTCGCGGCCGTCGATTTCGCCTTCGTCGTCCGGGTCGTCCTGAGCCTGATGGTCGTGTTCATCGCCTATAACGCCGTGTCCGAGGAGAAATCCTCAGGCACTCTGAAATTGACGCTCTCCAACCGCGTACCAAGGGATCAGCTCCTGATCGGAAAGCTTCTGGGCGGGTGGTTCGTCATCATGGGTTCGCTCGCCGTCGCGACCCTCGTGTCTCTCATCCTCGTCCTTTCCCATTCCTTCATCGCCTTCGGGGCCGGCGAGTGGACCCGCTTGTTGGCGTTCGTCGGCCTTTCGGCCCTCTATCTCACGGTTTTTTATGCGCTGAGCCTTTTCATCTCCGTGCTTGTCGACAGGCCCTCCATTTCCCTGATGATCCTGCTCCAGGTCTGGGTCCTTCTGATCGTCATCTGCCCCAACCTGGGCATCATCGCCGCGGAGAACTTTGACAAGCTCCCGTCACCGGAGCAGATCGAGCATCAAAAGGACGCCGCCTTCCAGCCCTACGAGGCGGAATTCAAGAAGGTCGAGGATGTCTTCAACCAGGGCGTTCAAAAGGGAGAGGTAAGCAAAGAGGTCAGCATCCGGAATATCGAGCTCTGGGCGACGAAGGCCAACTTGAACCACCAGGTCGACGAGGAATATGGCCGGAAGCTTACGGCCCAGACGAACCTGGCCCAGGCCATCTCGAGCCTCTCACCTGCCGTCCTGTTCGATCAGGCCGCCGAGCGCTTCGGTCGAACGGGGATGGCCGGGTACGAGCGCTTCATGCAGGAGGTGTATCGTTACTGGCAACAGCATGTCGAGCGGACGAAGCTCATGTATACAGACCATGAAGCCTACAATAAGGCTCCGGCCATCGCCTTCAACATTCCGGCCGAACCGGCAGCCGAGGCCTTCGCCGCGACCTGGCTCGACTGGCTGCTTCTCGCTTTCTTCGCCCTGGCCCTGTTCGCCCTGGCCTATACGGCCTTCCTGAAAAAGGACGTGAGGTGAGTCTATGAAGACGATTATCGGGAAAGAACTTCTCGATCACCTCCGAAGCGTCCAGTTCGCCGTTCTCCTTGCGGCGAGCGTGCTCCTGTTCGCGATGAACGGGCTCGTTTTCGTCCAGCACTACACACGGCTCAGGGCCGATTATCAGAAGGCCATCGCCACGGTCGACCAGCAGCCCAGCACGACGATGACACGTCTGTACCGGCAGCCGAGCCCCCTCCAGTTCATGGCCGAGGGAGGCGAGAAATCGAGTCCAAAGGGATGCTGGCTCCGCCCCAAGCTGACCCTCTCTCCCCTGCCCGCGGAGACGGTCAATTTTAAGATGCCCGATATCCCTGAGCTCGATTGGGCTTTCATCATCAAGATCGTCTTCAGCCTCTACGTGATCCTTCTTGCGTTCGAGGCCGTGTCCGGAGAAAAGGAGCGCGGCACACTCCGCCTCGTTCTCTCCAATCCCGTCGGCCGGCTGCGCCTGATCACAGGCAAATATCTGGCCATCCTGGCTGGCGCGGCTATCCCTTTGGCCGTCGGGCTCCTCGTCAGCCTACTCATCATCGGCATCCTCCTCCCGTCCGTGCTGAGCCTTCCGAATCTGGCGCGCGTCGCCTTTTTCTTCATCCTCGCCATGGCCTACCTCTCGCTTTTTGGTTTCCTGAGTCTCCTCTTCTCCTCGCTCATCCCCCGCTCTTCGGTTGCTCTGCTCGTTCTGCTGTCCTTTTGGATCCTCTTTGCTTTTTTCATCCCCGATACGGCCAGCATCATCGCCCAAAGGTACTCGAAGGTCCCGAGCGAATACGAGATGGCCAAATTGGTCGGGCCGACCCTTCAGAATGAAGTCTTCGGCAGGGTCAGGAAGGTCGTGGAGAGAATCAAAAAAGGCGAGCTGAAGACGGAGAAGGAAGCCCGCGATGAGGCCGACAGCGCTTATGAAGAAGGCCAGGATATCGTCCGCAAGCTCTATGACGATTATGACAATGATATGCGGGAGCGCGCGGCCCTCGCCCGGCGTATTTCGCGGGCCTCTCCGGCCGCCCTGTTCGAATACGCGGCCGAAGCCGTCTCAGAGACGGGGCCGACGGCGGAAGCCCGGTTCTTCCGCGACATCCGGAATTATTCCAGGATCTATGACGATTACATCCTGAAAAAAGTCGGCAAAGTCGTCGGCACGTCCCCGTGGAGTTTCTCGATGGGGACGACTGTGAACGGAAAGTACGTCAGTCTCGAATCTCCCTGGCCTCAAGAGTACCAGGGTGACAAGTCCGATTTTCCCAGATTTTCCGAAAGCCGGCCGACCTTCCTCGACGGCCTGGAGAGCGGCCTGTGGGACATCGCCAGCCTCCTCGTCTGGAACATCTTGCTCGCTGGGTTGGCTTTCTCGGCGTTCCTGCGCACGGACGTGAGGTAATGATTGGGAAGTAATAATTTGGGAATAATTTGGGGACACAATACTCAATTCCGAATTTCATGGACCGACCCGGAGCGCCGCCGGGGACTTCTTCCCTCCTGGGGCGCCTGCCGAATTCCATCGTCTCCAGGCCAAAGCAAATTGGGCCAGCTCGCGGCAACTCGGCCGGCCGAATTTCGGAATTGAGTATTGTGTCCCCATTTTAGGAGAATCTCTATGATGCGCGTGCTTTTCCTTAAAGAGATCCGGGAGGCCTTCGCCAGCCGGCGGTTCTGGGTTGTTCTGATACTTTGTCTCATCCTCATCCCGCTCGGCGTCGAGGTCAGCCTGAAAGACTATCAGACACGCCTCCAGAACTACCGCGAGGCGGTCCGGATCTATCAAGAGCAGACGAAGACGGCCTCCGACCTCATCTATCAGGGAGGGGCCAAGGCCTTCGCTCCTCCCTCGCCCCTGAGCTTTCTCTCGCTCGGCCTGGAGCTCGTAAATCCGAACATCGCCGAGAGCAAGTACAAGAGCGGCGAGCCGCCGGCCGTCATGCGCCTCATCAACAGCCAGGGACGCGACAACCTCTACGAATTTTTTTACGGCCCACTCGACCTGGTATTCGCCGTGGCCGTGGTAATGAGCTTCCTGGCCGTCATCCTGACATACGGGGCCATAGCCGGGGAGAAAGAGCAGGGAACGCTGCGCCAGGTTCTTAGCAACTCCGTACCGAGGGCCGAGGTCCTGCTGGCCAAGGCCGTGGCCAACGTCCTGGCCCTGCTCATTCCCTTCCTGTTAGCTTTGGCAGCGAGCCTCATTCTTATCGAGGTCCAAGGGAACCCGATCACGGCCGTGCTAGGGGCCTGGACATCAATCGGACTGGCCATCATCATCGCGATCCTGTTCATCGGGGCTTTCTTCAACCTGGCCCTGCTCGTCTCGTCCCTGACCAAGCAGGCCGTGGTGGCCCTGGTTGCCCTGCTCCTCCTCTGGGTCTCTCTTTACGGCGTCTATCCCCGTCTGAGCTCGGCCGTGGCCCAGATTGTCGCGCCCAGCAAATCTGAAGCCCGGGTCGCTCTGGAGAAGGCCCAGCTCCGCCGGAATATACAGAAGGAGCGGGACGCCGAGATCGATCATCTGAACCAGACTCTGCCTGATGATATAACCAGCCCGGCCGCAAAGGAGGGAATGAAAACTCAGGAGGAGATTCGGAATCGCTACGAGGCCAAGCTCGAGGAAGGCTGGCGGGCCATGGACAGGGACATCGAGGTCCGGGAGGGGAAGAGAAATGCTCTGGCTGTGGCCATCGCCCGACTTTCTCCGGTCACCTCTTTCATCCGACCTATGGCCGAGTTGGCCCGGACCGGGCGGCTTGAGTACGAGCAGTTTCAGGGCGGCGTCCGCCGCTTCGAGGAAACGCTCAACCGCGACATATTCGGCAAGTACAAGATGACTCTCTACAAACATGCGGTCCTTTTTGACAGCGCCGTTCTCCCTGTCGCCGCCCCAGTGTTCACCTATGTCCCGGCCGCGCCAAGGGCCATCGTCCGCGACGTCTTACCCGACATCGTACTCCTCGTCCTCTTCAACCTCGTCTTTTTCGCCGGGGCCTTCGTCGCCTTCCTGCGCTACGACGTCCGATGAGGGGAAAATCCATGTTCAGGATCATCTGCAGGAAAGAACTGCTGGAGAATATCAGGAACTATCGCTTCCTCCTGGCCCTGGTCATCTGCCTAGTCGCCATCCCTCTCGGCTTCACCGTCAGCCAGAAGGACTATGCTGACCGACGCCAAGTCTACGACGATACCGTCCGCGATTATTCTGAGAGTCACAAGACAGTCGGCGACATCATGCAGCAGGGCGGCGCGGCGTTTCGGCCGCCCTCGGTACTGGGCTTCCTCTCGGGAGGCGTGGAGTCGATCTTGCCCAGCTCAGTCGAGACACTTGGATATATCACGGCCAGCGGAGCGAATGTCGAATTCAATAACACCCGCAAGATCGACAATCCGTTCATGGCGCTTTTCGGGCGGCTAGACCTGGCATTTATTGTTTCGACGGTCCTTGCAGTGTTGGTCATGATCTTCACCTTCAATGCCATCACAGGCGAGAAAGAGCGACGAACTCTCTCCCAAATCATGGCGAATCCGGTATCCAGGCCCGTGGCGATCACGGCGAAGATGGCAGCGGGAATGACGCTTCTAGCTGCAGCTTTCCTGACCGGGATGCTGGCGGGCACGCTCCTCCTCGTTGTCCCCGGGCTCGGCCCGTTCAGCGGGACAAAGATAATCACGACTCTAGTTGTGGGCGCCGGCGTTTCGCTCCTTTTCCTGTTTGCTTTGTACAACTTCGGCCTGCTCGTCTCAAGCTTGACACGGAGTTCGGTTACGGCAATGGTGACACTCCTTTCGTTCTGGGTCGCCATGGCTATGATTTTGCCCAAGGGAAGCGTCGTTGTAGCAAAAATCCTGCTTCCGGCGAAATCCCAATCGGTCGTCGACCTCGAGAAAAACCAGGTTCGCTACCAGATTAGTAATGAGCTTGGCGCGGCCATCGTCTATCTAACCGAAACCACGCCCGGAATAAAAAATATGACGACCGAGGAGTTTTTCAAAGCACTAAAGGCGAAGAATCCCGCGGTCGAAGCGTTCGAAAAGAAACAAGGCGAACTCCAGGACGAGTTCAAGGCCAAGACAGAAGCTGCGCTGGAACGGATAGATGCCGAGTTCGATCTGCACAAGGCACGAGAAGCGGCCTTGGCGCTTAACCTGGCAAGGATTTCGCCCGTGAGCTGCCTCGTCAATATCCTGACCGAACTCGCGGGCACGGGCTTCATGGAAGAGGCGAAGTGGCGCGAGACGCGGACTCGGTTCAAGCAGATTCTCGACCGGGAGATCGCAAGCAAACAGCATGAGCTGGGCTTCAAGGATATGTGGATGTCGAGCTCCGATCGGTTCAATGCGAAGGCGCCGGCACCGACGGTCCCGGCCGAGCCCGTGCCGCTCGAAAGGCGCCTGGCGGCTGTCTGGGTAGACCTTGTGTTGCTCGCGATCTACGGGCTGGTGTTCTTCGCCGGCGCTTATGTTTCGTTCTTGCGCTATGACGTTAGATAAAAAAGCGGGGACATGTACCCAATTACGTGTCCCCGGATTGTGAGGAAGCCATGACCTGGACCATCGCCCGCAAGGAGATCGTCTCGAACTTATTGAGCTACAAGTTTTTCATCGTTCTGCTGCTCATGGTTCTTCTCGTGGCCACGAGCCTGTTCATCATGCACCGGGACTTCGAACAGCGGATGGCCGACTACCAGGTCATCCGGCCGAAGCCGGGCGAGCCGATCGCACTCGTCGCCCCCAATCCGCTGTCCATCTTCGCCAAGGGCCTCGACGACGCCATGACCCGCTCCTTCGAGGTCGGCGTCATCGGCATCACGGTCCGGGCCGGCCAGGCCTCTGGCAACATCATCTATTCCTTCTTCCCCTCGCCCGACTTCCTTTATGTCGTGCGCGTCGTCCTCTCGCTCGTTGCCCTCCTCTTCGGCTTCGACCAGGTCAGCCGGGAGCGCGAGCAGGGAACGCTCAAGCTCCTGCTCGGGAGCTCCGTCTCGCGGGCCAAGGTCCTCCTCGGGAAATGGGTCGGGAACTTCCTCAGCCTGGCTACCCCCTTCCTCCTGGTGACCCTGCTCGGAACGGCTTTCCTCTCTCTCGATCCGGACGTCCATTTCGCGGCCGGCCAGATCGGCCGCCTGGCCCTCATCCTCGGCCTGTCGCTCCTCTACCTGGGCTTCTTCCTGAGCCTGGGCATTCTCGTCTCGACGCTGACGAAGCGGGCCGCGACCTCCGTCGTCGTCCTCCTCTTCCTCTGGGCCCTCTTCGTCTTCGTCATCCCCAACGTCGGCACGCTCGTCGCCCGGCAGTTCGTCGCCGTCCCGTCGGTCCGTGCGCTATCCGAGAAGCACGAGCAGGCCTGGACGCGGGAGGTCCTCCTCGGCATCAGCAAGGGCGGGAATTGGCCCGAGCACATGCGGACTCTGTCCGCAGAGGACGACCGGGAGGAGCAGGACTACCGCCTGAAGTTCGAGCGGCTCGTCCGGCTATCCCGCGACATCAACCGGGTCTCGCCGGCGGCGAGCTTCCTCGACGCGGTGAGCGAGGTCGTCGGCACGGGCATCGGCGAGGAGAGCCGCCTCAAGGCGGAGGTCGTCCGCTACAAGGACTCGATCATCGACCGGATGATCGCCGATGTCGAAGCCGGGAAGAGAGACGCCCAATACCCGGCCTTCGCCTATCAGCCGCGCCCCCTGGCCGAGATTTTCGCCTCGGGGGCCCTCTTCGACACGGCCTGGCTGGCCTTCTTCAACATCCTGGCCTTCGCCCTGGCCTATGTCGCGTTCGTCCGCTACGACGTGAGGTGACGCCATGATGAAAACGCTCATTACCAAGGAGATCCGGGCCAACCTCCTGTCCTTCCGGTTCCTGGCCAGCTTCGTCATCCTTTTCGTCGTCGTGGCCGTCACAGCCCTCGTCCTGGCGGGCGACTACACGCGGAAGCTCGACGAATACTCACAGCGCCAGGCCGAGCTCGAGCGCTACCTCCGGACCTACGCCCACTTCAACCGGATCGGCAACATCATCACCCCGACACAGCCGCCCGTCCCCTTCGAGGCTCTCGGTCGCGGCCTGACGGCCGAGGTCAACATGGAGGCGTTCGACGACGACCCCCTGCCGGTCATGTTTCCGCTCATCGACCTCGTCTTCATCGTCACAATCCTCGTTAGCCTCATCGCCCTCATCCTGTCCTACGACGCCGTCTGCAGCGAGAGGGAGGACGGGACGCTGAAGCAGATGCTCTCGAACGGCCTGGCGCGGTCAAAGATCGTCCTGGCCAAGCTCGCCGGCGGCGTCCTGACGCTGGCGGCACCGTTCCTCGTTTCGCTGGCGACGGGCATGCTCATCATCCTTCTCCACCCCCGGGTCAGCTGGACGGGCGCAGACTGGGGGGCGCTCGGGCTCATCGTCGTCGGGGCGCTCGTCTACATCGCCGTCTTCGAGCTCATCGGCATCCTCCTCTCGTCGGCGCACAAGGCGAGCGCCTCGTCGATCATGACCTCGCTCTTCGTCTGGGTCCTCCTTGTCCTCGTCGTGCCCAACCTCAGCCCGTACCTCGCCTCGTTCCTGAGGCCGGCGCCGTCGCGGATCAAGGTGGCCCGTGAGATATCGCGCCTGACGGATATCGACCGCGACGACCTCGGCCACAAGCTCGCGGCCCAGTACCAGGCTGAGGTCCTCAAGCAGTATCCGGTCCTCGCCGAGCGCCTGTCCGAGGACGAGGTCAAGCGGCGCGTCGCCGCCGACCCCGATTACAGGAAGGCCTACGAGGCGATGCGGGCGGCCGACCAGCTGGGGTGGGACGAGGCGAACCGGATCCAGAGCGACAAGGCCCACGTCCTCGAGGACGACATGACAAGAAAAGAAATGGCCCAGACGGGTCTGGCCCGCTCGATCTCAATGGCTTCACCTCTTGCCGACTTCAGTTATCTGGCCACGGACCTGTCATCGACTGGCACGAGGAACATGGTCCATTTCGGACGGCTGGCCAAAGCTTGGACCGATGCGTTCGACCATGAGTACGAGCCGAAAAAGATGGCCGTGTTGAAGGCCAAGGACCCGACTGCTGACCTGTGGAACACGCCCATCGACATGACGGACGCGCCCCGCTTGCGCTACGTCGAAGAGCATCTCGGAGGGCGAGTCCGTGCGGCTTTGCCGGCATTCGCGGTCCTTCTCGGATTTTGCGTCGTGCTTTTTGCCGCAGCCTACATCGCCTTCATTGGCTACGACGCAAGGTAACAAGGGATTGGCGAGTGAGGAGTCGACAATGAAAACGAAGTTCGCGTCCCGCCGGCGGGCTATCATCCTGGCTGCCGCCGTTATCATGGCGGCTGCCCTTTCCCAGGCTTACGGGCAAGACGGGAAGCCGTTCCTGGGGTCCTGGAGGGGCAAACTCGATGCCGGCGGCCAGGAAATCGAGATCCGTTTGGTTTTCTCTCTCGATGAGACCAAGAAAATCAAGGGGACATTCGATTCTATCACGAGAGGTACGACGGGAATAAAACTCGGCAAAATCGACATTGACGGCCGGAATATTTCATTCGCCATCGAGGATCCGAGGGTTCCCTTAAACTTTGTCTTCCGAGGAAAGCTGGACGCCAGCGGCCGAAAGATCATCGGGGACTACACCGCGTCCGGCCTGGCGGGGACTTTCTCGGTCGAGAGGGAAGCTCCTCAAAAATAGCGCCGGTTTCAGGCGCGCAAAAGGCGGAGACGGGCAACAAAATATGGGGACACAATACTCATTTCCGAATTAATTTTCTAACCTAGACAGGTGTGTCCCCTCGACAATCTCGGGAATTTCGGAAATGAGTATTGTGTCCCCCATTGTGTCCCCCATTTAGGGGCGTCCCCGATTTAGGGTCGATTCAGAGCACGCCCGCTCCGGGCGACCTCTGACGCTCCGCCTCTGCCTTCCCTTGCTCCTCCCGCGCGGCCTTCCGCCGCTCCTCCAGGATCCGCTCGTACTCGAGCGGGTGAAGCGTCCGGAGCTCTAGGCCGGTGATCCGCCCGTTGAGCCAGATCCCGCTCATTGGGAAGGACTCGGGATTGAGGTGGACGTTGTACATGTGCCAGATGATCACGGCGAGAAAGGCCAGGATCGCCTCGTAGCTGTGGACGACGATAAAAATGTTGTGCACCCAGAGCGGGAAGAGCTTCAGGGAAAGCCCGACATCCCACAGGAAAAAGCCGCTGACGATCATGATTAGCGACCCCCAGGCCACCGCCCAGTATTCGAATTTCTCGACGAAATT
>Ga0187770_10001892_pt1 | contig 11413 bp, 11 predicted proteins | sample 0116_SJ02_MP02_2_FD_133154 | JGI IMG/M metagenome (GOLD analysis project Ga0187770, IMG submission 133154) | Tropical peat soil microbial communities from peatlands in Department of Meta, Colombia - 0116_SJ02_MP02_20_MG | ecosystem: Environmental > Terrestrial > Soil > Wetlands > Peat | place...
ACGCCCGCGACAAAACGTTTAGGCCCCGCGGGTTCCTCGGGGGCACCCCTTCGAGGAGCGTACCGTCCCCGTGGTCGACCCCCTCCAGCTTTCGACCGACATCGTCGGGAACACCGTCGCGCTACTCTTTCCCGCCCTTCTCTGGGCACTGCTCTACCTGCTCGCGTGGGAACACGCCCCGTTCGCGGAGAGCATCGGATTGGGTCGCCGGGCGTTCTGGCTACTCCTCCCCGGGGCGGTCCTCGCGACCTTCGCGCTCCTCCCGATCGCCCCGGTCTCCACCGATTGGCTGGCAGTGAGCCTCGGGGGGGCGTTCTTCCCGCTCCTCGTGGGCCTCCTCGCGTTCGGTCGGGCCGCCCCCCCGCGCCGTCGCTCCCTGAGCCTCTATCTGCTCTTGCTCGCCGTGGCCGGAGGACTCCTCTTTCTATTCGTCCTGCCCGTCACAGCGGGCGTCTCGCACGCGGTCGGGTCCTCGTTGCGGCTCTCGGATTACGTCGGCAACGAGCTGGTCGTCGTGACCGCCGCGGTGGTCCTCAGCGTACTCGTGGGAGCGTTCGCGCTCGCCTCGGACGACACGGTCGCCCGGCGGGTGGCGTTCCTGTTCGCCCTCACGTCCGGGGTCCTCGTCAGCACGTTCGTGGCGTCAAGCGCCATCCCCGGGGTGGGGATCACCGAGTCGTTCCCCTACTTCCTCGCCCCGCCCGCGGTCGCCGGGCTGATCGCGGCCGCGTCGGCCGAGCGCGTCTTCCCGAAGGAGGAGGGGTTCGCGATCCCGACCGCCTTCCTCGGCAGCACGTTCGGCGTGCTGCTCGGTGCCGACCTTCTGCGCCAACCGCCGCTCTACGGGACCGGCCCTTCCGGGGTGTACACGATCGGCGGGGCCGGCGTTCTCGACCTGGTCTACCTCTCCGGGTTGCTCGCGTTCGGGGCGGCGTACGCCGGCCACCGACTCCTCGGCCGGTCGTGGGCTCCCGTCGGTACCGGGATCCCATCTCCGTCGCTCCCCCCGACCTCCCAATTGATTCGGGCGTTTCGCTCCGGCCTCGACGGGAAGCTCAGCGACTCGCTCCGGGAGTCCGCCGGAGCTGGGCGAGCCGCAGCGGATCAGGCCCGGGTGCTCCTCGACCTCGCTCCGACGGACGGGGAACGGCCGTGGCAGGGCCTTCCGGTCCCGGGGTGGCTGGTCGCCGACCAAACGAACCTCGACGCCGACGCCCGAGAGGGTACGACCGATGGGCGGGAAGGGTTCCGCTCGTGGAAGACCGCGCGCTGGTTCGTGATGATCGCCCGAGACCTCGGGTTTGGCCGGTTCGCGAGCGTGGGGGCGAGGTCGGCGGCGTTCCTGCTCGACATGGTCGTCGTGACCCTGCCGGCGCTCGCCCTCTGGGCGGCGCTCTTGCTCACGCTCCCCGGAGGGATCCACGACGCGCTCACGAACGTGACGTTCAACGCCGCGATCTTTGGCTTCATCTCGTGGGCATTCCTCTACTTCGTGCTCGCCGAGACGTTCTTCGGGACGACCGTCGGAAAGCGGCTGCTCGGCCTCGAGGTCCGGGATCGGACGCTCACTCTGCCGAGCGGCCTATCGTCCCTCGTACGGAACTCGACGGTCCTTCCGCTTCTCACGGTGCTCGGGATCGGCCTCGCGATCGCCCTCACCTTTGGCCTCAAGTCGGGGAGCGCGGGTTCGCTTGCCTTCGGCGGCGTGGCGCTCCCGACGGGGATCGTGGCGTTGGCCGGAATCCTTGCCTTTGTCGGCGGGGGAGTCGCCCTCCTGGGCGGGGGCGCCATCGTGCTGATCGCTGCGACGGCCGAACGGCAGCGGCTCGGTGACCTCTGGGCCGGGACTTGGGTCGTGCGACGCGCGCCCGCGAAGCCGCCTACGGGGGCGTTCCGCCCGGCGCCGCCGGGGCCGTCGTCCCCGACACCGCCGCCGGGAGCGGGCCGATCCGGCTGAGCGGGATCGCGATCGACGAGACGTTCGCGTCCCGTCCCTCGCGGTTCACGAGGCGTTCCGTGTCGATCACGATCGCCCCGACGCTCACCTGACCTTCGAGGAACCTCCGGCGGACGACCTCGACCACGTCGACGGCCTTGCCGATCGCGTTCCCCCGGGCCTTCACCACGACCGGGCCGGCGCCCGAGTTGAGCTGGCTAACGACCTGGAAAACGTAGGTCATCGTCGGCTTCTGGCCGATGAAGACGGTCGCGCCCGTGACTCCAGGGTCGGTCATGGAAGGGGCCGGACCGCCTCCTCGTACAAGGCTTTTTGCGGCTACCCTTCGAACCGCCGCCGGCGCGCCCGGCGCTCGTAAAGGTTATCGCCAAAACCCATTACGCGGCGACGGCCCGTGCAGGGGTGGCCCAGCTTGGTCAAAGGCGCTAGGTTGAGGTCCTAGTCTCGTAGGAGTTCGTGAGTTCAAATCTCACCCCCTGCACTCTCCCCTCATCTCCGCCGATTCGCGCGTGCATTCGCCGCCTTACACAACGCTGTGCAAGCGACCGCATCGACGTAAAGGACGGGATATCTGGGTCGGGCAGGGTACAGCCAGTGGGGGTAGCCTCCTGTGTCTCCAGAACGCGAAGCGAAAGGTGACCGGGTATTCACAATCGAACTCCGATCCAAGCCGAGCATCGACAACCTCTCACTGGACTTTGGTCGGAATCAGGGAGTCACTTTCGAAGGCACGCTCGGTGCACTCCGGAGTGCGAGATTCGTCGACGGCATGCTGCTCGAGATTACGGGAACCGAGGGTGTGCTCCGGGTTGACCTGTCGGAAGAGGAGATCCAGCGGAAGGGCCCAGGGGCGATCTAGTCACCGGGCGCGGGGCCCCGCGCGTCGGTGAAGCCTAGGATTCGCTCCCCACTCGTTCGGGCCACGGCCTGGCTCTCAGCCACTCATAGGTGAACCAGTCCGAGGCCCATTTCTTGAACCCGCCGTCTTCTCCCACGAATGACTCATAGGTCATCTTGCCGTCGTTTCGTCGCAGCGCGAAGGCCCCACCGTTCTCGGTCAGGTAGATGTGTCCTCCAAGCTTCCGTATCGTCCTCACCTCGGGTGTCTTCTCCTTCCCTCGGAGCATCGTCCGAAGAGTCGGCAAGAAGCTCTCCTGGACCAGCCAACGAACTTTGACTCCCTCCGACAATCTTTCCAGCATGAGTCGCTGGTGCACGTCAAAACCCAGTTCGACGGTCCCGTCGATGAATTCGCGGGCGTTCCGGAGGAGTCCTGTCACGTAGTTGAGGGTCTCCATAGTGGAGGAAACGGCTCGAGCCTCCGACAGTTCCGAGAATCGGCTGCGGAACTCACAGGGAATGAGCGTCGCATCGTGCTCGAGAAAGTAGTCGCGAGAGCGGAAGATGAACTCGAGTGGGGATGTTGTGTTGAGGACCAGTTCTGCGTACGACGTGAGCGAGTACGCTCCGTCCGCCCCTTTGTCGAGCAGGCGAGCCTCGGTCAATCGGTGCACCTGACGGAACGCCTCGGTCGGGGTCATGTCCAGCCGTTTCGTGATCTCATTGAGTTTGAGACTCGATCTCCCCAGCTCGGCGAAGATTCGACGTCGATCAGAACTCGCCAGCTCGAGGAGGAGTTCGGCGACCGATGAGTCGGGTCCAGCAGGCCCCTTCGGCTTCATCCGGACACCCCGATGTGAAGGATTTCACACTGGCATCAACGCAGGACTATCTCGAACTATCGCAATCTGGCTCCACGAGGAGACCATGCGGAAAGAAGGCTTTTCGAAGGGAGAGGCTCGGGAGCCGCACTGCCCCACCGTCGAGACGATGGAGACCTTCCTATGACGGTGGGTTACCAGTCCCCCGCGACGGCGTTTCCCACCTCCCCCAATCGGTCACCCTCTGGGTCCAGCGCGAGCGCGATCGTGCTTGTCGGGATTGGCTTCCAGGTCCTCGGCGCGTTGCTGCTCTTTGCCTTGGTCAGCACGTATGTGGGTTGGTCGATCTTCAACCCGTACGCCTACAATTGGTTCGTGGCGACCGCTGTCTATAGCGTCGCAGCGGGCGTGATTCTGCTCATTCTCTTTGCGTTCTTCTTCGCGTACCTGCCCATTCAACGCGGGAACTACGTCAGTGCGCAGACGCCGGCTCTCGTTCTCGGGGTGCTGTCGATCCTGACTCTGAACATCATCTCCGGGGTCCTCTTTCTGGTCGGCTATGTCAAGATCGGCGATGCGATTCGGGAGCAACAGCGGTCGGCCGCTGGACCCGGCGCCCAGCCAACGGCCGTGGCCGCTGGTTCGCTGGTCGCATGCAAAGGATGCGGACGGGTCTTCCCGTTTGGCGCATTCGGCTTCTGCCCGAACTGTGGCCAGAAACTTGGCGGCTAAGCGCCGCCAAGCTTGCGGGAGTCTAGAGCGGCAATCCGGTGCCGAAACGAGGATTCGTAGGTCGGAGGGGAGATCATGGGGCTGAACCAAGAATCCTCACAGCACCTGTCCAAGCGAGACTCCGCCTGGCAGACCGAGTGGCGTGCTGCTGTCAGTGTCGGATCCGGGATCTTTCTGGCGGTCTTCCTGCTGGTCTACCTCGCCCCGTGTTCGTGTTCGTACGGCTGGGAGACTAGGTCGATCGTGCCCGTCGTTGTGCTCGTCATGTTCGTCGCTGCAAATTGGATGACGTGGGCATCCTGGGAGGCCGCCCGTACCCCACGGACTAGGGTCCCAGCCGCGTAATGGCACCGCACGTCAAGGGAGGGAAGGCCGTCATCTCGGTACAGCTAGTCACCCTGACCGAACGACATCCTCAAACCGCAGGTTCTACAACGGGCTAGCCGCGGTCGGGCATCTACGGCCAACCTGAACGGGCCGGGGTTCCGGACCCGTTCGCCCGGCCCCGGCTAGCGGTCAAGGGCAGGATACGAACCAATTCCTACTTCACACCCCCTGCATCCTCCATCCCGTTTCCCTACCCTCAGCTCGCTGAGGACTCCCATCAACGCCAATCTCGGCGTGCTCTGGTGTCGTTCGTTTTTTCGAAGCAACTGTGGACGATTGAGGGATGGTTCCGAGGTTACGGGGCCCCTCCGCGCAAGACACCCAGTGCGGCAAAGGGTCGAATGGGCGGAGGAACCTGGTCCACGCTCGGAACCGGCCCGATTTGGGGCTTCAGAATGCGGGGAGATAATCCGCCGAAGTATCGGCGAGGTTAGGGTGGCTTGGACGGCGGTCCCGCGACGTCCCTTGAAGCCGGATGCTTCCGGTCGTGATCAGGGTCGCGGGGAGTGAGGGTCCTTTGCCTCATGAGAAGGAGTATTCCGGAAACCAGGACCGCCGACCCAGCGGTCAGGAGGAGAGGGCCGGCCACGGTAAGACCGGTCGTCACGGAGTATGTGATGTTGACAGACGTTGGTGTAGTCGTCTGTTGTCCCCACGCAACCCAGATCGATCCTCCGTTCGGCTGGTTCAGGGAGATGCTACCTCCCGTGACCCCAACCAGAATGCCAATTTGGTTGGTGCCTGCTACCCGCTGGCCCTGCTGGAGTTGCGTGAAGTTGTGGCATACGTCGGTACACGTGGCAAATTCCACGTCAACAAGAGCGCTCGAAGTGAAGGAGACGAGAACGGGTACGACCCCAGTGATCGAGTACCCGGAAACGTTCTCGAGGAGGAAGTACCAACCCCGGTTCTGCGATTGAAGCGAGACCGTCTGAGTGCTGGTGAACTGAGGAACAACGGGAACGTATAGTAATGCCACCCCGACAAGGAGAATGACGACACCGAGCGCAGCCCATACTATACTCCACGAGCGCTTCACAGGGTGTCCCTAGAGACCCGTTTTCCGTCTATCTGACCCGATAGTCAAACGCGGTTAAAGATTTGATAGGTGCGCCTTCGATTCATGCACGGAGCGCGGACGAGCGACCGTGCGGCTCCGCTGGGCAAAATCGACCCGTTTGGAACGCCTTTCGATCTGTGCACGGAGTGCGTGGCCGTGATTGCCTTTGCATCGCGAGTGCAACAACTCCCACGCCTCAGCCGGCCAGTGGGCTCGTCCCACATGCCACTACTCGCGAACTGAACAGAAGCGGAAGTCACACCCCCTGCACTTTCCCTTCTTCTTCCCCCCACCGCACGCGTATCCCACCCCGCCCGCCGGTACCGCCGAGGTCAGGGTCACACCGCCCTTCGAACGGCCCGAATTGTCGTGAGGAGCGCTTAATCGCCCCTTTCTGCCTAACCTCTTGGGAATGGTCCCAGAAACGGACCCATCTACGGTCGTGAGGCAGGGAGCGTTGACCTGCCCTCGATGCGGCGCGCCACTGCCGCTTGCCGAGGAAGACGGGTTCGTTACCTGTGGGTACTGTGGGGTTCGCACAAAGGTCTCCAAGATCATCCCACCCCAACGGATACCCTCCCCTGCCGAGGAGGCTGCCTACCTACCAGAGCCACCTCTCACATCGACCGAGGACGACTCCCTATGGGGGGACCGAGTCAACATCGTCCGAGCGGTGATTGCCATCGTGGTGATCGTAGCAGTCATTGCCGTTGCAGTGTTGGCAAGCTCGCCACCTCAGACGAATCCGGCCGGCGCCTCTGTCGCGCATTGTTCCGTCACGATCAATGCATCCGCCACCTCCGGGCCGGCCCCATTTACCGCGACTTTCGCGGCACAGGTAACTGCACCTCCGGGAGTGACTACAAATGAGCCGATGTGGCAGTTTGGTCCCTTCGGCCCGGGGATTGATGTCAACTTCACTTATGGGGTTACCGTCACTCACACGTGGAACACCAACGGGACCTACGGAGTCCACGTGACAGTGCCCGACAGCACCGGACAGGGATGCTGGACCACCATGAGCGTCGACGTGACCTGAGCTGAAGCTCTGGCTGCGCCGTGGGTCCCCCCGTTTGACCAATGCCCCTGCACTTTCCACTCTTCACCGATCCGTGCGCGAATCCGACCCCGACCGCTACCAGTAGAGAAGACCGCCCGGTCGTGATGGTTCGCGTGTGTGTGACGGTGAAGTCTAGTGTAAGAACCCGGGCGCGAGTGCCGGTTGGGGGATCCCCGTGGACGCCGTAGAGTACTTCGAGTTTGTGAGGGACATCCCGTTTCGGCTGCCTGTTTCAGTTGGCGATCCGGATCATAGCTGTCTCAGAAAGGCGGTGGTCCTGAGACCTCTGCTGGCTTCTCTCGGCCTGAAGACTAGATACGCCCTTTGCCGGTTCACCTGGAACAGCCTCAACATCCCGCCGTCTCTGAAGGCGATCCCGCACGAAGATGTGAATCACATCTATCTCGAAGTCTACAGCGAGGATCACGCGAGATGGATCGCGGTGGACCCCACCTGGGACAAGGGACTGGCCTCCAAGTTGCCCGTGTCGGAGTGGGACGGAAAGAACGACACGACCATTGCGGTCAAGCCAACGGAACGCCTCAATCCCATCGAGAGCGAAGGAGAGATTGACAAGCTCATTGACATGCCAGAGCTTCGGAAATGGCTGGCGTTGCCGATTGGCTCACCATCGAAGGTCAATGGCCAGTTCTACCGGGCATTGAACGAGTGGGTGGAGAGCGTCCGAGCTTAGGCCATCGGCCGCGACCGCTCGAGGACTTCCCTGAACGATTCGCCGGCGTACCGGTCGTTGACCGACCTGCGCATTGGGAAAGTCCTCATACTAGGAGATGCTCGGAAGCAGGAGCCGATGCCCTGGAAATACACCGACGAGTACTATCGAGAATACACGCGGGCGACATGGAACGAGAGCGCTGAGGCGTACGTTGAGCTTCTTGCGTCACTCGAGCCCTTCCGCACGGACCTGCTGGCCCACCTCGCCGCCCACCGAGGCGAAAAGGTCCTCGACCTGGGGACCGGCCCCGGTGAGCCGGCGATGACCCTCGCGAGACAGGTCGAGCCCGACGGTCACGTCACCGGCGTCGATTTGTCGGAGAACATGATCTCGATCGCGAACAACGTCGCGAACTCTCGGGGACTGAAGAACGTAGACTTTCGAGTGATGGATTGCGCCGCCCTGCGACTGCCCGACTCACAGTTCGATGCGGTCGCGTGCTGTTTCGGATTCCAGATCTTCACCGACCCCGAGAAGGCCGCGCAAGAGGCTTTTCGCGTCCTCAAGCCGAAAGGCCGGATTTGCGTCGGAGTGTGGAGCACGGGAGACCGGGTTCCCTTCCTCCACGCGCTCGTCGGCCCGATGCTCGAGTTCGCCGAGCCGGACGAGACCGGCTACATCCCCACCCCCTACGAAACCGGAGGACCCGGAGAGATGGTCCGCTTTCTCGAGACCGCGGGCTTTCGGGACGGGAACGAGGTTCGCGTGGAGCATCGAATGACGTTTGACAGCAGCGAGGATTACCTTCGGACGATGCTGAAAGCCACGCCGATTGGCCACTCTCTCGAAGAGGAGGATCCCGCCACTCAGAAGGAGGTTCTTCGGAAGACGCGGGCCAACTTGGAGAAGTGGACCACGCCGAACGGCATCTCCCTACCGGCAGAGTGCGTCATAGTAACAGCTCGAAAATAGAGGGGCGATCTCTCGCCCCCGCAGACAGGCCTTCGGTCGAGCAGACCCGACGACCTGTGGATCCAGCACCTTTTCCACTGCTTGAAGCGGTCTCGAACCCATCCCTTGCCATTCCCATCGCTCTCCTTCGCCGGAGCCTCGCGGACCGCAGTTTGGTGCCTACCTACCGAAACTCCGGTGGGGTTGGCCCGCCCCCTCCTTCTATAACTCCCTTCGTCGCCTCCTCCCGAGCGACCGGCTATGGCCGCAAGTCTCCGGGGGGAGTCGCCGGAAGGTCGCACGCTCGGCCTGCTCGCGAACCGCTTGGAGCGGCTGAGGGGGAGCCTCCTCGAGCTCGAGGAGGCGGTGGACCTCACCCCGTTCGGACCCCAGCGGGACAGCGCCCGGAACCTCCTCCACTACCTCGCGTTCCGCCGGTTCGATCTGCGTCGGGAGCAGACCCGGCTCTCCCACTGGGGACTCTCGTCGCTGGGCCGGTCGGAGAGCCACGTCCTCTACAACTTGGACGCGGTCCTGAGCGGACTCGATCGGCTCCGAGGTCGCCCCCCGGCCCGACGGCCCGCGCCCGCCGTCCCTGACCCGGAACGGGGCCGGCGGATCCTCACTCGAAACGCCCGGAAACTGCTCGGCCCCACCCGTCCCGGTCGCGCCGTCCGGATCATGGTCACGATGCCGGCCGAGGCGGCGACCGACTACGGCCTCGTCCGGGACCTGGTCGACGGAGGGATGGACTGCGCTCGGATCAACTGTGCCCATGAGACGCCCCGCGAGTGGGCCCGGATGGTGACGCACATCCGTCGGGCGGAGCGGGCCGTTGGGCGGCACTGCCGGATCCAGATGGACCTCGCCGGGCCCAAGATCCGGACCGGTGCGATCCGTCCCGGACCTGCGGTCCTCAAGGTGCGTCCGAAACGCGACGCGATTGGCCGGGTGACTATGCCCGGTTCGATCTGGCTGGTCCCCTCTTCCGAGCCCATTCCCGAACCGCTCGCGGGAGCGGCGGTGGTGACGGTCCCGAGAACCTGGCTCCTCCGGCGCCGGTTGAGCGAACCGGTGGAGTTCCGCGACGCGCGCCACGCTCGGCGGATCCTGCGTCTAGTCGAGCATATTCATGGCCGGTACCGCGCCGAGACCGAGAAGACCTGCTACCTTACGTCGGGGACCCGGCTCGTCGCCACATTCGAGAACGGTCAGGAGGACGAGACCTCGATCGGCCCGGTCGCCCGGATCGATCAGCGGATCCGACTCAAGATCGGAGACCAGATCGTCGTCACGGCCCGGGCCGAACCCGGCGAGGATGCCCGGATCGACCCGGACGGGCGCGTGCGGCAGCTCGCGCACATCGCCTGCACGGCCCCCCAGACGTTCCGGTTCGTCCGCAAGGACGAGCCGATCTGGTTCGACGACGGTCGGATCGGCGGAGTCATTCGCTCGGCCAGTCCCGAGCGGCTGCTGGTCGAGGTGACCCACGCCCCGCTCGTCGGGGCTTGGCTGGGCGCCGACAAGGGGATCAACTTCCCGGACTCCCGGGTCGACCTGCCGACCCTCGGTCCTAGGGATCTCCAGGATCTCCGGTTCATCGCTCACCACGCCGATCTCGTGGGGTATTCGTTCGTCCACAGCGCCGATGACATCGCGCTCCTGCGTCGCGAGCTTACCCGACTCGGCCGGCCCCGGATGGGCGTCATCCTGAAGATCGAGACTCGGACGGCCTTCGAGGAGCTCCCGGGGATCCTGCTCGCCGCCCTCCGATACCCCCCGAACGGGGTGATGATCGCGCGGGGCGATCTTGCGGTCGAGGTCGGTTACGAGCGTCTCGCCGAGGTACAGGAGGAGATCCTCTGGCTCTGCGAGGCCGCCCACCTGCCAGCGATCTGGGCGACGCAGGTCCTCGAGGGGCTCACGAAGACCGGGCTCCCGACACGGGCCGAGGTGACCGACGCGGCGATGGGGGTACGGGCGGAGTGCGTGATGCTGAACAAGGGTCCCCACATCGCGGTCGCGGTGCGGGCGCTCGACAGCATCCTTAGGCGGATGCAGTCTCACCAGGCGAAGAAGACGGCGATGCTCCGCCACCTCAACGTCGTGGAGGGGTTCTTCACCCAGCGTCGGGTCGGCCGGGCGAAGTAGTCCGCCGGACCGTCGCTCCGCGCCCGGAAGCCCCTCGGGCGGGGACGACCTGCGCAACTTTCGTTTTATAAGACCTCGCAGACCTGACAGTGAGCGGTCGGATGGCGACGGGAGATTCGGTCTGCCCGAAGTGTGGGGCGACGGTGCTCGAGGCGGCGATCATCTGCCCCGAGTGCCACGCGCTCCTCGAAGAGCATGGTCCGTCGGCGCCCGAGAGCCCTCCGGAGCAAACGCCGGACCCTCCTCCCGCAGCAACTCCGCCTCTCGAAGAGGTCCCTCCTCGACGCCCGGCGGCACCCCGGTCTCGACCGGCCCGCGCGGCCCCGTCCGAGAAGGCGAACCCGTTCGCGGCCGAGCTCGGGCGACGCCTGAGCCGTTTGAAGCAGTGGTCCGAGGGGGTCCAAGCGCTCGGGGTCGAGCTCCCGAAGCTTCCCGAGTGGGCCGAAGAGCTCGCCCGTTCCGCCCCCAACCCGGAGCCGTGGGCGGAGGTCGTCCGGGGAATCGAACGCATTGCCCAGAAGCGGATCGTCGAGGCGTTCGAGGAGTGGGAGAAGCGGACGAAGGTCCGGCTCACGCGGCTCGAAGCGTACTCGGTCGACAGCCGACTCGAGCGCGACCAGATCGAGGATGCCCTTCACTCGGCGCACGCCGGCGACATCGCCCAGGCGCTCTCCTCGTTCCAGCAGGTCGACCGCGTGGTCACGCTGAAGGAGCGGCACCTCGACCAGGCCCGGGAGGAGCTCGAGCGTGTCGTCTCGCTCTTGCACGACATGCAGGC
>Ga0187770_10001893_pt1 | contig 11412 bp, 13 predicted proteins | sample 0116_SJ02_MP02_2_FD_133154 | JGI IMG/M metagenome (GOLD analysis project Ga0187770, IMG submission 133154) | Tropical peat soil microbial communities from peatlands in Department of Meta, Colombia - 0116_SJ02_MP02_20_MG | ecosystem: Environmental > Terrestrial > Soil > Wetlands > Peat | place...
CAATATCTCCCGCATCTGAAGCTTGGGCGGCTTCGGATATCAACCCAACTGCTTCCCGACCTAGGAAAGTGGCTCCATGAATTCTGTCCTCTCGAAGCTGCTTTACCTTGCGTATGACATCAGTTAATGACGTAGGCTCCGAGTGCAAATCGTACTGAACCCGATCGAGAGTCTCCCTGAGTTTCGGGACAGTATCGTACGACGTTAGCTGCGCGAGGGCAACCCATCTATATTCAATATTCTCCCAATCCAGCTTGATCGACTCGGACATCGCTTCAAATAGGAACGGGTGAACAACCCACACGGTGTCGTTTTCCTCGTCGTAGGCGCGCAAGGTTTCCCCTATCCTAATCAGGTTGATTTGTTCCGGCAAGAGACCTAATTCTTCACGAATCTCCGTTACGGCACGCGTGAGAGGGTGTTCGGCGCCTTCGAGGTAACCGCTAACCGCAGACCATTTGCCCCTATGAGATCCGACCTTGCTACTGCGACGAAGTAGAAGGATCTGCTGACCGGTCGTAAGGAAGGATGTTACGACTTCACGATATTCCAAGGTATCGCACTGAAAATTCCGGTTCAGAGTTACGACTATTGCTTGAGAGGGTCCACTTGAGGCTTGATGGTCTTTAGGCGATCCCAGAGTTTCGCCGCAGCGGTTTGCGCAATGGATTGGACCTTACCTTCGTCGAAGGTAAGGAGTTTCTTGTCTTTGACTATCGATCTTCCGTCCACTATGACGGTCTCCACGTCGTCTCCGTCGACAGTGTTGATCAAATGTCCAACAACGCTGCTCGTGGTTAGGGGGGTTGGGAGGATGTTTGGTTTGATCAGGATTATGTCCGCCTTCTTACCCGGCTCAATGGACCCAACCTGGTTCTGAACACCGTACAATGCGGCGCCGTTTATCGTAGCCATCTCAAGAATTGTATATGGGTCGATGGCGTTCGGGTCTCTCGAATTGACACGGTGTAAGAGGTAGGCTGCCCGCATGTTCTCGAACATGTCGAAAATATATCCGTCATTTCCCAGGCCCACCATGACGTTTTGCTTCAGCATTTTGAGAATAGGTGCAACGCCAACTGCGTTAAGCATGTTACTCATGGGGTTATGAGCTACCCCCGTCTTGGTCTCGGCAACAAGGTCGATCTCATGGTCATCGAGATTCACGCAGTGCGCCAGCACGACATTTGGCCCGAGTAACCCGACGTCACGTAGACGTTCAACCGTCCTCTTACCGTAGTTTTCCAAGTTGTGGTGCAAGTCCACTAACCCTTCCGATGCGTGAATGGTAACGGGTGCATGATGTTTCTGGGCAACCTGTTTGACTTGGCGAATCAGCTGATCGGAGACAGTGAAGGAAGCGTGAATGCTAAAGAGCGGCCTCGCCTTGCTCCCGGGCTTCACCGTTTTTGCAAACCGAACATTCTCCTCAACGCCCCTCACCCCTTCATCCGTAGAATGGCGTTCAGTGGCTTCAAAGGCGATGAAGCCACGGATCCCAATTTCCTCAACCGCCTTCGCGACGTGATCAAGAACGCCGGAGATTGAATTTGGGCCGGAGTATGTGTCAGCGAACGTTGTTACCCCTGACTTGGCGAATTCTAGGCAGGCGACGAGAGCGCTCGCGTAGGCGTCTTCAAAATTCATGGCCTCATCCAGAGGCCACCAGACTCGCTGGAGAATTTGTGTAAAGTCCGACGGCGGCTCAATGTTTAGCGAGGCCCCGCGCAGAAGCATTCCATAGAGATGTGAATGGCTACAGACTATGCCCGGCATCACAACGCAGCCTGAAGCGTCGACAACCTCCACCCGGCCGTGTTTCTTCTCAAGGTTCGCCGTCCGATCGACCTCAATGATTTTGTCCCCTTCAACGGCTACGGCATGATCCTCGAGAATTCGACGCTTGCCATCCATCGTAACGAGAATACCGTTCTTTACAATTAGATCAGCCAACACTCAAACCAGTTCATGGTAGGGAGGGTTTGCATAAAATAAGTTCGCCGTAGACGAAACAGCGAATTGCGAGCCACAGCAGGTAGAGACAGAGGCTTAATCTCTTTGCTCACAGAATCTACTTGCGGCTCCCAGCTGTTCGAGGTTAGTCGCTCCGAGAACCTCGTTATCCATGCCCTCGCCCAATATGACGTTCGGTTACAACATCCCCGAATCTGTCTAGAGTCCGTATTGCAGCTGAATTACGGAGTACGCCGCTAGAGCAATGAAGAGAACTATCACCATCGAATCGGGCAGCACGTTACTTAACCACACCTCGTTGTCGGTTATCCAGCCAACGGTTCGATCTATGATTCTCCACCAGAAATCGAACGCTTTTGGCAACTAATTCAGACTCTCACCGCTTTTGAGAACTGAATCTTCAACCAACGTCTTCCCCTTCCGACGCAGTATCCACGTGCGGCGACGTTTGACTGTTGGTGGAGAAAGTCGAAGTAACCTTAGATGGAAGTATTACTGGACCGCACACGCACGTCCCAATTCGGAGCAACGAATCGCCGGATAACTGCGTCGTCTGGTGCGATGGGTAGCCTGCAACGCAACCTGAAAGTTCAATCAGACAGTAATTTGAGGGACCTCAGCTATTCTTTTCGGCCGTGACGCATACATTCTAATATACGGGGCCATGGCCAGAAAAGTCTTAGTCTCGGCCTTTCTGAGGTGCTCTTCGAAAGTTGTTCGGGGGACCTTATGTTTGAAGGCGATTTCCTCAGCCGTCACTTTCTTTGGTATTTGATAATACCCATACTCCAGCGCTGCCAACAGAGAATCGACCTGTCTGTCGGTGAATTCCGAAAAGACGCTGCTAACTGATATGACAAAGAAGTCACGGATGCTTCTATCAGGAATGACTCTCTTTCGCAGAATTTGGACCGGCCCAAGCCTGTTCAACTCTTCGAACATCAGCTTGTAGTCCTTCTCCCTAAACCCTATGACTCTGTACTCCTCCCATCCACCATAATACACCTCAGGCGGCACTATCAGGCAAGCATGCTTCTCCACTACATCCAAGATGTTTGGTGAAATCTTGCTGCAAGTGCAGGTTCGGACGATTAACTGAAGGTTGCCTTCCAGGAAGTTTTTCTTGAGTAACTTACCGCCTTTCCAGAGCAGAAGCTCCTTCAGGGCGGGTTCGACCCTCGTGTAGGTCTCGATGTCCGCGCAATCGACCTCCGCGACATGGACGTTGTTGTTGCACCATTCTACCAGCCTCACTTCAGGGTGCTTCCTGGAAAAACGAGTATAGGGGCAATCGTGTTGCAACTTGAAATCAACTTCAAACATTGTTGAATCAACCATCCCACCCCGTTGCGACCGTTCGCAGTATAAGTGCTCTGCCGTCCTACGACGGCAAAATACACCGGCGTTCGCTGGACGAATTGACCGGCTTACGACGGCATAACACAGAAACCGCAGATCAAGGCTTGCTTACTCAGGATGATCTGAATGGGAAACGTAACGACTCCGCTCAGAACAGTGGAACATCTCGGTTCGAGAACACTGGAATCCGCGTGTCTTGAATTGAAACTAAAAGATCTTGACCCCCACATACGTTCGGCCACTGTTCTCCGGGATACGTTTGTCGTAGACGACCTACTGAAGGGCTATTCATACCTAGTCGCAAGATCAGAAGGTCACAACCAACTCACTTTCACGCTTAAAGACGGCCGCCAAGTCATTGTAGCTTTTGAGCCGACTGGCGACACCGCTCTTGTGGCTGAGGCGACAGCCGAGCGTCTGATGGAATCCGGAAATCGCGTACAGCGCCTCGGATTGGGGCCAGCCGAAGTCTACGAGAGGTGTATGATGGATTGATGGCATGGAGACGCCGCCAACATCTGATTTTTTTCGGCTATTCGGAAGCTGAAATCACTCGGCTGGGAGATTTAGGCAAACTCACCAATGAGCGGATGAATGAACTCATTCACTCCAACAAACTTGAAGCCACGGAAAAAACCGGCGACGAGCCAAACAAAACAGCACCGGATATACCCATATTCGGCCCGGGTGTCATAGACAGACACCTTGTCCGCAAACCCTGAGCCTGCATTCAAAGCTGCCTGTCGAACACTCGCAGGCAGCCCTTCCTGCTTGTATTTGCATTGATCGAATCATCCCCTTAAATCTCTGAATCTGTCTGATTCTTCGCAGGCGCCTTGTTTGAATTGGTTTAGGCGTAGGATCTTTCTCCTGGGGATATTCGTGCTACTGGTTGCGAGCCTCCCCAGCGCATCTGCGCAGGGTCCATGCTTCGTTCAGAGCGTTAACTACGATTTTCCGTCTTCGGTAACGCTCGGGCAGCAGATCACCGTCGAAACTCACATCACGGCAACGTGTGTTCAGTGGCCGCTCTACTGGACTGAGTATAGTATCCGCGTAGACTTAACTAACATATCTACGGGCTTTGTTTTGTCAACGACCACGTATCAGGTGGGCTACGCGCAAACATACATTGACCAAGTCTTCCTTAACGCTGCCACAGCTCCCAATGCCCCAGCTACTTGGTCGCTCAGGATTGACGCGTATATTTGGGGGCAAAGCGGACAGCTGCTCTTTCACTTCGAGGATTACGCGAAGCTCCCCGTTAGATAAGACAGTGATAGGAATCCTCTAGATGCGGGCGCCGTAATTCGAACCATCGTTTTTCGTGTAGTGGTGGTATTACTGTGCGCACACGCACTTTCTAACGACGAACGAACACGTGAGCATACTCCAGCTCCTGTTCGGTCACTAACAAAACCGTTAGTTCCAGCTCGATTCGAAACAGTAGCAGACATGCTCGATTGGATGAGTCACCAAGTAGACAAGGTGTAGTTAAGTACAGCTGGTGCACGTCGTCGTTGGGTCAGCTCGTGCGCGCACAGGCACACCAAAAACGACGGCCCGAATCACGACGGCCGCACCAGCGATGATACACACATACACACACGAAATTCATGACCGATAAGGGGTAGAATTCTGTCTGAAAAAATGATCAAGCCTCAACAATCTAGTGCTGTAGAAGCCGGTCGAGGCTACGATGTATTTCTCTTCGAGAGCAACACGTAGGCGGTCAGGATCATCAGAAGGACTTGGATAAGGAAGACAGGTACCTGTCCAGGTGGGTTCAGATCAGCGGACCAACCATACACTTGTCCACCGGACAATGGGGTTGCAAAGCTCGCTGTTATGAAGATCAATATGTTATCGATAAGCGATAGCACGAATAGCCCTAAGATTGCGGGTTTGAATAATTTGCCTGAACTTAACGCTGCTAAGCCACCAACCGCAAAGAGAATTGCGGTAACCAGAAAGTACAATCCATTAGAGAGCGAATAGACGATGAACTGGACTAGGATGGCATGAAAGACAGCGTTGATCAACGCCACGAGAAGAACTAGAATTCTTAGAGTCGACTTTCCCATTAGATTCCCTGGAATGCACCATAGAAAGCTGAGAGTTATTTGAGTTTGTTTGTTTTGGGATGTAATTTTTTCCTGGCTCCGAGTCTCTGAGAGCGCTTGAACCTTCATGCTTGGCCGTAATGGTGTTTGTTCGGCCTTGTTGCAATACACGAGAAAGGTTTAGGAAAACAGCTCCGCTCACTGCGTTAGCGACGGCGGTGAAGCTCGCCATTAACCGCTCGCAACTCGTTTGCGAGCCAATAGCTTCTACCTAAGAGCGAGCTGACAACCAGTGGAGCAGAACCCCTGTCCACACTGCCAAGGCTATGCAGAGCCCGAAAAGGAGCAACTAACATTGCCGGAAACACTCCAAGCCGCAAACTAATGATCGCGGTCAAGATGCTCAGTAATTCGTCTTCTTAGATCCTCCGTTTCTCCGATATAGACAGGCCTTTGTCCCTCGTCATAGAAAACGTAAACGCATGGAGTGGCTTATCATTCTCGACGTTTTTCTTCCACGAATAATTACACTATCGTGGCCATTATTTTTCCCGAACCGGTTTCACAAATCTTTGCAATAAGTTCAGGAGATATTTGGTGACCACACTTCAGACATCTCCATGTGTTCGCATGATATTCATGTAGACAAGTAAGCGCCTTACTCGATTCCTGTATCGCGATGGTTGCCATGACTCTAATCGAAACGCGGAGCGTTCCACGCCTATGATAAACGAATGGTTAAAAACCCATAGTGGAACGAGGCGTAGGTCTTATGAGTGTCACGTATGCCCCACACACGAATATCGTGGGTTCGAGCCGCGTCCCTAATCAGGCCCGGTCCCGACTTCGTTTGCGACTAAGGAGATTGTATGCTGCTGTCCGGGCGCTGTGCTGAAATCCTTGTCATCGTAAAGAATTACTGCGAATCCATGTATTTCTCGGCTGTTATTGTTGATGACTGTAATAATCACGGTGTGCCGCACTCAGTCGGTCAGGCTGCACACCATTACGGAAGGATCATGCTTCACGATTTAGCGCCCAGGTCATTCAGTGGGCCCCACCGTATCCCCGGTGATTTCGTCTAGCATAATTAGCGTAGTTTCGACGCCGAGTTCGTATAACTCCCTCTTGTGCGGAGGACCCACTCAGGTAAAACTTTCAGAGGTCTTATGATAATGGGCGCTCAGAATTAATAACGCACATGCTATATCGGTAGGTGAAGTTAATAATACGCTCAAAATCCTTATTAATTAAATGATAGTAGAATGGCGAAACAGTAATAGAGTGAATGGATGAATGCATAAGAAGACTATGATTATTGCGGCGGTGTTGGTTGTTATTGTTTTGGCGGGAGCAGCATTCGCTGGTTTCTATCTCTCGAGCCAGAACCAATCGACACAATTAACCCGAACGACGGGGGCAACTCAAGCGGCAACGTCTCAGGCGACAGTAATACCTGTCGTTGCGGCTGAAAATTTCTGGGGCAGTTTGATATCGCAACTTGGCGGCTCACGCACTTCAGTGTTGAGCATAGTTACGGACCCTAATGCTGACCCACACGAATACGAGAGTAATAGTCAAGACGCGGCGGCAATCGCGAATGCAGCCTTTGTAATCATCAACGGTGCGGGATACGATGACTGGGCAACGAAGCTGATCGCGGCCAGCAACACTCCGCATCAGGTAGTCCTGAACGTTGCCGATCTTCTCGGCAAGAAGGAGGGAGACAACCCGCATTTCTGGTACAGCCCATACTATGTGAACGATACGGTGAAAGCGATGTATAACGACCTAATCTCCATCGACCCAGCTGACACAGCATACTTTACGCAGCAGTACGCCAGCTTGAACGCCTCCCTTGGAGTGTATAATTCTCGGATCAGTGAAATCAGGGCGCAGTTCGCAGGTAGAAAGGTGGGATCGACCGAGAGCATTTTCGTCTACTTAAGCAACGCAACCGGGCTCGACGTTGTCTCCCCACCTGCGTTTATGGACGCGGTTGCTGAGGGGAACGACCCGCCGGCTCAGAGTGTCGTGCAGTTCCAGCAGCTTCTCGAGAATGGCACCATAACCGTCTTGGTCTACAACGCCCAAACCGTGACTCCGCTCACTCAGAGTATAAAGGCATTGGCTGCCTCGAAAGGGGTCCCCATCGTTGCGGTCACCGAAACCATTCAACCGTCCGATGTCTCTTTCCAAGTTTGGATGAATGCAGAACTGATAGGAATCCAAAACGCATTGAACGCGCAAGCACTAGGGCAATGACTACAACAGATGAAAACGATCCCTTCTTTGGCTGTCACGGATACAATCCAACCGGCAGTCATAACTGGCGAAAACGTAGTCGCGGGATATCCGGACAAAGTCGTCTGGCGCGGCGCTAGTTTCACTCTCGATCGCGGCGAGCTTGTAGCAGTCATAGGCCCGAACGGAGCAGGTAAGACAACGCTGTTTCGGTTGCTCCTCGGACTACAGCAACCGATCAGCGGCACAATCAAAATCTTCAATGAACCTCCTAAGCGCGGAAATCCCCGCATTGGTTACGTCCCGCAGCGACACGTGGTCGACGACGAAACAAATGTCGAATGCCTTGAACTAGTGCATCTAGCATACTGCGGACACCAATGGGGCTTCCACCTATCCGCGAAGGCTGGACGGAAAGCGGCGCTCGTCGCAATGGAGGCGATCGGGGCGGCAGATCTTGCACCCAAATCGCTCAACGCTTTGTCGGGAGGCGAATTACAGCGAATCTTCCTAGCCGAGGCCTTAGTGAGCGACCCCGATATTCTATTGCTCGATGAACCATTATCGAATCTCGATATTCGCAGAGCGCAGGAATTGGTTCAACTCGTCGACAGAGTCGTCCGGTCAAGAAACGTGACCGCGTTGCTCGTGGCGCATGACATCAACCCACTCCTACCCTACCTTGATAAGGTCGTCTACATCGCAAACGGCAAAGTAGCAACTGGAACGCCCAAGGAAGTCCTAACCTCAGAACGACTTACCTCTCTGTACGACACGCATGTCGAAGTCATACGTGACTCAAGAGGAAACGTTGCCATAATCGGCATCGAAGACCACCACGGCGACGAGTGAGAATGAACTTCGTAGCGAATCCGTTAATCGCCTTGGAACAAATGTTTCAATACCAATTCATGCAACACGCATTTGAAGCCGGAACGCTCGTCGCAATCGTCGCCGGGATAGTCGGTTACTTTGTTGTATTACGCCGTTCCTCGTTCGCCGCTCATGCGCTCTCCCATATCGGATTCGCCGGAGCAGCAGGTGCTGTGCTTCTCGGGGTAAGCCCCGTGATTGGTTTGTTGGCTTTCACTAGCGTCGGTGGTATCGGAATGACGGTGCTCGGTCCGCGCGCCTCTCATCGCGATGTCCAGATCGGCACGGTTCTTGCGTTCATGCTGGGGCTCGGAGTGTTATTCATTAGCCTCTATACTGGGTATGCGACTGAAGCATATTCGATACTCTTCGGTGAAATACTCGGCATCAGCGCGATCGACGTCCTAGTTACGGCGGTTGCCGCTTTGGTAATTTTGTGCGCCGTCGCTTTCGTGTTTCGGCCCCTTTTGTTCGCGTCCCTCGACGAAGATGTTGCAGAAGCCAAGGGGTTGCATATGCATATGCTTGGCATAGTCTTCATGCTATTGGTCGCCCTAGCCACGTCGATTGCAGTTCAAGTGGTTGGGGTTCTGCTGATTTTCTCTTTGATGGTGACGCCCGCGGCGATTGCCCAGAGACTTACGAAACGACCTTGGCGAGCCGTGGTGTTGTCAGTAATCATCGCCCTAATTGCTACATGGTTAGGACTCACCGTAGCGTTTTACGAACCGTACCCAGTGAGTTTCTTCATAACGACTATCGTCTTTGTTCTTTACGTCCTTGTCAGATTCCTCCAACCAAAGATCAATCCAATCAAAGCCCGTCAAGCCGCCGTCGAAGCTGCCCAGAGTAACCAGATCGGTCAGCCGGATATCGCGACCTGAACTCTGGCATCAGAATCGTCTCCGCGAAAAATAAAACGAGGGCCGTGGCCACCGAATACGTTAATAACTTTCTTCCAAGACATTATCAATTATTAACTCTCAGGCGCTGGCAATGACCATTGTAAGCCTATCGCTTCCCGAGACCATGATAAATGAAATGGATCAGATCCAGAAGAGTGGAGGCTTTGCAGGCCGGTCCGAACTAGTAAGAGCGGCTGTCAGACTCCTGATCGAGGATTCAAAGGAAAAGGACACGCTATCAGGTCACATGAACGCCATTGTGCTCGTGACCCATGATGAGTCTGATGAAGCGCCCGTAACCAGGCTTAAGCATGAGTTTGAGGAAATTGTGCGGACTCATATTCACAATAAGATCAGTAAGAACAACTGTGTAGAACTCTTTTTGCTCGAAGGAAACGGAAAGAAAATCGGTACAATGGTACGAGAATTTCAGAAAGAAGACAAACTAAAGAGCGTAAAGCTCGTCATCATCGACTGAAGCACAATCAGATTACACGAGCAATCCTAGGTTTGGAATCATTATCCGATTTTTAGCACTACGCGAAAACGGGTCTTACTGCTCATCACGCATTAACGCATTAGAGCGAACAAAGCAGAGCAAGTTGGATAATGGCGCAGGTGGAGGGGCCGGTGTGATACGAACCTACCAATATCATGAGTTCGAGAGGCCTCTTTTCCTGGGGGATCGATGACTAGAAGTTGAGAGTGGCCCCGGAGTGATACGAGCCCACGAATATCGTGGGTTCGAGCCGCCATTCTTTAGCGAGTGCCGATTAACGGGACGAGATCTGAAATGGTAAATCGATCGCAGCGGCGTCTCAAGCTCCTTCACGTCGTATTTCAGATAGGGCGCGTTAGCCATTCACGGGCGGCGGGGGCGGGATTCCTTCAGCTCAACGATGAGGACGTGCGTGTTTGTGTCTCCGACATTTTCCCCAATATGTAATTGTTCATCGTTCCACGCGATTTCGCCCGCCTTCAATTCTCAAACCGCCGACTTACCATTACCCAAAGTGAATCTTCTCTTGAAGGAACTCAGCATGTATACTACAGAATCCGGGTGGTGATGCATCTTGGTCTTATCCCCAGGTTTGTCGGTGTAATCGAAAACTCTTACGCGATCATTTTCGAAGATAACCTTGTACTTGTCGGGATCGGTTGTCACTGCGTCAGGCACAGCACCGTGTGTTGTTGCTGACATGCAACAAGATTAGCTAGCCGCCTCTAATAGCGTTTTGGCGTCCTTTAGTACGTCGCCGTCGATGAGTCGCAAATCCAAAGAGAGGTTCGCCGTTGAATCGTTAAAGGCCGCGGACCTAAGCCTTTGGATGGCAAAAGAGGTGACGCACGAGCCACCCGCTCCTGAATTTCTCGTAATAGCGGATAACAGTTCAGTTCTCGATAGATTTAACGCCGAGAAGAATTGGATCGAATTGTACCTAACTAGAATGGTTCCAATGGGAAGACCGAGACAAATAACCCAACTGATCCCCTTCGTGAGCGGAATTCATAGCGCCTGGGCGTACAAACAACTCGAGGCATCGGTTGATGGCATCGTCGATTTCAAACTTGACGACTCAACTGACCCCGCTCAAAATCTGATTCGCATTAGGAATCTGAGAAATGTCGGTTTTGACGGAAAATGGCACGAACTGAATATTGCAGAGAACTTCGAAGTCATCCTTCGAGAATAACCTCACGCGTGTTTCTTATTTGCTTGATGGTAGCTCTAACATCAAGATATGACTGAAAGCACTATTTCTTTCGGGCCTTCTCTAAGACCATTTGACTTACCTCGGTTTGAGATAGCGGTTCGTTGCTTTGGAGGGGGCCGAATCGCTGATGTTCTCTATGCAGAGCTGTTCTCGCCTGGATGTTCTGCGGATTCATTTGGGCTTAACTGCTCCCACAACGCAATCCATCCTCTCACCGGAGCGAAGGAGCCTGACATCGGTGAAACCGGCTTCTTTGAGGTCCTGTGCCACTTCGTGAAA
>Ga0187770_10001894_pt1 | contig 11412 bp, 14 predicted proteins | sample 0116_SJ02_MP02_2_FD_133154 | JGI IMG/M metagenome (GOLD analysis project Ga0187770, IMG submission 133154) | Tropical peat soil microbial communities from peatlands in Department of Meta, Colombia - 0116_SJ02_MP02_20_MG | ecosystem: Environmental > Terrestrial > Soil > Wetlands > Peat | place...
GGATGAGGTATGTCCAGGGGCAGGCCGTTCCGCAGCAACCCCCCGCAGTCGGGCAGCCTGATGCGCCGCCTCCGCCAGTCATGCGGAACCCTCCAGATGTTCCCCGATGGGTCTTTCCAAAAGACTTTGGGCAATTCGCTGGGCGAAACCCGCACCTCGACAGAGGCTGCGCCCCGCCCGCCGTCCGCCATGGGCATGTCTTGGATATTTGCGTCCCAGAGGTCCCACCATGTCGGCGGGCACCAGAATTCGTGCCACCTCGACTCGTGCGTTACTTCCTAGCGGCTGGCCTCGATGACGGGCGAGACGCCTTCCGTGAGCCAGTGCCGTGGTATTCGCCACGTGCGGCCGCCTGCGTCCGTGTAGAGTGCCCGTGAGGGCCAATAACCATTCCATGCGATGCCGCCATCGCCGACTTGGAACGGCAGGCCGTCTGGAAGGCTGTCCAAGTCGAGGCAGTGGGTCCCGGCCGGGACTTCGGGAAGGACGTCGACCCCCACTGCCTGCCCCGCCAGGGCGGACGCCAGCTCCTCCGGCATGTTTATCTCCTCCAGCCGGAACTTCTCGCTTGGAAGGACGATTCTGCGGGACGGGGTCATTGCAGGACTCCGGTGCGGTCTCATGTGCGCTGCGTGCGGGGCAGTGCGCCCCCGGTAATATACGTCGAGAGCCATGTTCCCGGTCACGCTTCGGGATGCCGCCGCCTCAGGTCAAGCAGCACTGGCCGGAGCAGCTCGTAGTCCGGTATGCATGCCAGGAGGGCGTTCTCGTCGATCGTGCGCACGAATACCGGCACCTTCCCAACCTTGAAGGCCCATCGGAGCCACTGCCTTAGCTCGAGGTCTGTATTGGCAGAGTCCATCATCTGCAATATACACTAGGGCGCAAACGGAAGGCGCCGGATATATACCGATTTCGGCCCGGGATTGCCAGGTGGAGCATGCTTGCAGGCTTCACGGGAGGAGGCAGGAGGGCGCACATGGTGAGGTTCCAGCCCAGAGACTTCATCAAGGCCGAGCTGCGAGATGACCTGACAGGCGAGGACGAGCGGATGTGGGTGGTGGTGGATGCCGGTCATTCCGGCTCGCAAAGACGTCTGTCGGTTTCCTGTTGGAAGGTCAGCGGTCGGTCAGTTGTCCAGGTTTGGAGCACATAATCCCGCAGTTCGCTTGCAGCCTTTATCATCTCCCAGCGTACCCGTTCAATTTCTAGCAGCGTTACCACGTCCATGCCCGTATTATCGGCAGTTGCGGGCCGTCACTTGAGCCAAGGCCTTGCTGATGGAGGCGGCGCAGGCTGTCGCACGTTACGATCCCGACTGGCGACCCCGCTTCCTGCACCTGGCGATACGTCGCGACCGCCGAATTTCCAAGGTGGCAATGGCGCGCAAACTAGCTGTTCGCTTGTACTGGATGTGGCGAAAAGGATGGAACTACCCACAACTGAGGAAGTTCGGTTCGCACGCGGAATTGCCCGTAGCCGCCAATGGTGTGAGGTAGATCACCGCCTGCCTGATCGGGCAACCCGCTCCCCCGTGGGGAGTTCGAAGTGGTAATCATGGTCGAAAGGTTGACCGGATAGATGGTTGAGTCGGACCGAACAGACTCGCAAGATTACGTGCGAGCTTTTGTCGAGGCAATCGTGCAAGAGTCCTGCAGTAAAACAAGTACGATTTTCCCTCTTGCCGCCTGCGTGTGCAATCGGCAGGCAGCCGGAGAAGGTTCTGCACGAGCCAGAATGACACTTCCAGGGAACGAAACTCCACTGCACCTCGTCTGTTCTCACGCACGCTCCGCCTAGCATTCTGAACCACCTATGGGGGCGCATTTCGCCGGCACATGCCAGGCGATTGATCACGACCCCAGACCCCTAACGTGTCAATCCAAGGTTCATTGATTTTACAGCAACTTACGGGTGCTCACAGGGGGTACTAACTCCGCTAAGAGCTTGTAAGTTCGTTCAGCATCCGGTTGGCCATCGGGTTGGAATATAGCCGATTCTGCGCCCGAGCCATCGCTGGGAAGCGCCCAGTCTCCAATGCTTGGCGGCCCTACTGCTTCTCGAAGTCCTTCGCCTTCCTGTGCTCGACCACCTTCCCGCAGCCCACCGCAATCTCGTCGCCGACATGGAGGCCCGTGCCCAGTAGCGGCTCGTTGTCCAGCCTCCCGAAGAGGACGCCCCCCTCGTCGTCGCAGGAATCCACCACCACCCACATCCGCTCGCACTCGCCTGTCCTCTCGTCCTTGAACTCAACCTTGACGAAATCGCCGGGCTGGAACCTCGGCATGTGCGGCCTCCTTCCGGGTCCCGTGAAGCTTGCAAGCATTCTCCACTAGGCAGCGCTGGACCAGAGTTAGTATACATCCGGCAGCTCCCGCTGCGCTGCGATGTATATTGCAGATGATGGACTCCGCCAATGCAGACCCCGAGCTAAGGCAGTGGCTCCGCTGAGCCTGCGAGAGCGGCAAGGTGCCGATGTTCGTGCGCACGGTCGCGGAAGCCGCCCTCCTGGCCTGCATCCCGGACTACGAGCTGCTCCGGCCAATGCTGCTTGAGCTGAAGCGGCGGCACCCTGAAAGGGAGCCCGGCTAGCCCCCTCTGACACAATGAGGCATTACGCACCCCGGTAATGCCGTTGCGGTTTTGCCACGTTGCGGTTTTGCATTGACATCCCCGCCTGCGGGTGGGGGCATCTCACCAATTAGCCTAGCTGCATACCAAGGACGAGAGGGAGGGTACGATGGCAGCCTTCTCCGGCTCCCGTGTTGCGTTGCGCACGCTCGTCAAGCTGCGAACGTGCGCCGGGGGCTTGGCTGTCCGGGATGCTCGTCACGCCCCGGCGCAGGATGGTCGTCAGCAATAAGCATTCGGTTCAGAGCCTCACGCTCCGGCGGTTGACGACGGGCCGGGAATGCACACCGATACAGTGGTACCCTCGCCCGACCCGCGGGAAACCTCGAACTGTCCTCCAAGAGCCAGGGCTCGCTCGCGCATGCCCAAGATGCCCAGCGAGGAGGTGCTTGTCAAGTGCTGGGGTTGGATTCCCACCCCGTTGTCTCGGACCTCCAGTGTGGCATTGGCATTCTTCCTGAAGAGCCGGACATGGAGTTCTGTGGCGCCGGAATGGCGGGCCACGTTAGTTAGTGCTTCCTGAAAGATGCGGAAGAGGGCCGTGGTGCGTTCCCGGTCGAGGGCAATGATCTCTTGCCGCAATTCCAGATGGCACTTGATTCCGGTCCGAGCTTGGAACTCCTCCGTGGCCCACTTGATGGCGGCGGTCAGGCCCAGGTCATCCAGGATGCTCGGCCTGAGCCCGGTCGCAATTCGGCGCACATTCCGCATCGTCTGATCGACCAGCTTCAGGACCGGCTGGATTGCGTCCACGAGCCGCTTTGGGTTGTCGCCAAGTTTCCTCAACACCGAAGTGAGGTCGATCTTGATAGCCGTCAGGGCCTGTCCAAGTTCGTCGTGAATCTCGCGAGCTACCCTGGCCCTCTCTTGCTCGCGCGCGATTTGTAGCCTTCCTGCTAAAGCATGCAACTGGCCGACAAGGTCGTGCAGTCGCTCCTCTGCCGACTTGCGTTCAGTAATGTCGAAGGCTATCCCCGCAATCGTCAGCTTCCCCTCGAGTTCGAAGCGCACACCGCTGAAATCCAGCCAGCGTCCTTCCCGTGCCTTAGTCACAATCTTCAATTCACAACGCAGTGGAACGGGTTCTCCCCAATGGGGCATCAGCCCACGCTGCCTAGCCAGTTCCCGAACATCCGGATGGACGATCTCCCAGAAGCTCAATTTCAGAAGTTCTTGCTGGCTGTAGCCTGTAATGACTTCCATCGCGGGATTGGCATAGAGAAACCTATTTCTTCGGTAGACAAAGATCGCCGCCGCACACTCCGACAAAGCGCGAAACCTTGCCTCGCTTACTCGCAGGGCTTGCTCGGCCTGTTTCTGCTGGGATATGTCCTCTGCCATTCCGATAACCGATCCGGGCTGGCCTTTCTGGTTTCGGACCAGCCAGGGTATCTATTCGACACGACTGCGTAGGCGGATGTCACAGACCCGGATCACCACCCCCTGCGAATGCCCGCGAGCCCGCCAAAGACTACGCACAGAGGCGATTCCCGGATAGCGCTCATGGCTTGATCGCAAACGCGCAACACTACGTAATACCTGCGCCACCCGCCGGATGACAGTGCGTCTCGGACCCCCAGGATAGTGTCGGCACCTTCGGGAACAATCGGCAGCGCCAATAGGGAAAAGGTGCGAGGTCACTATTCTGGGCATCGGCAATGGCTCGCTGGAGCAGGCGTCCTCCTCTGTAGAGTCTTGCAATGAGATGGAACGATGTTCCGGCTGCCCGTCGCACCATTCGGAACGAGTTTCACAGGCAAAAGGAGATTTGACCTATCCTTTACGTCACGCTCGCGCCAGCCCCTAAAATCGGGCCACTGGGGTTAGCAATTCGACAGACATCACAACAGAAAATCGATTACGAAAGACCGAGCGGAGGTGTTTCGGTACCCGCGCCGCCCATGTCTCCGCGCGGCACGGGTACCCGCCGTTCAAAACCAGAGGGGCCGTCTCATGCTCAAACCCAGAGCGCGCCTTTTTCAGATAAATGAAACCGCACTGATCGCACACTGCAGTTTGATCTCGATCCCGGCAACTAATCCTCCTCGTATTCCGGAGGAGGATCTTGTATGTCCGAAAATCCAAACGCCCCGTCATACCCCATACCAGGGGGCCCAAGCACCACGTCGTCTACTCGACCAACCAGCACTATTTTGGGTGCCTCATATTGTTTCTCCATCCTGTTCACCTCCCTCCTGTTTTGGTCTGATAAAATCGCCCCTTCATGCGGGCTGAGGTTGCGCTTCAGACAACCGTTTCAGCCCACGATGGCGCAGCCAGAACTCAAGGAGTATGATCTGGCGCAACTGGGCATCGGTGCAGTCGAGCCCTGCCGAGAGGCGCTCGAGGCGTAAGACAAGGCTTGCACGGTCCAAGAATCCACGCTCGACTAATTCTATCTGCCGCTGCTTCAGGAGGTCGTGGGCCAGCGGACGTAGGGCCTCAAGCCAGGGAGCGTTGAAGTAGCCCTTCGACCGCCGGCTTCGCACTTTGTCCGGCCATAGGTCGGCCAGCGCACGGCGCATCAGTCTCCGCGGCTCGCCCGGTCCACAGAGCACGTCTGCCGGAACCGTCATCAGGAACTCCACTAGCGGGCGGTGGGCGAAAGGGTGGGTATAATCGAGGTGCTGCAATGGCTCGGGCGGCTGCAGCGAGCGCAACTCCAGCAGCATCGTTAATGCTTGGAAATGTTTGCGTCGCTCCGGCGGGGCGAACATCCAGGCGGTCGAGAAGAAGCCATCCTTTTCAAAAAGGCCTGTCCGCTCGCAGAAGCTGGGGAGAAGCAATGTCGCAGTGCTTTTCGCCATGTATGAACCGTCGGTCGGCACGAAGGTCGCGGCACCCCCAAGAGCGGGGGGCAGAGCCGTCCGGAATGCGCGCCAGAGGATCCGGGACATCGGAATCTTGACGTGTTTACTCCAACCTAGCGCTTCTTCGAACGCCCGTGCGATTTGGAAGCGGCCGAGCGATGTCGCGACCTGCGTGCTGTCGTCCCACCAGTTGCCCATCACGAGGTCGCCATTGTATCCCGTCAGGAAAACTTTCGCACCAAGCCTGCGCGCCGCAGTGCTGGCTGACATGCACAAGGACTCGAAGCCTGCTGGGATCGCCTTTCCCACGTTCGCTTTGGTAATGAGAGGATTGTCGTGGGTCGATAGGTGGATTCCCTCAATGTCGCAGAAGGCTTCGACGTCTCGAAGGAAGGGCTCGTCGAGCGAATTCCTCCAGACGTAGCTGACACTGACCAGGCGCGGAGCGCCAACCGAGCCCCTTCGAATCAAGTGATTTGCCATGCAGACGACGGACGACGAGTCAAGCCCACCGCTCAGCTCGGCGAGAACAGGCGCGTCCGTCCGTAGCCGAACGGCCACAGCCTCCTGAAATAGTGCGCGAACCTGCTCCTCATACCGGTGCTGGTTCCGGTACCGAATCGAATCGCCGACTGGCAACGGCCAGAAGCGGTGAAGGGTCGTCTCCTTGGCTGACACGCACAACGCATGGCCTGGTGGAACCGAATGTATTTCCTTGTATGGTGTACGGTTTGGGCAGCCGCCGAAGGTCAAGAAACCCGCAATATATTTTTCGTCAAGCTCATCCGTTGCCGTCGCTTCCACGAGGGACTGCAGCCGGGTCGACCAAAGGATTCCTCCTGGTCGGAGGTTGTAATAGAGGGGACGCACGCCCGCGAAATCGTTCGCGAGGACTATTCTTCGGTTGGCAGCGTCGCGGATCACGACACTCCAGTCGCCGATGAGGTGGACGAAGCCGCTGGTGCCCCAGCGTTCATACGCGGCGAGAGCAAGCGACTGGTTACTTGTGTCGCTCCGCAGGAAGTCTTTGAGTCGCAAGAGCAGGTCATCGCGATTATCGAGCCGGCCGTCCCAAGAGAGAACCTCGCTCAGACCGTTTTGATGGCTCACATCATCCAGCCAAGCCAGACCGTCTCTTGTGTCCACGATTGGCTCCTCTTTCTCATTACGCCGTGTAAAGCACCTGAAGGCGCTTCCGATACGTGGGCGAGTCATTCACGATACGACCGTTGACCTCTACCCAGGCGTGGGAAAAGAACGGCGCCGGGCGATAACCGATTACCAGGCGCGCGGCAACATCATGCTTTCTTAGCAATCTCACTGTGCATACCGACCGTTGTAAGCAGAGTATAGGCTTCCAGTACAGGCACGCCGCCAAAGAAACGGCATTGCAAGTGGTTCGCACCACCTCTTGTTCAGTTGGTTCAGGGGTCCCGGGTTGTGGATTTAACCGCCGAATATTCGCAGAGCCGCCGAGTGCGCCAATCACGTCGTAGCGGGCAAGTTCGCACAAGGCGCTGAACACGACCCACGCGTATTTGATGCATCGCATTATTCAGGTCCTTGGTTCGTTAGCCCGTTTCGTTCAAGTTCGGCCAAGAAGCGCGCCGCATCTTCCCGTGCGATCACTCGATCGATCCCATAGTCGCGGCTGATCTCCGCCGCGATTGCGTCCAATTGGAGCTGCTGCTCCAAGCACTGCCAAACGCGCGCACCTGTCTGGTTCGAAGTAAATATTCGCCCGCCGGGGACGTGTAAAATGACTAAGCCGTCGTCATGAATCGAGGCAGTAGCTCCCGGATTCAGTCTAATTCTGTTGCTGCAAGTTTGATTTGCCATAAGCTGAGCCTCGCTGCATTCTAGGCCGCCTGCTCTGGCGGACAACCCTAAATGGGGGTTCTCTCGATTTACTAGATAGCAATGGCTGGGGACAGTACTTTAGGGGTGACGGAGGGCAGCCCTTCGATTCGGAAAATCAATGCGCTTCCTTCCGAAAAGGTGGGCATCAACCGACCAGGCGCCGGGTCCGAGCATTGCCAAGGCAGCGCCCAGGGCAGCCAGTAGAAGGACGGTGCGCAGATGGTCGGCTCCCGAGAAAGCGATCCACAGCTGAAGTATCGCCGCCAGCGTTCCCGAGACGGGGGTCCACAAACCGGCAAGTAGCAGCATTCCTGCGCCTACAACTAACAATTCCCGCATGAATGGAATGAATTGAGGCGTTGTGGAAAGTCCGGCAATCCCATCGTAGACTAAAGAAATTCCGATACCGAGCCGCAGGAACAGAATGCTAATTCCTGGCCAACCTTCAGGGAAACCCGAGAATAGACGTTGCACAATGAACCTCCTTATGAGAGTAAGAGACCCATAAAAGATCGCAACCCTAAATAACGGGATTCGGCTGTCCCTCTTTCGGGGGGGTCTATAAATCGATGATTCCGCGCTTTAGACCGATTGTAACGGCGTGAGTTCGGTCGTTGGCAGACAGTTTGGCGAGGATATTCTTGACGTGACCCTTGACAGTTTCTTCTGTAATCGAAAGCTGGTCAGCGATCACTTTGTTTGCATTTCCGCCAGCAATTAGCCGCAGGACCTCGATTTCGCGTGCACTCAACACTTCATCGCCAGCATGCTCAGCGAGTTGTGCGGCGACTTCGGAAGGGATACACTTTCGGCCGGCATGGACAGCGCGAATCGTTTCCAAGAGTTCCTTACGCATGAGGCCCTTTAACAGGTAACCCCGGGCCCCAGCCTTGAGAGCACGCAAAGCCTGGATATCGCCTGTGTAGGTTGTTAGCACAATGATTCGTGCGTCGGGGAATTCTGTGCGAATAGCATTAATCGCATCGACGCCTTTCATCTCCGGCATCACCAGGTCCATTAGAGTAATGTCTGGACGGTGCTTTCGGAACTCTTCGAGAGCCTCGAGCCCATTGGAGGCTTCGCCAACCACCTTCATGTCGGGTTGGCTTGCGACGAGCGCAGCGATGCCTTCGCGGAGAAGCGGATGGTCGTCCACTGTCAGGATCCGAATCGGCTTAGGCTCGGAACTCACGAGTTCCTTCCTTATTTCGGATTAACCAGAAACTGGCCCCAGTTTGAGATGCTTCGTAAGCAATGGAACCCGGAATCCTTAGTTCAACCTCGGTGCCTGCGCCGAGTCGACTCCAGACTTCGAGATGCCCACCGATGCGTTTGGCACGCTCTCGCATCCCGGGCAGACCCCAGTGTCCGGCACGTCCACCCTGACTGAGGACTTTCGGATGGATGCCGATTCCATCATCCCGGACACGCACCCGAAGCGTCGACCTGCCGTACACAATTTCCGCCTCTACAAGGCGCGCCTGAGCATGGCTGAAGGCATTCCATAACGCTTCGCGTACAACTCCGCAGATTTCGTCCCGGGGAATCAGGCGCAGGCTGCGTGGCGTACCTTCCGCGATGAAAGAGAATCTTGCCGCATTAGGATTCGCTCCCCCGGCCGCGACCTCCTCAGCCATTCTGGTCACCGCCTGCGGTAAATCAGCGCCGTCAAATGTGGCAGACCGCAAATCGTGAACAGCATCGCGGGCTTCGCAGATCGCCTGATCCGCGCGTTCGAGAGCAGCTTCGAGGGCTTTCTTCGCTTCGAGTGGGTACGTGGGAAGCAGTTCCACTACTGTCTGGAAGCGGAGAATCAAGCCTTGGAAGCTCTGCAACAAGGTGTCGTGCAATTCCCCGGCGATGCGTGTGCGCTCGCCGACACGCTCTTCCAGGCGCATGTAGAATTGTGCCGAGATCCGGCGGAGGCGAAGCCGATACAGCCCCCAGAGCACTGTCCCAAAAGCCGCTCCGCACGCCAGGCGGAACCAGTTGGCCTGATAGTACGCCGGGGCGATGGAGAATTCCCAGGATGCGCCGGCCTCATTCCATACGCCATTATTGTTGCATGCCTTCACGCGGAAGCGGTAATTGCCAGGAGGGAGATTGGTATAGAAAGCTTGGCGGCGGCTTCCGGCGTCCCGCCAGTCTCGGTCCCGGCCCTCCAGCATATACCTAAAGCGGACCTTCTCCGGTGCAACCAAACTGAGGGCTGTGAAGTCGATCTGAAGATCACCAACTAGTGAAGGCAATCGCAACTGCGGAGTTGCCTCATACGTCTTACGGTCAGCAGTGACTTGCTCGATGTGCACCGGGGGGGGGAATGTGTTGAGCGAAACCTCACTAGGGTCGATGACGCCCGCTCCCTCGACAGTCGCGAACCAAAATCTACCATCCGTGGATTTGGCTGACGGAGGAGCAAACCCGGTATCGCCAAGATTGCTCGGAACACCGTCCGAGTTTTCGAACACCGTCATCAGTATCGTTCGGTTAGGATCCTTGTGCACATTCGCAGCCCATGCCTCCAACTCGGACCGGGCAATCTGGACCAAGCCGCAGGCTGTATACAGCCACAATGAATGGAAGTCATCTCCTGTAGTCCACCGAACGGCGTTGCAGGGCAAGCCATGCTTACTGTTAAGGGTCGTAACGCTCCCGTTCTTGATCCGGCTCAGGCCGCCCTCGGTCGAGGCCCAGAGTGTGCCGTCGCGGTCGAGTCGAAGGCTGCTGACCCGGCCCTCGCCCAACCCATCGTTAGTAGCATAGGATTCACGAACCTGCCCATCTTTGAAGTATGACACGCCGCCCTCAGTAAACCCGAGCCAAACGCCGCCGCGTGCGGCATCGAATGCCAAGAATGCCGCGCGATTTCGTCCGAACTTTGTCCAGGGGACAGCTTTGACCACCCTGCCTCGAAGCAGGTGTACGAGACCGCGATTCACGTTACTGATCCAGAGATTCCCCGAACTGTCCCCCGTGATCGAGAGGATGGGTCCATCAACAACCGCTTTCACCGGTGCAAACCGACCATCCTCAAAATACGCAAGTCCTCCTTGTGTGGCTACCCAAACTCGCCTGCGGCTGTCCTCAAATAGGGACTGCACGACGTCGCTTGGCAAGCCATCATCTAATACCTCACGCACCAGGGGCGCACGCGACGGGCGGTCCGCGGCTTGCGCTCGATGCTTTCGGTAAATAGTCAACGTTCCATCTTTCCAGCGGTTCAGGCCATTCATCGTGCCAAGCCAAACGCTGCCGTCCTGTGTTGCCAGAACTGAACGAACGTAGTCGTTCGACAAGCCTTGTTTCGCAGAAACCGTTGTGACGGCTAAGTCGTGAAAACGGTCGAGGCCGCCCACAGTGGCTACCCAAATATTACCCTCACGATCCTCCAACATATCAGAGACTGTGTTGCTGGACAGGCCATCGGCTCGTGTAAAGCGGTCTAGCCTTCCCTGGTGAATGTGCAGGAGACCCTGATCCACTGTTCCGATCCACAGACCGCCATTGCGATCGCGGAGCAGCGATTTCGGATGGAACTGCCAACGACCGGACAAAAGCTGATACGGACCGAGGTTTCCATTCACCAACCGCTTGATTTCGTGGCTCATGGCGACCAACATGGTGCCGCTGTCACCCTCAACCGAAGCAAGGATTTGACCATGAAAATCTCGCACGGAATAGAGCTTTGGGGGACTTGGCTTCCAGCGCCACAGCCCCGTCTCAGCTGCCACCCAAAGGCCATGGCCCCTGTCTTCATACAAGGACAGGACCCTCTTACCGAAGCTCCCGTCGCTGCCATAACACTGGACACGATCACTCTGAATCGCACAGAGTTGCCTGGCAAGATCCTCCGACCCAGCACCAATCCAGACCGTCCCGGCACTGTCCTCAATAAGTGCGTACACAACGTGGCCGGCAAGCTCCGGGTATTCAGTGAGCTTGCCGTCCTTCCAGTGCGCCAACCCTTCACGGGTGCCAATCCAAAGACTGCCATCACGCGTGGCGAGGAGGTTTGAGATGAAGCTCTCCGCAAGATGCTCAGCTGCCGGGAACTTCCAAGGCATGAACCGGACACCATCGAAGCGAAGGAGTCCGAACACCGTGCCCAGCC
>Ga0187770_10001895_pt1 | contig 11401 bp, 7 predicted proteins | sample 0116_SJ02_MP02_2_FD_133154 | JGI IMG/M metagenome (GOLD analysis project Ga0187770, IMG submission 133154) | Tropical peat soil microbial communities from peatlands in Department of Meta, Colombia - 0116_SJ02_MP02_20_MG | ecosystem: Environmental > Terrestrial > Soil > Wetlands > Peat | place...
CAGTACTTTGACGATTGGCTCGTTAACCTGCGGCAAGTCGTCTCGGATTTCGAGGCAAACTCTCAGGTAAAAGTGGACGAACAGTTCGTTAAAGACCGCTCACAAATTCTCCTCGACGTTGAAAGTGCCCTAACCGAAAAAAGACACAAAGAATCAAACTTGAGTGAAGATGCAAAAGCATTAACTGACAACAATCAGCTTCTTGCGGAAACCGAAAAGGAACAGGCTGAAAAGAGAAAAGAACTAAACATCAGAAAGGGTGCTGAAGTTGAACGCATAACAAATAAAATCCATAAACTAGAAGAAGAAGTAACAGGACAAAAAGCAAGAAAAATCAGGATTTTCAACTACAAGTCGAGGGAAGAATACAATAGCGCAAGAAAAAAAGCCGCAGAAAAACTCGACCAAACTAAAGAAGACCTCAAATCGACGAAGAACGAGTTAGAAGTGGCACAGCAGAGCTTTAACGTCCAACAAGAGATTCTTGACAACATTTATCATAATAAGAAACGCGAGATTGCTGAACGAAGTGAAATTTTAAATCGAGAACTTGAAAAAATGGAAACCGATGCGTCTATAGAGGCGCGGCGAGCAGCATGTAATGCTCTGTCGAATGCTGTAAACTCTCTAATACAGAGAGCTCCATTGACTGACTGAAAAATAAACCGAACGGAAGACCTACAAGCTAGAGCGCGCTGTGCGATGTTACATCGCGCGCGAGCGCAAATTAGTATGTCGACTCAAGTATTATTCTCTTAAGAATCGTTGCTCCATGGGCCATTTTCAATTTTTTTTCGCCAAGTCTCTTTCGGTACCTAATAGGTATTTCCACAATTTCGTAACGTTTTCTTTCCACATGCTGGTTCAATTCGACTTCGACGTCAAAACCTTGCGACCTCACTTTCCAATCTCTTAATATTTGCGCACGGACTACCCTCAAACCAGTTAGAGGATCCTCCAGATTAGCCCCATTTAACAAGTTGTGCGTGAAAGCCAAAAGCTTATTGCCAAAGTAGAATAAGGAGTGCAACGCTCTCTTTTCAGCTAGTCCATTGAATCTGTTTCCACAAACCATGCCGACGCAAGAATTAGTTTCGAGAATTTGTATCATTTGGGGAACATGCGCTGCAGGATAGGTAAAGTCAGCATCTGTTATTATAACGTAATCTACGTCAGGATCAATATGCTCTACAGCCTTTGCGATTGCATCCCCTTTCCCAATTCTATCTTGGAAAAAGACTTGCGCGCCCATGTCTTTAGCAACTTCAACAGTTCGATCAGTGCTGTGTCCATCAATTACTAAAACATCTTTAGCATTTACGTATCGCAGCATTTCAACCAAGGTCAAACCTATACCTTCCTCTTCATTTAAGGCAGCAATTATGACAGCCACCTGATGATTTTTACCTTCACCGTTCCCTAAGGTTGACTCAATATACGTTTACTCCACATCCTCTTTCTGCATTTCCACTATCGTAATTATTGCGAAAGAATATAAGTCAGATTTCAAAAGCCAGAATAGGTCAAAATCTGAACTATGGCCAATCCGAGAGAAAGTAACATTGCCTCTGGCAAAAAGCTCATGCTAACGTATCAGAAAAGAAATGATAAAAACCTTTCTATGAAATCAGCTAAGCTTTTATGCGAACAGCTAACATTAAATAATACGCGCATACACGCGCTTCTTGTCCACACCCTATCTCCTAACAAAAGCCCTCCAATAATCAAACAAGAGCCACATTACCAAGCACTGATGTTGAAAAGAAACCTTAAACTAAAATTTAAAAGCACCAAAAAAACAGCAACCAAAACCAGCGCTGCTATCAATACTCTCTTGCCTCCCCGACTTTCCAACATAGAACCGAAAAAACGAACAACTGAAAACAACCCCAAACTAGATAAAATAACCCAAGGCATCAAAAACAAAAGCCTATCGAAAACTAAATCCTGTGCCGCAAACAAAATAGTCGCACAGGCCACAAAAATCCAGGAAACAAAAAAGTTTGAGACCTCAGACCTAGACTTCAACAAAACCAAGAACCCCATAATCGAAAGAATAATCAGAAGCTGATTGGCAAAAACGCCGCCGAGAGCAAAATCAACAATGCCTCTCATCCCACTCAAAAGATAAGCAGGATTAGGGAAACTCAAACTTGACTGTGCAGTACTGAAAACAGACGCTGTCGACGAAACCGGAGAAAACATTTTCCGAACTAAATCACAAAACAAACCAACTCCAACAGTAGCGCCTACAAAAATACCCTCAACCCTGAACTGATCTCGCAAACCCCTATTGCGAGCGGCTAATCGCCACTCCAAAAACAAAAACACCATAAGCGACAACGCAAAAACAAACCAGGTCCAAGAATGAGAAAATAAAATTAGCACAGACAAAGCCAACAAAGCAAAAAAACCCAAACTAGACCAGGCGCGCGCGCTAAGCCTAAAAAATAAAACCACGTACACGAGCACCAAAATCAACGCTAGCATGTTAGCAAAAAAACCAGAATAAATTAAACCCAAAGCCTGAAAAGAAAAAGGGACCAGCAAAACACCCAAAACCCAAATCTCGCGAAAACTGCAAAACAGCTTCAAAACCAAGAAAGAAACAAAACCAAACAAAACGATCAAAATAGCGGCAGCAAACTGAACAACACCTGCCGGGGATGCAATAAAAGACAAAGCATAACCCAAAACCAAAAACAGCGCCCTATCATTGGCAAAGGCAAATGACAAAGCGGAATTAACATCAACACTCCGCATATAAAGAATCCACTGATAGTAACCAGGTGAATCAACACTCACCAACATATGAGTCGGATTAGCCCAAGGCAAAACAGTAAAAACAACAAACAAACACGAAACAATAGCCGAAACCGAAACAGCCAAAACAGGAACAACGCGACTGCTCAAAAACTCAAACTCGCCGTCGCTACTTAATTCGAACACATTGCTCAAACGATGAACAAGCTTAAACCAGCCGCCCCTAATTTTGCCACTCAACCAGCTTGGAGGCGCCAGCTTAATGACGAAACCAACAATCCCTAACAAAACAAACAACAAATACAGATACGGCAAGAAAGGATAAGCCAAATTCGAAAAAACCAACTCAGCATTACCCCAGTGCAAACCCGGGACTCCGGATCCTAAATTCAGGGAAACTGGAACATTAAACAAAACCAGTGCAGCAAGCTCAACAGACAAGACAACCAGAACAGCATTAAACAGCAAACGCAAAAATACCCCTAACCGTGAAATGCCAAAAAAATCAGAAGAAAACACGACACACAAACCAATAACAAAGACGCTTACCAGAACCAAAGACACAACATTGAAAAACCCAAACAAAATCAGGCAAACACAACCAACCAAACAAAACAAAACAGAACCGGCAAGAAATCTATGAAGCCTACTATCAAACCCTGAACTCAAACCGTAAAAAAGCCAAGCCAAAACACCCAAAACAGCGCAAGCCCAAACCGTACGATCCAAAGAAGTCGAAAACAAACCGCCACTAACGCCATGCTCAACCATGCCCCGATTTGACAAAACAAAAAAAGACAAACCAAAATAACTAGCCATATAAAACAACAAATAAACCAAGCATAAACCAAGCAAAAAATAAACTAGCCAAACCAACCGTCCACGCAAAGAACCATCAGAAAAAACAGAAAATTTCTCAATCAAAAACCCAAATTATCCCCCCCAAAAAAAACAATGAAAAGAAAAACAACACTACTCCATGCAGCCAATTCAACCAACAGTTACCCAGCCATAGATCCACTACAAACGAGCAAACCCTAAAAAACTTATGGTAACCGATGAAATACTTTAAGCGAGACCTTCCCTAAACGATTAGAAACAGGTTACAACCACAGTCACACTACATTTTAACAAAAGCCATCGAACAGGGTAAAACGCTAAAAAAGACAGCTTTTAACCATTTTAACTATTTTGGGTGCAAGGCAGAGCAATAGAAAAGATATATAATGTTCTAGAATAAATGTTAAATACTTCGATGCCAATGGCAACAGAAGGATGATAATGCAATGCAGGTTGCAAACCAGTCCCCTCTGGCTTTCAATGGCGAATACCACGAGACGAAAGATAAAGCGCGGAAAAAACTGGTTGATGAACTCAAGGTTCAATGGAAACTCATGTGGAACGAACGCTATAATGATAAAGTAAGGGCTGAAGGAGTGTCAGTAAGCGATTACACAATTTTACGTGTAGACCAGGGCACTATCATTCATGCAACCAGAGATTTTAAGGCTTTAAGCTTTAAGGAAATCCTAGAGCAACAATTGGCTGCAGAAGCTGACCGTTTCATTCAGCCAGAGCCTCAGTTTGGCGGTTGGACTAAATTCATAAAAACAAGAATCACCATTCACAACCCACAGAGAAGCAAGAAAATGGATTCTTACGTTATCGAAAATCATCCTAACAGGCGCACCCTCCTTCAACCTAAGAAAGGTGGAAGAGGCTGGCTTCACGCAACTTGAACCAGTCTAAACGATCGAGTCTTAACAATTAGCGTCAAACTTAGGTGCTCGTCATCTCTTTTCTACAAAAGGAGAATAATGGCGGCACAAATTAAAAAGTAGAAATAAACTTTTCAGTTACAAAACGGATGAGTGCAATTAAGTTTGTTAGTTGGTGGGAAAATTCATAGACTCCACTGCAATTTTATTGCAGGGAGTTTGCATGATAAAGAGAAAATTCCAGCGGCATTTTTGATATGTAAAAAAAACTAACGTTACCAAAGATTGCAGTCAACTTCACAGTGGCTCCCTTGTTAAATAAAAGGGAACAGGCGCAAGATCACTGTAATAATGAAGGCAATTCCGCAACCTGCGCCAATGGCTCGCAGCATCGTTTTGTTGATCAGGATTCGTGGGGAGTACTCCGGAAGCGAAATAATCAGTTCAGAGGTTACTAGAAGTATAATCGTGGTAGCGCCCAGCCAGAGGCTAATGTCCGGGAATGAAAGTGGAAAAATCATAAAGATCAACTCACAATTTGGTATTCTATTTCTATTGTTGACCCGTCCAATGATGCATTGGTTTCTGCTAGGGCGATGGTTTTTCCTGAGGCTTGGGCGAGTATACACGCGATCGCGCTTACAATCGGACAACCAAGAAGCCGCGCGCTCTTCGGACCGTCTTCTGGGTCGTATAGACTTTTATAAACTGAATTCTGGACGGACAAATGGATATGTTTTGCTTCGGCGGTCATTGTAAGATCTTTGGCCAGGGCGAAATCTTCGAGGATAACGTTCGGCAAAACTTCACATATTTCATTTATACTAAGGCCATTGAGCTTTACCTTCATCTTCTTTTCAATCTGTTTGAGAAGACCTAAGCCGGGTGGAGTCAAAAGAATTCCCTTGCCTTTTTCAAGCAGGAATTTGCCTTGAGAGATGTCTTCGACGGAGGGCATATGAAAATCTGCCTCGGCAGGAACAAAGATAACTGGATCTTTGAGCCCCTTTAGATACCCAGGAACAACGGTCCCAATAGGCAAAGTAGGTATGTAATAACCTTTTTCGCATTCTAAGCAATTTGTTATTCTGTCGAGGGTTGAGTATTCGGGATACACTGCACTGGTTAAGTACTCGGGATACACTGCACTGGTTAAAAGAAGGGTATCAAGATAGCCTTTTGGCATGGTCAAGAAGAAAACAACTCCCCAAAAAGTCAAGCCTAAACCAATTAACGCGAGTATCTGGGAGGCGTAAAATATAGAAAGATCAATCGAAACAATGCCAAATATCGTGAATACTGCTCCAATCACTAAGGAAAGATCTGCTGCGGCTTTTGGTTTTGCCAAGTTTTCCTAACACCATCTTTCGTAAGATACTTATTAGTTTGCTATGGCTAAAAGTGTTTCCTCATTTTTGGATAGACATGCTTACAAGCAGATTAGCTTTAGAATCTAATTTTTACGGATACTTTTCATACAAACCGCCTTAAGATCGAGTTCGACAACAAATTCTGGAAACAGTTCTGCAAACGCGAATTATCTTACTTGATGCCAGACGCACATTACGAAATCGCCGGGTTTTAAATCAAGAAGTTAAAGTATTGCGTCGTTGCCTGAAAGAGAAGAACACAATTTTAGAAAATTAACCTGAAATTTCATGTTTTTCTTGCGGATCTAAGTACTGCAACCGTAGCCAAAATCAAAGTTAATCCAAGCAAGCTCAGGACCACAGCAGTTAAATCCAGGCCAAACGGAGAGTAGAATAGAAGTAAACCAACTATTGAAACTAACGCGATGCTCATGCCGACGCTGAGGCCTATCAGCTCTATTGTTTCGAGCTCTTTTGTAGACGTTTTAAGGGGCATATCAACTGGGAAAAGTGCTTTGACAGAGGCATAGCCAGGTAGGAATAAAACAAATATCACGCCGAAGACATTTCTCACGTATACCCATGGATAGACGTTTTCTGAGATTGCAAGAACAAGAGCTGCAGCTAATGCTCCTGCTGCAATCGTTATCCAGTACCAAAGAGCCTCACCGGTTTTTAGGTAGGTTGCGAGGCTACGCGATTGAAGAGCCTGATTTTCAAGTTTTATTAACCCTTCAGTTTGCAGTTTCATAACAGATTCAAGTATCACTTTTTCTTCTAAGCCGAAACTCTCTTTTAGCATAGTTGTGAGTTGTTTGACGGATTGAGGCTTCCTTTCTGCTATGACCTTAAGTATTTTTTCATTTATATCATCGGCTTTCGAATTGCTGCTCAAGAGCGCATCCTTAGAGTAGAAGATGCCATGCTACGGTATATAAGAATATGCAGGGTTTAGACTCAATGTCTCAATTAAGCGCGCGCGCTTCCAGATGAAACAGTCAGAGCACGCTTTTGAGCCGCCTTGTTAACCTGCCGAACGTAGCCTTGCAATTAGGATGTCAGCTGATTCGAGCTATTTTGATTGGTATTAGAGAAAATAAGAAGAGAACCTTTACTGAAAGGTTTAGGGTTTATGTTTTCTGTTTAGGAATAGGACTGTACCGATGACTACGACTAATATTACTGCAACAACGACTCCGATGATGGCGTATGTGCCTATGTTGGAAGCAGCAGATGGTGACCGCGAGGGAGAAGCTGAAGGACTGGTAGTGGGCGAAGGAGAAGAAGTTGGAATGGGCGAGGGAGATGGAGAGGCACTTTTAGTAGGTTTAGGTGTAGGCGTAGTGTTTGGTGGGGTACTTACAGTCCATGATGCAGAAGCCGTTTCAGGGCCGTTCATGATAATGGCGTTTGAAGGCGAAGTGGTGCCTGAGGCGTCGCCGCTCCAACCAGTAAAGGCGGCTGTGGCTCCGTTAGTAATGGTTAGCGTTAACGGGGAAACCGTAGCGTACGCGGAAGCGCCAGAATTGTACCAGCCTCCACCGCCAGGAGTGCCATAAGCCGAAGTCACAGTCAAGAAGTACTGAGTCTCCCAGTTCCAAGTAATCGTCGAAGGCGCGCTGATCGTTAACGTCGTAGCAGACGTAGTGCCAGAGGCTGTAACACTGCCGGTTCCAGACCAGCCTGAACACACATACTGCTCCCCAGCACTGACGGAAATCGGCGAACCAACATATGCTTGTATCGTTGACCCGCTATCAAACCAGCCGCTTGAGGGAGAGGGTGAACCGTAGGCTGAAGCCACAGCAAAGTAGTACTGAGTTTTGTAAGCGCCAGTAACCGTTGCTGCTTCTGAAACAGTCAGGGATGAAGCAGTCGCATTACCGGTCACACCGGTAAGCACATATCGCTCGCCATTCGCGGTAACAACCAGCGGAGACGAATAACTAAACGTGTAAACAACTCCTGGATTTGCCCAGACCGTAAAGCCAGCACTTTTGTACGCAGTACCATTTACCGTCATGACGTTGCCAGAGAAGTCTGAACCCACGCCGGACTGGGTGAAAGTCACCTGATACTGAGTCTGCCAGTTAGCTGTTTCCGTTATAGCATTGTTCATCGTGACCGACTGGGAGCTGCCTGCACCGCTGTAAGATCCAATGCCCAAACCGCTCCAAGATATGAACACGTACTGAATCCCAGTTCCACCCGACGCAGGCGTAGTTACGGAGAAGCTGGCAGACGAACCCGCGTTGTACCAGCCCTGACCAGTCGGGCCTCCATAGGATGAACTCACGGTCAAGTAGTACTGAGTCTCCCAGTTAGCGGTAGCCGTCTTTGGACCGCTCATAATAATGGCATTCGACGGCGAAGTACCGCCAGAAGCATCACCTGTCCACCCAATAAAGACATACTGAGTTCCGCTGGGTCCAGCCACCGTTAACGGAGTAACCGTAGCATACGCGGAAGCGCCAGAATTGTACCAGCCTCCACCGCCAGGAGTGCCATAAGCCGAAGTCACAGTCAAGAAGTACTGAGTCTCCCAGTTCCAAGTAATCGTCGAAGGCACGCTGATCGTGAAGGTCACGGCGGATGCGCTCCCTGATGCTAGAACACTGCCAGTTCCAGACCAGCCCGTACAAGCATATTGAGTTCCAGAGCCGCCGGAAACTGGAGACGCAACAGACGCTGTTATGCTTGACCCGCTATCAAACCAGCCGCTCGAGGGAGAAGCCGAATCATAGGTTGAAGTAACAGTTAAGTAATATTGAAGTACCCACGACGCCGTTTCGGTAACGTTGCCGTTCATTGTGACTAAAGCAGTGTAGCTGCTGCCTGACGGGGTACCAGGACCCGTGTAGCTACCTGCCCCTGTTCCGGTCCATCCTTGCCAAGCATACTGTTCACCCGAAGTGGCAGCTGGAGGCGTAGCAGTTACTGTAACGATGGATCCGCTGTCGTACATGCCGCTCGCAGGTGAGATTGTTCCGTAGTTTGTTGATGTTGTCAACTTGTAAGGCAGTGTTCCAATGTAGCCGCTACTAACAATGACATCGTCGATGTAATAGTTCCACACGTTATTTTGATTAGCAATTGTTTGGCTTCCCCCAATAATTGCGTCCAGAGGCACTCCCCTATCATGATTGTTCACAGTAACGTTTAAAACAGCCGTACCATTCAAGAACAATTCGTCTTGACCGCTTGTGCCTATGTCTTGTTTTAGCTCGAGACAGTTCCAGCCTAACTGAATTGGATGCGCATCTGATGTTTTGTTGTCGGTGCTAATTGAAAAGGAAAAACCTGCCAAGGCTCCTGTCCACTTTGAATTGGCGTCTCGATAATACACTCCCCAGTAAAGCGTTCCACCTAAATTGAAGACACATATTTCTCCATCCCCAAAATTGGGTGTATTATAACCGCCGCCAGCACTACCGGAAAACCCGCCAACCTCATAATAATCGCCACTTGTCGAAGGAACCGTAGTTGAGGTTATGTAAACGTACTCCCTAAAGTCCATCGGGTTCGTAGCCAAGCCAATTAGCGTGTGATTATACAAATTCTCATACGTATTTGCATTGGGACCCTCAACACTTTCAACACTGTAGGGTGAACCAATATTTACTTGACTGTTTAAGGAAAGCGTGCCAAACCAAGCGGTCCACGCGTTGAGGTTACCCTCTTGAAAATTGTCGCTGAATATAATTGGCTGTGCATGAGCAATATTGATGGCGTTCAATGAACACAATAGTAATCCGACACTCAAAAATGCCACAAGCAACATCAGGAATATTCTTCTCATCATTTTAAACACGATCCATCTCCAGATTAGTCCATTCTTAAATTGAAACAAGTTTTTAAAGTTTATTCCGAATCGAGATTTGTTTTCGTCAGCGTTACCATTTGTTAGTGCCTGCAAATCGTTGGTTAAGATGGTATAGCTTACCTGTCGCTATTCTGCATGGATAAGTTTGATGTCCCTCTGAAAACCCATGCTAAAAAGCTCGACAAAAAGAAAATCGCGGGCATGCATGTTCCTAAAAATGGCTAAAATTGCTAAAAGTTGTACTTTTCGTTCAGGCCTAATGTTAAAGTGCGAATAGCCCGCGCTATGGAAGCGCGCGCGCGCGCTCAGCGGCTGTGTCACCGTGTACCTGCATCATGAAGTCATATTCCATTCTACGCACTTCCTGTAGCCACGATACAGCGAAGCCGTCTAGCGATGCTCTATTAATCCCAACTGTCCGTGAACTATACCAAGCATGCCATGCATATACCGTCTCGTCATATACATAACTCGTGAGAAGCGGTATCTTTGCATGCATTATCGGCTCAAGGTACAATATTCTTCCTAAAGCTTTAAGCGAGATTCCATGGTAGGGGTCGCGGTGGGCTTCCACTGCGTAGACTAGCGACTCTGTTCTTCTATCGTAAAGAGAAGAATCTCCGAAAAGCTGCTTTATGCGTTTAGGCTGCAAAATCATAAAAGAAGGATGAATAAAGTTAAAGCATTCTTGTGCGCGCCAAGAGTCTCTCGCCCCTATCAGAATTATGTCTTTGCTAAATTTAGGAAATAACTTATCAACGCGCGTGGATAGGATACAATCCTGATCTAGGAAAACGGCAATTTCATCTGATTGTTCAGCCGAGTAGTTCAGCAAGAATTGTAAACCAGCTGTGTGGCTTTGCCATTCAAACTTGGTATCCAAACCAAATTTTTTTGCCCATTTTGGGCAGCCAAGCAAAGCCAGCAAGGTGATATTATCGAATTTCCTCAATCCTGCTTCGATAGAATCTAGATGAATCTGCTGCGATCCATTGTCTAATATGTATATCTTGCTATTCGGGTGCAACAACTCGATTTGACTTACAGTAAGGAGAAGAAAGTCAGAAGCGTTCCAGTGAACGATGCAGAACGCTATTGGACTATCTATCTTACTCTGGAGTAAGATTTGCGTGCGCATTCGCTTTCTGATCTGTTCGTTAACTCCGGACCAAACAATATTCCTTACAGAATATGACAATCCACTGATCACATCTCGTTTCTATTTCGTTCTCATGGGGTGTTCATGAAAAAATTGCCTCAGAAGGGCTGGTAAGACCCAGACACGTTTGCGTCCTCTGACCTGATGTCAAGAAGCAGGCTTCAGCTGCTCTAGCAGACCCTCCGATGGAGCTTGTTCATCTGCCGTTTAGCCGGCTAAAGCGTTTGTGCAGGCTTGAGAAAGGCGAGTACTGCAAAGAAGTCAGAAACGGTTGCAACTCACGAAGCTGCCCACTGATTCATAAAAGAGACTAAAAACCATTTTTGGCCAAATTAGCGGGTGCTAAAGTCAATTTCGGGTTATGAAGGTAGCGCATCATTATCGTGTTAAGAATTTGGAAGTCGAAACCAAGGAAAGAGATGGTGAGTTACGAGGACAATGAGCCCGACTTCTGAGGCGTGCTATGCTCCACGTACAAGTGTTTTCTAAACGTGTAAATAGTCCTTTGTATTCATTGTACGCAACGCAATTGTTCGGCTGCATTTCGCGATGCGCAGGATGGACTAAG
>Ga0187770_10001896_pt1 | contig 11400 bp, 10 predicted proteins | sample 0116_SJ02_MP02_2_FD_133154 | JGI IMG/M metagenome (GOLD analysis project Ga0187770, IMG submission 133154) | Tropical peat soil microbial communities from peatlands in Department of Meta, Colombia - 0116_SJ02_MP02_20_MG | ecosystem: Environmental > Terrestrial > Soil > Wetlands > Peat | place...
GGCTACACATATGACGTCCGGGACAGTGCCGGCAATCCGGCACAAAAGAAGAGCATTGTGATGTCGGGAAGCATCAGGCTTGCGAAGCTCAAGCCCGGTGGGAGTGTGGAAAAGGGGACGCTGGTAAGTCGCATCTTCGACATGACGCGGCCAGGTCAATACGAGATCCAATTGTCCCGAGCCGTGGGCGGCCCGAAAGACGCCGTCGTCAAGTCAAACAAGATCACAGTCACAATAACTCCTTAGTGCGACCTAGGTTTTGCAGTCGGCTACCTCGCCCTCACGGGAAGACTTGACAAACTGAGGTGACGCATGAAACCAAAGCGGAGTAGAGCTTTTGAAATACTGGCCGCGGTTTTCACCTTCACGCTAGCTTCCTGGGCGATGGCTCAGGAGTCGCACACACAAGTCGGGCGAGAAGTATCCATTCCCGCCCATTTGCAAGACGGGGATGAGTTCACGACTCCGCTTCGCAGGCTCATTGAGTACGGCTCTCAATTATTCTCCGCGAAGTTCACGGTCCAGGAGGGAGCGGGCCGTCCGCTGACGAAGGGAACCGGCACACCCATCTCCGATTCTAGCTCCCCGCTTGTTTTTCCGAGGAACTTCAGCCGGCTTTCGGCGCCGGACGCAAATGCTTGCTCAGGATGTCACAACACCCCGAACGTCGGTGGAGGCGGGGACCGCGTCACTGAAGTATTTGTCCTCGGCCAGCGATTCGATCACCTGACCTTCGATCATGCCGACGGCATCCCCATGCGCGGGGCCCTCGATGAATCGGGGAAGTTCGTCACCATGAATGATGTTGCCAACGAGCGGAAGACGATTGGAATGAACGGCTCCGGATTCATCGAGATGCTGGCTCGCCAGATGACCGCGGACCTCGAAGCCATCCGCGATTCCACGCCACCGGGAGGCACCCGCTCGCTTATGTCAAAAGGAGTTTACTTTGGGACGATTCACCGCAATCCTGATGGCACATGGGACACCTCGCACGTTCAAGGCATCAGCCCGGTGAGCCTCGTCAGCACCGGCCCAAACAATCCGCCAACTCTGGCGATTGCTCCACTCGCCCAGGGCAGCAATGTGATCTCGCTTCGCCAATTCACGAATAACGCAATGAATCAACATCATGGGATGCAGTCTGAGGAGCGGTTCGGACTCAATACCGAACCCGATGGCGACGGCGTGGCGAACGAACTCACCGTAGCCGACGTGACCGCCATCTCGGTGTTTCAGGCAGTTCTCTCCGTTCCTGGACAGGTTGTACCTCGCGATACTGCGACAGAACGGGCTGTGCTGCGCGGCCAGCAGCTTTTCGATCAGGTTGGGTGCAACACGTGTCATATGGACGCGCTTCCACTCACGAATCATGGCTGGGTCTATTCGGAGCCGGGCCCGTACAACCCCGCCGGTAACCTCCGGCCGGGACCCGTCAACTATCCGCTTACGGCTCCGCAGCTCGCAGTGGACCTAACAAACGACGAACTGCCTCAGCCTCGGCTGCATGTGGTGAACGGTGTGGTCATGGTTCCCGCCTACACCGATCTCAAGATGCACGACATCAGCGCCAGGAGCGATCCGGCAATCGATCCGGAGTGCGAGCCTCTCAATCAGAACTATCCGGCAGGCTCGACTGAATTCTTTGTGGGAAATTGTCAGTTCATTACTCGGAAGCTCTGGGGTTTTTACAATCAGGGCGGCCCATTCATGCATCACGGCAAATTCACGACAGCAAGAGAGGCCGTCGAAGCGCATAACGGTGAGGCGATTGCGTCGCGGAAAGCATTCGATTCCCTCACCGCAGAACAAAGGGATGACATCGTCGAGTTCTTGAAATCCTTGCAGGTGCTGCCGGCGGGTTCGAGATCTCTGGTCGTGGATGAAAATGGGAATCCGAGGCCGTGGCCGCCAAACGGCGACCTTGTGATGCAAAAGAGATGACCGCTATGCGCGCGATCGCTAGAAGATGATCCGCGCCCCGCTCGGCAAGTAGACGATTTCGGCCTTTTGGTAGCCAAACGACACTTCCACCACCTGCGTTCCATTATCTGAAGTGAACAGAACGCTCATGATTTCGGCATCGCTAAGAGTGATTTCCAACTGATTCTGCCAATTGAGCGCGACAGTGGAAAGACGATGATTGGTCAGGGCATCGTGCGCCAGTTGCATTGCCAGTTGATCGACAGGCTTTCTGCAGGTGATCCCGCTCACCGAGGTTCTGCCTGTCGCTTGTCCAGAGGCGCCGCCTTCGCGCGGGGGATTCACACTGAACACGAGGGCGCTGCACGAGATGGCGCCAGGATTCTGTGGATTCGAGGGGCCTGGCCCAGGGCTCTCCCAGTCATCTTTGGCAGTGATGGACCCGGATCCCTGAGGCGAACCGACACGCTGGTTGGAGAGCACAGGCTCGCTGCTCCGCATCCCCTCTTGAGGTTTACCTGCGACCAGTATCTTCGTCGCGTTCATCTCCTCGGTTTTTCCCTTCCGCTTCATTGGTCCGTAAACCACAACGCTTGCGCCGAGGGCGAGGGCGTTGACCGAAGCGGGCCGTCCGCCTTCGCAAACCGGCACCGAATTGCTGTAGCGGACGAGGACCGTCTGGTCACCGTATGTGACTTCGATCAGACTGCCGGTCGGTCCGCCGGAGATTTGCCCGGCAAATTTCTCTTCGCCTTTGCTCGGATTGAGGGCGGCGCACTCGTCTTGCGCGGCCGCGGGCAAGGGTCTGGCCGCTGCCTTGGTGGGGAGGGCCGTAAACACTGTCGCAAACATCAGCAAATGCAGAAATGGCGCATGGACCTTTGTCATCTTGTTCTCCTTGGAGTGGTCGAAGTTCAATATCCTTCTGCAAACGGAGAAATCCTTGCAATCAGATGACGGTTGATATGTCGCAGCGTGCTATGAAAGCCGGGAAGATGTCCTCATTCTTCATCTTTGCTAAGGATTCGGATGGACTCATTGTACCCGGTCTCGCACTCTTTGCAATGATCCTCGACCGCATCCCATAAGTGAGAATGCGCCCATGGGAGTTGCGACTGGTTTTAGCCTCCCATGCCCGGACCCGGCGGCGGACCTGCTGGCCAAGCATTCCAGGATTGCATTCGCAGAGGGCAATGTTGTAGGGTGTAGCGGGTTCGGGCCGCCTCGGGTCCGGACGCTGCCCCGACCAGGCAGACTAAGGGCGCTCTTCGGCCGGCGAAAACATCACGATTGAACACAGCGCGTAGCGCTTCCCAGGAGTGGACCCCATTTGACCATGCGCCATCCGGCGCGTGGACTATGCAGATGGGTTGGTTGCCAGACAAAAAGGAGTCGCGATGCATTGGTGGTTGCCGGAACTCTTCAACCTCAAAGAGGGAGACCCTGCTGTGCTTCAGGCGCAGGGCAAGTTGAGCTTCCTGAATGAAGATGCTGCGCGCGCTGAGATATCAGAAAAGCCGGCGCCGCGCTCGCTGGAAACTTCCCGTTGATCAGCCTTTTTGAGAACGGAACGTCGGAGCGGACGAAAGTTCCCGTCATTCTCGGGTACGGGCTGGCGGCTGCCTGCCTGGTTTGGGTGCTGCACGATTTTCACATTGTTCGGGCTCTGCACCAGCTCGCGAACGTGGATTGGAGATGGGTAGTCCTGGGGATGACCTTTGATGTAATCAGCTATGGTATTCAAGGATTGCGTTGGAAGTTTCTGTTGACTCCTTTTGGAAAAGTGCCGTTGAGCCGGGCGATCCGTTCCGTATACGCGGGGCTTTTCGCGAATCTTCTGTTTCCATTGCGTCCCGGCGAGGTATTGCGCAGCTATCTGTTATCGAATTCCGAGAACATCCGGATGGGACGCGTGCTGGGGTCGGTGGCGGTCGAACGGCTGGTGGACCTTGTGATTGCTACGGCGTCACTCGCGGTGGTGTCGCTGTTTGTCGATTTGCCGCGGCGTTTCAAAAGGGTGGCAGACACGCTCGGGATCATCACGCTCGTCCTCCTGACAATCGTGGTGATTCTGATTCTCTATCTGGAGATTAGGCTGGGAAGCAATTCCACCCCGGAGACATTCGATCGCAGACGCAAGGGGAGAGTAATGCGTGCGCTGATTGCGCTGCATGCAATGGGGACGGCTCCCAGTTTTTATCCGGCCGTTCTGACGTCGGTATTAATGCCGTTTTCCCAAGTTGTGGCGCTCTGGGCGATGATGCAATCGTACGGATTGCATTTGTCGTTTCTGGCGGCGGTGGTCGTGTTGCTCATTATCAATCTCGGTGTTTCGTTGCCCAATGCACCCGCAAATGTCGGCTCCTACCAGTTGTTCTGCGTGCTTGGGCTGAGCGTCTTTCAGGTGGAGAAAACGACTGCAACCGGGTTCTCGTTCTTTGCTCTCATCGCTCTCACTTTTCCCTTTGTGTTTCTCGGCTTTGCCGCGCTCGTCCGGAGCGGTCTCTCACTGCAGTCGATGCGAGAAAGAGTCACGCACTTGCCGCGGGAAATCCCTTCGGTGAATGGTGGCTGCTGAGTATCTCGCTCGGACGCGGCAGCGTCGTTTACCACACCTCCCGTTGATTTCGTTTTGAGGGCGGGAAGGCGTCCGTTATATAGTGTAATTTTCAGCCCGGGAATTACGCGGACATCGGGGTTTGCCCCGTGCACCCATCCGGGCAATTCAGCGGAATCTGCAGGGCGCACAAGCTTCCATGGCACAGGAAATCGAGAGACATCTCGAGCGAGCGCGGCGCAGTCTTGAGAAGAACAAACTCAAGGATGCGGTGGCCGAATACCAAGCGGTCCTCGACGAAATGCCTTCGCACCACGAAGCCCTGCAGGCACTTGCCGATATCTACACACGATTGAACGAACCGGCGCTGGCTGCACCGTATTACGGTGTTCAGTTCGACCGCTTGGTCGATGCAGGCGACGTGGCAAAGGCCAGCGCCATCTTCACGCGCTTCTTGCGCCCATTCCCGCAGCCCCCAGATCGGTTGATGCATTATGGCACGCTTCTGCAAAAGCAAAATCGTGCCGCGGAAGCGATCGAACAGTTCGGCGCTGCTGCAGAACTGTACCAGGAACAGCACAATGACATTGAAGCGCTAGCGTGCTACGAGAGCATTACGGTTCTCGACTCCGAAAACCCCGCACGATATGCGACGCTTGGCGAACTGGCTGAACGACTCGGACACGCCGACCTTGCCACCAGAAGTTACGTTCGGGCAGGAAAACTCCTCCAAGCTGCGGGAACACTGGATGAAGCGCTGGATTATTTCGGACGCGCGCATCATCTTTCGCCTGAAGACCGCAGCGTAGCTCTCCTGTTTGCGGACGTGCGGTTACGGAGGGGCGATGCCGAAGGGGCCGTGGCGCTTTTGGAGCCGTTCTCTCCGGCAGACAACGACGCGTCGTTTCTGGCTTTGTTCGGCGAAGGGTTGCTGCAAACGAGCCGCCTGGACCGCGCACGCGAGGTCTTCGAAGCTTATTACCGGCAGAAGCCCGACAGTTTTGGGAAGCTCTTTGAAGTTGCCGCAGCATACCTGCGCCGCGGCCAGGACGATGAAGCGGTTTCGCTGCTCGCGCAGGCAAAGGAGTGGATGCGAGGAAGTCGCAAGGAAATTCAGTTATCCGAACAGGTGGATCATGTAGCGGATGAGTTTCCTGACTCCGTTGCACTCGCTGAATGGGTCGCGCACCTTTACGAAGAATTGAATCGCGAGACCAAGTATTTCGAGGCGCTTCTCAAGCTATTTGATCTTTACCTTCCTGCCGGGCGGGTCAAAGAGGCATGCGACGCGCTCGACCGCCTGGTGGACATCGATCCCTACGATTACCGTAACCATGAGCGCATCGCAAAGCTCGAAGGCAAGGCCGACCCGTCGTTCATGAACAACATCCTGGCCCGAGCGGCAAAGGCGGCGACCGTCTCGACCCGCACCGATGGATTCTCGGGAGCCGGCTCGGAGGTGGGCGCGTCGATGCCAGTGTCGGAAGAAATGCGCGCGCAGCAGGCATTGGAAGACTTAATCGTGCAGGTGGAAATCTTTCTTCAATACGCGCTGCAAGCAAAGGCCGTCGAGCGGCTTGAGCGGATTGCCGAGTTGTTTCCGGGGGAGGAAGAAAGAAACGAGCGACTGCGCGCGCTCTACGAGCGCGCTAATTGGTGGCCGAAGGGCGTCCCTGCCAAACCCGCGCAGCGGCCGGTTCCAACCGCACCTGCTGCCCCTGTTGAAACCCCGGCAGCTTCACAATTGACGCCAGCACAATCGGCAGCACCGACTGCCGCTGAAACGCATCGTGATTTGGCCGCAATCGCGGAAATCAATCGGTTGATGTACCGGCAAGCGACCCCCCGCGAGGTTCTTTCCAAAACAGCGTCGGAAATCGGGAAGCATCTCGATGTGACGCGGTGCATCGTCGTGATCGGGGCTTCTGGAGACGCGGCGCAGATAGCGGGGGAATACCTGACGCCTGGGATCCAGACCGCAACATCCTCGACCATCTCTGCGGTGGTCGGGCTGGTCTCGAAGACCCCGCCGGACGCTTTGGGTGGCGTCGCGTTTGACGCGGCGGCCGCTCCCCTGCTGCGCGAATTAGGCCTTGAATCGGCGTTGGGAGTCGTGTTGACCGACAAAGAAACGCAGGCTGCCGCTGGCGCATTACTTGTCGGAGACGCCAAGGCGAGAAAATGGAAGCCCAACGAGAGTTTCTTCCTGCAAGCTGTCGGCGACCAGCTTGTGATGTCTGTGACGCACACACGCCTGCGCTCGCTGGTTCGCACGCTTGCCGTGGCCGATGAGAAAACGGGCCTGCTGAGCCGCGGCGCGTATATCGACTGCCTGCTGGTCGAGTCCAACCGCGCACGCGCACAAGGTACGCAGCTTTCGCTCGTGATGCTGCATGTGGATCGCGGGGGAGAGATTCTGCGGCAGCATGGGGATACTGCCGTGGAAGGCTATATCGAACAACTGGCTCGCGCGGTTTCCTCCGCGATTCGCCAAACGGACGTTGCCGTCAAGTACACGGCGTGGTCGCTGGTTTTTGTATTGCCAGATACGTCATTGGAAAACGCGCGCACGCTGGCCGAGAAACTGCGTCAAATCGCTACAACCGTTCGTCCTTCCTGGGGTGCGACGGATTTGACCGTAAGTGCCGTTGTGGCCGAAGCCTCTTCCCGTCCCGGCGATGAAACGGAAGACCGGGTTACCGAGTGGATCAACCGCGCGGAGACCGGGCTCGACGAGGCCCGCCAGCGCGGCGGCAACACTCTCATCTCGCTGGCAACGCCGTAAAAGCGAAGCCGCCTTGGCGCCGTTATCATGACCATTCCGGCCGTCCTCATGAACTTGCATTCTGGCATTCAATCGTATTCATTAGAGAGGACTCGAAGCGCCCGTTGAAAATGCGGGCAGCCAAGAAAAGAGAAGCCAGAATGAGCTACGAAAACCTGCTGTTTGACGTGAAAGATCAGATTGCGACGCTCACGTTCAATCGTCCGAACGTGCTGAATGCCCTCAACCGCAAAACGATCGATGAACTGGGCGATTGCTTGGAAACAGCGCGGCAGGAGAACTCGGTCCGTGCGCTGATTCTCACAGGCGCCGGCGAAAGAGCTTTTGTGGCCGGGGCTGACATTAAGGAACTTGCCGAGTTGACACCCGTGGGCGGCAGAGAGTATTCCCTCCATGGCCAGGGAGTCATTCGCCGGCTTGAAACACTGGGCAAGCCGTCCATCGCCGCGATAAACGGATTTGCGCTCGGTGGCGGCTGCGAACTTGCTCTGGCCTGCACAATTCGAATCGCGAGCCGCACAGCAAAGCTCGGCCAGCCTGAAGTGAAGCTGGGAATCCCTCCTGGCTTTGGGGGTTCGCAGCGTTTGGTGCGGCTATGTGGCAAGGGCGTGGCGCACGAGATGATTCTGACAGGCGAAACAATCACTGCCGAAGAAGCTCTGCGTCTCGGGCTGGTCAGCCGTGTCGTCGAGCCGGGCGAACTTCTCTCCGTCGCGGAAGAGATTGCGCGCAAAATCGTTGCGAACGCTCCGCTCGCGGTGAAGTATGCTATGGAAGCTACCGAGCGCGGGATGGAGATGCCGCAAGAAGAAGGGTTGTTTCTCGAAGCGACGCTTTTCGGACTGTGTTGCGCAACCGGCGACATGCGCGAGGGAACGCGAGCGTTCCTCGAGAAACGGTCCCCGAAATTTGAGGGGCGCTGACTCATGGCGGGGCATATGGACCCAACCACAATTCACGGTGAGCTGGACGCAAAGGGGCTGCGGTTTGGCATCGTTGTGAGCCGGTTCAATAGCTTCATCACGGAGCGCCTTCTGGCAGGCGCTCTTGATGCGCTCGAGCGCGCGGGAGCGGGGGAGAAGCAAATTGAAATCGTTCGCGTGCCGGGATCGTTTGAGATTCCAATTGCCGCAAAGAAACTGGCCGCTACCGGCCGGTTCGATTCAATTATCTGCATCGGCTGCATCCTGCGCGGGGAGACATCCCACTACGATTACGTCGCATCGGAAACTTCCCGCGGCATTCAGCTCGCGCAAATAGATTCCGGCGTGCCGATGGCGTTTTGTGTCCTGACCTGCGACACACTCGAGCAAGCAATCGATCGCGCAGGGTTGAAGGGCGGCAACAAAGGTTACGATGCAGGATTGACCGCCGTCGAGATGGCTCGTCTCGTTCGCAAGCTCGGGAAGAATTCCTCCAGCGCCCGCCGCGGCAGCCGGCACGCCTAGAATGAGCCTTCGCCGAAAATCCCGCGAATTCGCTTTACAGATGCTCTTTGAGTGGGACGTAACAAAACAAAGGCCGGCGCGCATTGAACAGCTCTTCTGGAGAACAGCGCGCGCGGTGGATTCAACCCGCAAGTTTGCTAATGAACTATTCGAAGGGGCTGTCGCCCAGGCAGAATCGAGCGATCAGCTTGTGGGGAAACTCTCCGAAAACTGGCAATTCGACCGGTTAGCCGTGGTGGACCGCAGCATCCTGCGCCTGTCGATCAGTGAACTCAGGGTCGGCACGACGCCGCCGAAAGTTGTCATCAACGAAGCAGTCGAACTCGCCAAGAAATTCTCTTCCGCAGAATCGCCTGCCTTTCTGAACGGCGTTTTGGACGCGGCTTTAAAGAAAATAAAAAGCTAGCACTGAGATATCGCACCCAGCGTGTTTCAGGCGTCGATGTGGCCTTCAAAAATGCGCACGGCCGACCCGCTCACTTTCGGGATTATCCGACCTCGATCGACACCTACTTCCACGAGGATCTCGCTCGGCCGACCCATTTCTACGCCCTGCGCGATTCGGAGAGTCTCGCCAGGGCGCATGCGTCCATGCTCGACAAGGTAAGCCCCAAGCGATCCTCCCGCTGAACCTGTTGCGGGATCTTCCACCAAACCCCAGGGCAACATGCCCCGCGCGTAGGCCCGGCCGCGTCCATCGAAGGAGAAACAATACGCCAGCACGCCACCACCGGAAATCAACTGCGCCAGTGCTCGCATGTGGACATGGATGCGTTTTAGAGTGCTCCGCCGCATCACTGGCACCATGAGGTTGGGCACGCCCGTCGAAACAAACTCGAGCGGGAAGGAAGTCGACAAGTCCCGAGGTTTCAGCCCAAGGGCCTCGCTGAGCTCGGAACGGTTCAAACGCGGGCGAACGAACCTCGCCGGTTTCTGCGTCATCGTGACTCGAACGGGACGTCCGTCATGAAATGTGAACTCCACCGGGAGAATTCCGGCGCCGGTCTGCTGGAGCACGTGCACGCTTCCCTCGGAAGCAGGCACGACACCGAGCTCCGCCAGCAGAAACCATGTGCCGATCACCGGATGGCCGGCGAGAGGAAGTTCGCGCGTTGTCGTGAAAATGCGCAGCCTGGCGAGAGCGCGATTGTTCGTGGGCCGCTGAACAAAGACCGTCTCGACGAGATTCATTTCTCGCGCGATGGCCTGCATCCGGGCGGTCGAAAGACCGTCACCATCGGTAATGACAGCGAGTGGATTGCCCGCGAAGGGTTTCGACGTAAAAACATCCAGGGTGTAGAGTCGCCGCTTCATACAGTCTGCTTTCTCGCCCCATAACGGGGCGCGGGCCGAAGACTAAAGTTTCTTGACGAGCGTTGCAACCTCCCCGAGAACACGGCGAGTCGTTTCAGGGCTTGTCGTCTCGGAATAAACACGCAGCATTGGTTCTGTTCCTGACGTGCGCACCATAACCCACCCGACGTCGCCCAGGTAGACCTTTACACCGTCGAGGTCCTCGCGCTGCACGATCGGCCAGTCGAGAAAGTGGTTGAATTTCTCGCTGGAAAAATACCTTATGGCCTTCTCTTTCTGTCCATCTCGCACCGCCAAATCCACGCGGCCGTAGTGGTGCTGGCCGAATTCACGTTGCAACATCGCAACCAATTCGGCGGGGCGCTTGCCGTGCCAAGCCATCACCTCAGCGAGCAGCAAGGCATTCACTGTCGCGTCGCGCTCCGGCAAGTACAGTTTCGTTCCGATCCCACCGCTCTCCTCGCCGCCAACGAGGATGTCGCTTTCCAGCATCCGATCGCAGATGTATTTGAATCCAATCGGCGTTTCCCACACCTTGCGCCCGAATTTCGCGGAGATTTTGTCGATCATTTTCGTCGTCGAAAAAGTCTTCGCGACGTCGCCGCTGAGCTTGCGTGTGCCCGCGAGATGCCACAACAAGATCGAGAAGATTTGGTGTGGCGTGATGAATGTGCCGTCGGGATCCATCGCGCCGATCCGGTCGGCGTCGCCATCAAAAGCAAACCCGGCGTCGTATCCGCCGCAACACAGAGCCTGCCGCAGCGCTTCCACGTGCGGTTCGATTGGTTCCGGGTTCACACCACCGAATAAAGGATCGCGCGTTCCGCGGATTTCAGCGGCTTCGATTCTGTGGCGATGAAACAAGTCGCAAAGGAGGCCGCGCCCGGCCCCATGCATAGGGTCGATCAAGAACCGGAATTTCGATGCTCGCAGCCGATCCCAATCCACGAGGCCGTCGAGCGTTTCGAGATAGGGCGCCCGCACGTCGAGCGAGTGAATCAGGTCCTTGCGCGGTGGAAGCGCGGGAATGCCGTCTCGAAGCACCTTTGCGAGTTCCTCTTCGACCTGTCCGATAATCGCAGGCGACGCCGAGCCGCCGTACGTCGCTTTGATCTTGATTCCATTCCAGCGATAGGGATTGTGGCTCGCGCTGATTTGAATTCCGGCGGCGGCTCCCCGCAAACGAACCAGCAGCGAAAGAGCGGGCGTCGGGCATGCATCCATCGCCAGCCAAACCGGCGTGCCGGTCGCAGCGACCGTCTCCGCCGCGACTTGAGCAAAGCGTTCGGAACCAAAACGTGTATCGTAGCCGACCAGGACACCATTCTCGGGCCGTTCAGCGCGAACGACATACCGCGCGATGGCGTGCGTCA
>Ga0187770_10001897_pt1 | contig 11400 bp, 7 predicted proteins | sample 0116_SJ02_MP02_2_FD_133154 | JGI IMG/M metagenome (GOLD analysis project Ga0187770, IMG submission 133154) | Tropical peat soil microbial communities from peatlands in Department of Meta, Colombia - 0116_SJ02_MP02_20_MG | ecosystem: Environmental > Terrestrial > Soil > Wetlands > Peat | place...
GGAAAGACGCTCAACAGGCATCTTCACCCATTCGCTAGTCGCAGGGAAGTCCGAGAGAACTAGGACCCGCTCTCCAGGCTTGACTCCCATGTTAACCCTCAGCATCTTTACTACAGCCCGTTCGATTTTTTGTCTATCTGGCATCGAGTCGAAGTCATCGATTCAGGTATAAACAGATTCCACTGGTCGGAGTCGGCAGATGGCAACCTAAGTCGTTAGGTTAGGTCTGTGCCGAGCCCTTAACGAAGGTATCTCTCGAGAAATGGACACAATAATCCTGCATTGTGGTGGCGAGGCCTGATTCCAACGTCCGAGGAAGCCCCGAGGAAGCCAAGCTATGTGGCGCCGCATAATTTCGTTCGTCGACAAGAGCTCATGCTCCCGAATTAGAATGATGCCGAGGGCGCGCCAAGGAATATCCATAATAGATGGATGGAACTCCAAGCAACAATGTTCGAGTACCAGATTCACGCAAGGAATCTTCGTCCAAGGTCACCCGCAAGGAGGTATCCTGTCTCTTGAAAATAACCAAGATTGATGTGACGCCTGTACGCGTGCCGATGCGTACGTTTGCAGATGCCTACGCCAGCTATTCGAGCGGAGAATTCGCCCTTGTCACGATAGAAACCGACGAAGGAGTAACGGGCTACGGGGAGTGTCCTAGCACCGTGATCGTGGGATTCTACGGTGAAACACTCGAAACCGTGGTGGGAACGGTCAAATCTCTGGCCCCCGTGCTCATCGGCGAGGACCCAACAAACATAGGGGTGCTAGTTTCAAAGATGAATGTAGCCCGAGGAGACTCGTTCATCGCGAAGACCGGAGTCAACCTCGCTCTCTACGACCTGGTGGGTAAAGCCCTCAGAATCCCGGCGAGTACTCTGCTTGGAGGCAGAAGGAGAGACAGAATCAGGGCAGCGTCGGAGATTGGGATAACCTCCGCCGAAAAAATGGTCACCGAGGCCCGGCGGCTCGCCGATCTCGGCTTCGGCGTCATCAAGCTGAAAGCGGGGAGGGACATGATGGAAGAGATGAAAGGATTGAAGGGAATAAGAAACGCTCTGGGAACTGACGTGGAACTTAGGGTGGACCCCAATGCAGGGTGGTCACGCAGAGACTCTCTAGATGCCGCGAAGGTGATGACAAGGTGCGAAGTGAGCTACCTTGAGCAACCACTTCCCGGTTGGGACCTCGAAGGTCTCTCGATGATTCGTAAGAAGACGGAGATTCCGATCATGGTCGACGAAAGTGTGTGGAACCCTCACGACGTAGTGAGCGTCGCCACGGCCGGAGCGGCTGATTTGATTAACATCAAGATTACAAAGACCGGCGGGCTGACGACTGCTTTGGAGGTTTACAATACCGCCAGGGCATTCGGGATCCCATGCGTAATAGGCACAGAGCTCGAGTCCTCCGTGGCCCTAGGTGCCAAGCTCCAGATAGGTGCGGCGCTTGAGGATCTCCCCTACGCCTGCGAGTACACCGAACTGGCGTTCCAGCGAATCGTTGTGAAGGAGCGGATCAAGCTCAGGCACGGGTACTTGGAGGTACCAAAGGGGGACGGGCTGGGCCTCACTCCTCGATTCGACCCTGTGGAAAGACGTTAGTCCTAGGAACATCTCACAGAGTTACCGGACATCGAAGACAGAATGGCCTTTTCCGAGGGGTCTTCAGCTTCGACTCCCGAGTGCGCTCGCCGCTGCACCATCATGCCAGTCCAGTGTCATCGTCGAAGGCGAGGATCGAGCAAGTCTCGTATCCCGTCTCCCAGCAAGTTGAACCCGAGAGAGATGACGAGTATGGTGAGTCCCGGGAAAATGACGAGCCATGGGGCGGTAAACACATATTGTATTCCATCGCTAACCAAGTTGCCAAGTTCCGGAAGCTTAGGGTCAGGCGAAAATCCGAGGAACATCAACCCCGAGAAAACAAGGATAACTCCGCCGATGTCCAGTGTGAACTGCACCAAGACCGGATAAATCGAGTTCGGCAGTATGTGTCTGTACAGAATCCGGATAGGACTGGCCCCGGTTGATTTCAGCGCCTCTACGTACGGCTTTTCCTTCTCTGACAGCACTTGCGAACGGACCAACCTCACATAAATGGGCCACCAGACTACCAAGACAGCAATCGTGAGGTTCGGGAGCGTCCTTCCGTAGACGGTTAGGATGACTATGGCGAGGACAATCCCGGGGAACGCGAAGAAGATATCGGTGACTCTCATTATTGCCTCGTCTACGAGGCCGCCCATATAGGCCGCCGCGGAACCTAGCACCACGCCTATCAGAAAGGCGGAAGAGACAATCTCAAACGAAGTCTCGAGATCCAATGGGAGTGCGAGGATAATCATCTGGAGGAGGTTCCGCCCATATGCGTCGGTACCAAGCGGAAAGACTTCGGTCCCTGAGCATGTTGCCACGCTGGAAATATGCCAATTTATCACCGGGTTGTTCCAGCACAACCTCATACCTAGGTTGGAGACTTTCCAGATGTCCGGGGAAACGATGAACCCTGAAAAGACGGCTAGCAGAATTGAAATTATGGATATTGCGGCGCCGGCAATTACGAGCGGGTTCCTTCTCGCCAAGTAGAGAGCAAATCTGATTTCAGCAAGTCTTCCCGATGGTTGTTCTTTCTTTTCCGCCTGTCGGTCTTCCCTGGCTGCTTCGGGAGTTTCCTCGGACTTTTTCCCTTGGTCGTTGTGATTGCTCATTTTAGCTAGTACCTAACCCTAGGGTCCAAGTATGCGTACAGAACGTCAACAACAAGATTTGCAACAACTATAATCACGGCAGCGACCAGCGTGTACAGCTCAAGGAAGTTGACATCAAGGTACAAGGAAGCATCCAAAGCGGCAGCCCCAATGCCCGGCCACGAGAACACATCTTCGACGATTACGGCTCCTCCCAGCAATGCCGCGGCTATGTAGCCCGTGATGGTTAGGGCAGGAAGAATAGCGTTTCGCAGGGCGTACCTGTAGACTACCGTGCGTTCCCTGAGACCCTTAGAACGGGCGAGGACAATGTAGTCCTGCCTTAGGCACTCCATCATGCTCGATCTTACGACACGTGTAAGCGCTCCTAGCGTCCCAAAGCTTAGGGTAAAAGCCGGGAGGGCTATGGCCAACAGGGAGTCCCAGAAGTAGGCTGCGTTACCAGAAACTACCGAGTCGATTAAAGGAAAGCCGGTGTAAGCCGTGATACTACCTGGATTTGAAAAGCAAATGGCGCATTGCGTGTAGAGCGTTCCACTCGACTGCAGCAGACCAATCTGCTCCGAACCATGAGGAATTGTGATGTAAAGGACGAAGACCAGTTGTAGGATAAATCCCAACCAGAAGAGCGGCATTGAATAGCCCGCCAGAGCCGTGATTCTGGAAGCATGGTCAGGAAGCTTGTTGTTGTGAGTGGCCGAGATGATTCCCATCGGGATGGCCAGGACCACGGTGAGTATGACGGCTACCGTGGCCAGCTCTGCTGTGTAGGGGAAGCGATCGGAGAAGAGTTGCCAAGTGGTGGTGCCCACCGCAATGCCTGGAATCTGACTATAACCCCAGTTCCCCGTCAAAGCCAACCTGAGCCAGGAAAAGTACTGTTGATACAGTGGGACGATGCAACCGGATGCGCGGGCTATGTACGCCGAGTATGACGGACATCCCAACTCCGCGACACCAAGTGATTGTGCAACCCCAAGCTTCTCGGCATCGGTCATCTTGGGAGTAACGTAGGGGGCAAGGGCCGAAGCCGGCGGAAGTGTGCCTCTGGTAAGGTAGAAGACAATGATGCTTATCGCAAGCAGTACGAAGACCATGAAGATGAGTCTGCGGATGACGTACTCGTACAGCTTCATTGGTCGATCTTAACAATCTCAAGAGGACGGGATGTCCTTTAACCCTTTACTCTATTGGACTCATTCGATGTTTATCCTTACGCGCACCGATTCCATTCTTGCGATTTGGTCAGGAGAAGCGAATCCATGAGGAATGTGTGCGAGGATGCTCGGCGTGCAAGATGCCCGAGGTTCCAGTAGAAGTGTGCCAGAGGGAGACAAAGGGCGCCCGTTCTGCACCCCCCTCGGGTGGCAAAATGTTAGGGCCAGAGTTAAAATAAGACGGCAGGGCAATTTTCCCGAAAAAGAATGCACGTAGGTTTCTCTACTAGAAGTGCGATTTCGCGGACAACTCAAATAATTGCGGTCGTTATCGTAATTGCAATACTTGGGATAGGGGGGTACGTAGCACTGACGGTCTCTTCCTCAAGCAAAGTGACGACGGTGACATCTACAGTCCCGGGGACGACGGTGACCTCTACGCTTCCCGGCACCACCGTAACCACGACTCCGGTCCCATCGTCGTCAACAACGACGACGAGTACTGTCGCGCCGGCGCCTACGACCCTGACCTACGAGACCACCGCGGGCCCAGAATACCTAGACCCTGCTGTTGCATACTATCAGCAGGATGCCTACTACTTGGAGAACCAATACGAGAACCTTGTGATGTTCAACAAGACTTCGGCCCAGATCATTCCTTGGTTAGCCCAGAACTACTCGGTGTCATCGAATCAACTCTCAGTCACTTTCACCTTAAGATCGGGAATAACGTTCGATGACGGAGAACCACTAAACTCAAGTGCAGTCTATTTCTCGTTCAACAGATTCCTAATCATGGACGGTAGCACTCCAACCACACACGGCACTCAATACGCGTGGTTGTTACAGGAGGTGCTCAACACCAGCCTTAGCTCGAGTCTCACCGGGGCACAGACCTACAACGAACACTACGTCAACGAAGTGCTTGGCGAGAACTTCGTCCAGATAACGGGCCCCATGACGTTCAAACTGAACATGGTGCATATGTATCCTCTCGTGGAGATGATATCTTACAACGACGGCGACATCGTGGCACCGATATTTGTTATGGAACACGATGTAGCGCTCTGGAACCAGTCTAGCACGGGATACAGTCTACCATACCCAACGCTCACTGGCAGCCTTTCCAACAAGATGACAGAGTACTTCGACGACGAGGTCGCCACTTGCAACGCAGGCATAACGCCGAAGGGATGTGGTGAGACGTTCTTGGATCCCGGCCTTAATCAGCCGAATCCATCGCTGGCGGGCACTGGGCCATACATCATAACAAGCGTTGACCAAAGCGGGGACATCGTTTTCAAGGCAAACCCGAACTACTGGGGCGGACCGTTCCAATTCATGGGAGGGCAGAAGATAGTGCCCTACTTCCAGACGGTTAATGTGAAGGTGGTAACTTCGACTCCCACAAGAGAATTGGACCTCAGGAGTGCGGCAGCGTCTGGACAGGCCATGACGATAGACCTCGAAGCACTCAACATGTACGACGTTGTGGACAGAAATGCGTGGTTAAACAACAACACCCTAGATTCCTCGATTCCTGGTGTATCCATCTACGGCCCCTACTCGCAATTCGAAACGAACTGGATCGATTTCGACACGAATGTGACCAACCAAGCAACTGGAACATACTATCAGTTCCAGCCGTTCTCCGACCTCCGATTTAGGACCGCCTTCGCTGACTCCGTTGATATTCCCACGGTAAACTTGGACATCAATAACAACCTTGGAATAGTGGCTAACGGTGTCGTTCCTCCGGGATTCCCACCAATCGGATCCTATAATTCGTCGCTGCCTGTAAAGTACACTTACAACCCCGACGCAGTTCAGAGCTTACTTCTGAGCGCCATGAAGAACCCCATCACACACTTCACTTACAACAACGGAACGGCGGCGCCTCCGGGCAAGTTCAACAACACGTTTGGGTGCTCCGCTGGTAATCTCCAAGCGAACGGGGGAGTGTGCAGCAACCCTGTGAGACAGACGATTCCAGTTGTGTACATGACAGGTGACACATTCGACGAAGATATCTACGACCAAATAGCATCGACAATCAACAACGTCAGCGCAACATACAACATGGGGCTAACGGTTACACTTCTACCAATACCCAGCAGCGAGTACTGGACGCTCTGTTATTCGAGTTACTATTACTCCTACTGGGGAGGATACATCAATGACTACCCATGGTCAACAGACATGCTTACGATCGCATACCACTATCCTTCCGTATATCCCGCCGCCAATGGTTGGAATATTACGGAGTTCAGTACGCTCTACAACCAGCTCCTCGCAGCAGACGCAACAGGCAATGCCGCTGCGAATGTCGCCATAAGCAACAAGATGAATGCTCTGGCGAACCAGGACGTCATGTACCTGTGGACAGTCTATCCAACAGCCTTCGAAGTTTTCACCTCGAACGTGAAAGGCGTCTACTTCAATCCAGTCCTTCTATTTGGATACTACTTCGCTTACCTGAGCTGAGTTCTCATGTTTGCCTGGGCGTGCTCTTGGAAAATGGGAAGTGCTGCCCAGGCACCCCGTCTTTTTTCTCTCGTACCGAAAGATAGTTGATCATGAAGCCCACAGACTTTGTTCCGTCACGACGAGCATCCAGGGTCTTCGAAGAGATTCAAAATGACGGAAGAATTCGGATAAAACCCGAAATCGTGCTGCTAGCCAATTCTACTACGCCTCACTGCGACAATTCTTTCTTCTATCTCACAGGCTTCGCAGATGGACTGTTCGAGCATTCTTACCTGACAGTCGGAAACGATGGGTCCTTGTCGCTCCTGACGTCTGAGATGGAGAAGTTGATAGCCGAACCCAAAGCAAAGGGAATCTCGATAAGCACCCAATCGCCGAAGGAAGCTCCCGAAGACGAACTACGGAAGCTGGTCGGCTCGTTGACGAAGAAGATTGGACTGAACTATTCAGAACTCACAGTCCAGGCACTTCAGGGCATCAAGTCTGCCTTCAAGGCATCGAAGTTCATCGACGTCAGTGAGCCGCTGAGGAGAGCCAGACTAATCAAAGACGAATTCGAGATCCAGCTCATCCAGAGGGCCTGCGACATCTCCTCACGAGTCTACGAACGAATTCCTGCAATCGTTGACAGGCAGGGCATCACTGAGAGCGAAGTCGCTGCGAGGATGGGCTTTGAGGCTCAAAAGATGGGCAGTGGGAGCGTTCCCTTCGACACCATTGTTGCCTTTGGAAGGAACAGCGCTCTCCCTCATCACTTCGCCGGACCCGACAAACTGCGTAAAGGCGATCTTGTTTTGCTAGATTATGGTGCAAAGTGCGACAGGTACTGTTCCGACGTCACACGAACTCTGGTCTTCGGAAGGTCGACCAAGACACAACGTGACATGTACAGCGTGGTCCGCGAAGCGAACGAGATGGGGATCGACAATTGCGTGGTCTCGAACAAGGGGGAGGAAATCAATTCGAAGATTGGGGCATTCCTGGAATCAAGGGGGTATCGGGTCCTCCATGGGTACGGCCACTCGATTGGACTCGCAGTTCATGATGATCATGGGCTTGACAACAACCCCGACTATCTGAAGCCAGGGATGGTGATTACCGTGGAACCTGCGGTATACTTGCCTGATCTGGGCGGTGTGAGAATCGAGGACGACATCCTGATTACAAAAGGAAAGCCGAGGGTTCTCACCTCAGCCACCAGGGAACTCATCGAATTATAGGGAAAGAATTCTCAGCATCACGGCTTTCGCGAGCTTGCCAGTGTTTCACCCGGTCAGTTCGTAAAGTTCGTCCTCCGGGGTGGAAAAGGGCTCGGCCCCTTTGTTGGTCAGAAGCAACTCTCTCTCGATGTTGCAGACACCGTCCTCTCCTTTGACCGATGGCTCGACGGTAAATATCATGCCGGCGTCCAACCTCTTCTCCATTGTCCTGCCATACCTCTCCCTCCACCTGGGAGACAACATTGGTCCAATCTCGTGAGTTGCCTTCCCGACCACGTGCCCCGTTCCGTGCAGGTATTCCGGGTAGCCCGAAGATACCACTGACTGACGGCACGCCTTATCGACAGAGTATCCCTTGACTCCGGGCCTCAGAGCCTCAACTCCCGCATCCGTCGCCTTCTTTGTCGCCCTGAACAGTTTCCGTACAGAATCTGGCGGTGGCCCTCCTACGAAGTAAACTCTCTGAATATCACTGCAGTAGCCCTGATATTTCACCCCGAAATCAAAATGCAAGAGTTCATTTTTTCCAAGGGTCCTGTTTGCGAACCCCCTGTGCCCGAACTCGCTGTTGCCGACAACAACCACTGGGCAGAAATCCTCCTCCCAAGCGAAACCAAGCCCCATTCTTCCCACCTGTTCCTGAATCATGTTGCGGATTTGCCTGTCGGTCCTACCTATTCGTATGAAATCTTCCTCTGCAACCCGAAGAATCTTTTCGCACATCTGGACCGACTTTCTCATCAGGTCCAGTTCCTCTGGAATGAGCTTGGACCGAAACGTAATCACGAGGTCTTCTGAGGTGACGAAGTTTCGCGCGAACTCTTTGAGAGACGCCCTTAGATAGCGCCTCATCCCTGACGAGAGGCCGTCGGCTAACCCGAAGTCGTAGCTGGAATTTACGGCGATCGTCTTCGGCTTACTTCTCCTAACGTACTCGTACAGGCTCTTGGAAGCGCCCTCCTTCCCGTAATCGATGACGTCATCATAGATTCCTTTCTGGCGGACGCCTTCTGCATCCAGGTTGCCGACAATCGCAGTACTCTGGCCGTCGGCTTCGAGGATGCCGGCCGACCTCCAGACAACCCCGCCAAGGCCCAGGTCTGCCGCTACCGGATCGGGATTCCCCTCTCGGGTGAAGGTTATCCATACGTCGATTCCTTTTTCGTGCATCGCCCTCCGAACAAGTTTCAGCTTCTCCGAAAGGAACGCGGGCTTTAGCTCACTGTTGCTGGTTAAGGGGTGGCTTTCGATTTCACATCACCCGTTCCAGTAAGCCGGTTCTTCATGTGGCCGTCAAACCAAGCGAGATGCCTCTGCCACGCGTCTAGCTTGTGCTTCTTCTCCATCCATCCGTGACCTTCCCGTGGATAGATGACCAGTTCCGTTTCGATTCCGAGCTCCTTCAGCGCCCTGAAGAATTCATAACTTTGGGCCACCGGCACACACGGGTCTTCCTTCCCGTGGATGATCAGGGTGGGGGTCTTCGCCTCCTTAACGAAATACAGTGGCGACTTCTTCTCATAGAGCTCCCGAGTTCTGTAGGGATCGATATCGAATTGAAAGATCTCCCAGTAGGTGTTCCATTCGCCTCCATGGCAGCTCAGAAGATTCGAGATTCCAAAATCCATCACGGCGGCGTTGAACTTGTCTGAATGCGTGACGGTCCAGGCGACGAGGTAACCGCCGTAACTCCCACCGTAGACGAATAGATTGTTTGGGTCTGCGATGCCTTTCGACAGGCAATGTCCAACTCCAGTCATGATGTCCTTGAAATCGTCGCCTTCGATGTTGCCTTTGTTCATTTCGAGGAAGCGAACGCCTCTCCCAGCGCTTCCCCTGGGATTGGGAAGCAGGGTCGCATATCCATGGGACGCAAAGTAACGCGCCTCCAGCTCGTACTTGTAGCCGTAGGCCAATGACGGTCCTCCGTGCTCACGAACGACGAGAGGAAAGCCCCCGTCCCTCTTCTCGTCTGGGAGGTACAGGAAACCCTGAATCTTCAATCCATCGAAGGATTTCCATTGGATTAACTCCGCCCTAGCTGGGTACTTGTCGAGGCCACTGTTCAGACTGGTCATCTTTTTCCACACGATTCGCCCATCCTTTCCCAGATCCCCGTGGAAGAGTTCAGGCGGAGAGTTGAGATCTTCTCTGACCACCCCAATTGCACTAGTGGGACCTCTCGAGAGGGAGAACCTGGGTTGCCAAAGGTCGCCCAGCGCGATGTCCCCCTCGTACATCAGAGACCAGGTCTCCTTCGACGGTTCCAACCTCGTGAACTTGGTCTTCGCATTGTCGACGCTGAGGACCACGAGCTCATTGCCAGGCAGCCAGTCAAAGCAGTGAATGGAACCGAGCCTGTCCTTGGAGATGTTCGCGGCTTTTGATTCACTCCCTGAGCTTGGAATCCTGAAAAGATCTCCCGCTATAAGGCCGCGATCGCTCCACGTCGCCGAGATGAAATAGACGAAGTTCCCGTCAGGGGACCAGAGCACTCGCCCCAGCTGCCTTGGTCTCGGGTCGTATACGATTCGGGGAGTGGAATCGCCTGCTTGAATCACTGCGAGCTTCGAGATGTGCCACGACCACTCGTACGGCTCGTCTGCCACTATTGCTGCAAAATACTTCTCATCGGGCGACCAGTCGAACTCCCAGACGTGATAGTTCCCGGTCGTTACGACTTCGTCTGAACCTGTCCTTGTATCTATCAGGTGTATTCTCGCAAATCTGTGAGATTTCTCAAACTCGGCCGCGCCCCCAGATTTCTCAAAATTTGACCTGGCTTCGTCAGATTCCTGATCATAGATTAGGCAGGCCAGCCTCGTCCCGTCTTTCGACCATTGCACCTGGGGAATCTCACTCTTGACATTCGTGAGTCGCCTGGCTTCCCCTCCATTAATAGGAAGCACATAGAGCTGCACGTTTCCATTGACTTCCCTGTCAGAGAGAAACGCAATCTGTTTCTCATCCGGAGACCATCTTGGAAGGAAATCCGCCGAGGACCCCCGTGAAAACTGGAGAGCGGAATCATTCTTTGCGTCAGCAATCCAGATGTTTGACTTCGGTCTCGCGGTGTTCTCTTCCTTGTAGTTGTCCGATACCACGAAGGCGATGTGCGACCCACTGGGGGATATCTGGGCGTCGCTGAGGACTCTTAGTTTCAGCAGGTCTTCGGGAATCATGAGGGTGGGACCACGTCAGTTTTGCCCTGCACTAGCTCCCCTGGGTCGAGGTTAAGATCATAGTGGCATTCAATCCAGTGCGATGGCTCAACTTCGACGTATGGTGGGAATTCATCTGCGCATTTCTGCGTGGCATACGGGCAGCGGCTTCTGAACCGGCACCCTGGTGGAATGTTAATCGGACTTGGAACGTCTCCTTGGATGACCGTCTTGTTGGCATTGCGCGTCGAAGGATCAGGATCTGGTATCGCAGAGAGCAGGGCGAGGGTATAGGGGTGCTTTGGATGCACGAAGAGTCTTTCAGTAGAAGCGACTTCGACGATACGACCCAGGTACATCACTGCGACACGATCACTCATGTGCTTGATTACGGAGAGATTATGAGAAATGAACATGTAAGTGAGTTCCAGTTCTGTCTGGAGTTGCTTCAGTAGGTTCAGAATCTGCGCTTGTACCGAAACATCGAGGGAGGATGTCGGCTCGTCCAGAAGAATGAACTCGGGGTTCACCGCGAGGGCTCGTGCGACCGCAATCCTCTGTCTTTGCCCTCCGCTGAACTCGTGAGGATATCTCGCCAAATGATCAGGGTTGAGTCCAACTATTTCGATTAGCCGCGCAGCTAGTCGATTTGCCTCACCCCC
>Ga0187770_10001898_pt1 | contig 11399 bp, 12 predicted proteins | sample 0116_SJ02_MP02_2_FD_133154 | JGI IMG/M metagenome (GOLD analysis project Ga0187770, IMG submission 133154) | Tropical peat soil microbial communities from peatlands in Department of Meta, Colombia - 0116_SJ02_MP02_20_MG | ecosystem: Environmental > Terrestrial > Soil > Wetlands > Peat | place...
GCCGATTTTGTTGAGATGGATCGTTCAAAAGAGATGGCCCAATGCTGCGGGGCTGGAGGCGGGATGAAGCTCTCCAATCCAGGATTGGCCCTTGATGTGGGAAGGGTCAGAGTAGGTGAAGCGAAAAAGACGGGAAGTTCCATCCTCGTTTCGGCCTGTCCGTGGTGCGAATGGAATTTTAAAGAGGCCATGGGAGAGGGAAACTTTCTTGCTGTCAAGAATATCGTCGATCTTTTGGCAGGGAATTTATGACCACGGTTTGTCTCTGTCAAAGGGGAACGGGATAAGGAGGACTCATGAGGGACGTCTTTTATAGGAAGGTGGAAGGGAGGACCTATGTTGCCCCCCAGTATGGGAAGGAGATCCTTCTCAAGGTGGGGGCGGATTGGGAGACCAAAGGTTCCGTCGCCATGAGCAAAGAAGCGATGGAGGAGTTAGAGATCTCGGAGAACGATATCGTCGAGATTTACGGGGCGTGGATGCAAAAAGCAAAGGCCGTTCTTTCTCGGGACAAGGATATCACCTTAATCCGGATGGACAAGGAGATCCGTGAAGCCTTGCCCGTGGCGATTGGTCAGACCGTAGGGGTGAGGAAAGAGCATCAAGCCAAAGCGAAGACGAGGGGGTGAGGAAACATGGATATCACAAAAAGGTTGGCCAAGTTCTGTGCTGAATTGAAATATGATGCACTTCCATCAGCGGTGGTGGACCGAGCCAAATACTTTGCCTTCGATTTTGTGGGGGTGGCGGCGAGGGGCTCGCTGGAGGATTCAACAAAGGCAATGTATCGGTTTGTCAAGGAGATGGGCCCTGCCACCAAGGGAGGGGTGATCATCGGGACAAAAATGAGGGCCCCCCATCATTACGCTGCATTGGCCAACGGGACCTCATCTCACTCCTTAGAATTGGATGATGTCACCAATGAAGCCTCTCTTCATCCGGCGGTCGCGATCTTTCCTGCGGCCTTTGCAGCCTGTGAGATGGCAAACAAGAATGGGAAACGATTCATTGAAGGGGCTGTTCTCGGCTATGACGTGATGATCCGACTGGGAAAGGCCCTGGGCCCTAAGGAGCATTATAGCAGAGGATTTCACCCCACCGGAACATGCGGAACATTCGGAGCAACGGCTGCTGTCGCCAAGATACTGGGCCTCAGCGAGGCCCAGATGGTCAGTGCCTTCGGAATTGCTGGAAGTCAGGCTGCTGGTTCCATGGAGTTCCTCGCGCAGGGTGCTTGGACGAAGAGGATGCATCGGGGATGGGCAGCTCATAACGGAATCATCGCGAGCGTCCTGGCGAAGAAAGGGTTTAAGGGACCCTCCACCATTCTTGAAGGAAGGGATGGTTTTCTTCATGCCTATTCCCTCAACGCCGATGCCAATAAAGTCTTGGAGGATATTGGATCGTCCTTTGAGATCATGCGCACGAGCATCAAGCCCCATGCCTGCTGCCGTTACATGCAGCCGCCCATTGATGCGATTCTTAAAATCATAAAGGAACATCAGATCAAGGCGGAAGAGGTGGAGAAGGTAACCCTGGGCATTCTGAGAGCAGGATTTCCCATCATCGCCACTCCGGAAGAATTGAAATACAATCCAAAGTCTGTCGTCGATGCTCAGTTCAGCATGCCCTTCGGAGCAGCGGCCGCCATCCTTTATGGGGAAACTTCTTTGAACCAATTTCGAGAGAAGATCATTCAGTCCCCTGAGATGAAGCAGATGATGGATAGAGTGCTCTGTGTGGAGGACCCCGAATTGGAGAAGGTTTTTCCGAAGCAGTGGCCGGCAACGGCTGAGGTGAAGACAAAGGATGGAAGAACATTTTCCGCACGGATTGATTATCCAAAAGGAGATCCAGAAAATCCCCTGTCCTGGGATGAATTGATCGAAAAATTTAACGGATTGACGTCATCCATTTATTCGAAGGCTCGTCGGGAGAAGTTCATCGAGCAGGTCACGAAAATAGAAGGCATAGGAAACCTGAAGCAGTGGACATCGATCCTGCTCAAGGATCGTTAGAATCAACCCAATGCTTTGATTGAGGGGAAATCAATGGCGAGAATCTATGAATATCAGGGAAAACAGTTATTGAAAAGCGTAGGTGTTCCCATTCCTCGAGGGGAGGTGGTTTCTACCCCGCGAGAGGCAAAAAAAGTGGCGAGGGAAATTGGAAGAGCAGTGGCCATCAAGTCCCAGGTTTGGGCCACGGGCCGCTTCAAAGCAGGCGGTATTCAATTTGCTGAAACCCCTGACGAGGCAGAACGTGTGACTGAAAAACTCTTGGGCTCTAAGATCAAAGACCTTTCTGTTGAGAAGGTGCTGGTGGAAGAGAGGCTCGACGTCGATAAAGAATTCTACATCGGTGTGATCGTGGATAATTCCTATAAGGTCAAGGCTCCTGTGCTCGTATTTTGTACCGAAGGCGGGGTGGATGTGGAGGAGGTGGCCTCGAGAAATCCTGAAAGGGTAGCCAAAATGGTGGTGGACTATCTTAAAGGAGTAGAGATCTCCGACGCCCGTTCACTTCTCTCCAAGGTCAATTTGGACTCCGATGAGATCAGCAGAGCAGTCTGTGGCCTTTATGAGACGTTCAAACGGTATGATGCGAGAATTGCAGAGATCAATCCCCTGGTCTTGACAAAGAATGGCCGGATCTATGCAGCAGACTGCCGGATTACTCTTGACGACAATTCCATCTTTCGTCATCCTGAATTTGGGATTAAAGTCCCTCGGGACATGGAGAGGGAGCCAACGGAACTGGAAGAGTTGGCATGGATGATTGAGGAGGGGGATTTCAGGGGAACAGGATACTTCGCCCAGATGGTTCCCACGATTGAGGAAGAGGGGTATATTGGTTTCCATGGAATCGGCGGTGGAGGAGCCATGCTGGGGGCGAGTGCGTTGATCAATCGCGGCCTCAAAATCGCCGATTACGCCGATACAAGCGGAGATCCGCCGGCGAGCAAGGTTTATCGAGTGATCAAGGCCATTCTCTCTCAACCGATCGACGGATATATTTTGATGGGGGCCTGTTTAGCCAATCAGGAACAGTGGCACCATGCCCATGGAATTGTGAAGATCCTGAAAGAAGAATTGAAAGATCGTCCTGGATTCCCAGTGCTCCTCCTGATCGCCGGAAATAAGGAGAGGGAAACCCATGAGATCATCAAACAGGGCTTAAAAGATCTCCCCATCCGATGGGAGCTCTATGGCCGAGACTATATCTATCAAACCGATTTTATCGCAGATCGATTCAAGGAGCTGTTAGATGAGTATCTCAAAGAAAAACATAAGAAAAAAAGAAGAGGATAGCCTGACGTTCGAAGTGAAGACCGGGAAGATCACCATCGATTACAGTCGCTGTGAGCCTGCCAGAAAAAACACGCAAAACCCCTCTTGTGGTTTTGCCTGTGTCAAGGCCGACCGATGGTATGGTCGAAATGTCCTGAAGATTGAAGGGAATAGACCCGTTCTTGCCAATCCTGATCCCGAGGAGGTCAAACGACTCTGTAATGAATGTCTCGGGTGTGAATACGATTGTGCTCATTATGGAACGGATTGCATTCGCATTGAACTTCCCTTTCCGGGGATTGATGCTTACCGGAAGAAGTCGGGAATGAAAATATAGGAGGTGAATCCTTTGGCCATTTTGGTTGATAAAGAGACAAGAGTTTTAATCCAAGGAATTACGGGCCGGTTTGGAAACTTTGTCACGCGAAACATGCTCGACGTGGGAACCCATATCGTTGCAGGTGTTACCCCTGGCCGTCGAGGAGAACAGGTTTGGGGAATTCCCGTATTGAACACCGTAAAGGAAGCACAAGAAGAACATGGTCACTTCGATGCAAGCGTTGTTCTTGTCCCAGGTCCCGATGCTAAAAAGGCAGTGCTCGAAGCTCTTGGAGGTGGGATCCAGACGATTCTGATGGAGGTGGAGCGCGTCCCTCTCCATGATGCCTTAGAGGTCATTTCTCTGACGCGGAAGGCAGGGGTGAGATTGATCGGTCCAGGATCTGCTGGATTGGTAAGTCCGGGCATGGGTTCACTGGGTATTTTCGGTTCTCCTGAGGAATTGGCGCGAGTGGCGTTTGTCCCCGGCAGAATCGGGGTTATTTCACGGAGCGGGGGGCAGACCACAACCCTTTGCTGGAATGTATGCAAAGCGGGCTTTGGTATTAGCACTGCCATTAACCTTGGATCGGAACCGGTCTTGGGCACCTCTTTCCCGGAACTGCTTCCCCTCTTCCAGGAAGATAAAGACACGGATGCCATTGCCTACTTTGGGGAGATTGGTTCGGTCATGGAGGAGGAGGCGGCTGAATTGATCAAAGACGGAAAGTATACCAAGCCCCTGGTGGCCTATATCGCGGGAAGGGGTTTGGCAAAGGGGATCCGGTTTTCCCATGCAAGTGCCATTATTGAAGGAGGAAAAGGAACGGCAGAGAGCAAGGTGGAGGCGTTAAGGGGGGCTGGTGTTCATGTGGTCGATCGACCGGATGATATCGGCTCGACATTGGCAAAAATTCTAAAAGGCACGGTCAAGTGAGGATATGAATATGGGCGTTTGGAGATCAATGCTTTTCATTCCTGCAAACAGCTGGCGAATGATCATGAGGGCAACGACGGAGATGCAGGATGCGATCATCCTCGACCTGGAGGACGCAGTTCCTGTTGCGGAGAAGGAGACGGCGAGGGTCTTTGCTCGAGACGGTGTTCCGATTTTGAAGTCCAAGGGGATCGATGTCTTCGTTCGAGTCAATTCCCTGGGAACCGGGTTGACCGAAGAGGATCTAAAGTTTGTGGTGGTGAAAGGCCTCGACGGCATCATGCTCCCAAAATCGGAAACGAGGGAGGCGATCGTCAAGCTGGATCGTCTTCTGAAAAAGGAAGAGATGAAGAAAAAAATTAGACCCGGCAGCATCTCTGTGATGCCACTCCTGGAGTCTCCTCGTGGCGTTTTGAATGCTTCAGAAATTGCGCGAGGAAGTAAGCGTGTGGCCGCCTTGGGCTTTGGGGCGGGGGACTTTTTGAGGGAATTGGGCGAAGGATTTGCGATCGCCCGACTCTCTCCAGATGAATATTTTCCGATGATCCTTTATGCCCGTTCGAGAGTCTCCATCGCGGCAAGGGTCGCCGGCGTCCCCGCCATCGACACCCCCTTCTTCGGTTTATTGATCGACACGGAGGGATTGATCAGAGAGTCCTCGAGGGCAAAATTGTTGGGTTTCAAGGGAAAGATGTTGATCCATCCTCGGCACATCGAGCCTGTCAATCAAGTTTTTTCACCTTCCAAGGAAGATGTCGAATTTAGCAAGCAGATGATCGCAGCTTACAAGGAAGCGGAGGCAAAGGGGCTGGGGGCAGCCTCTTTTGGTGGAAGGATGATCGATTACGCAATGGTTTCTATGGGACAGGATCTCCTCTCCAGAGCAGAAGCCATTGCCGACAAAGAGAAGAGGAGGGTTGAAGAGAAATATTGAGACCTCAGAACCTTTTTTGACTTGTCTGCGATGACAGACGTTCTGATTCCCTCAAAAAGGCAGAGATGCCCGAAAACGAGAAAAAAATCCTGGGCGTGATGTCGGCATGCCATGCGGTCAACCACCTCTTCTTCGAATCTTTAGGCCCTCTCCTTCCTTTCATCATCCCCGCATTTCATCTGACCTACACTCAGGCAGGAAGATTAGGATTTACCTACTACATGGTTTATGGTATATTTAACTTCCCTTCGGGCCATTGGGCGGATCGCTATGGGCGGAAGAAAATGGTTTTCTTATTTCTCTTGGTTTCGTCCATGGCCACGCTCCTGATGGCTCTCTCTCATTCTTTTGTAGGACTGCTTCTATTCTGTGGATTGGCTGGGTTAGGAGGAGGCTTGTATCATGCCTCCGGTACTTCGTTGGTCTCTGATGTGTTTCCTGTTCAACGTCGTGGATTCGCCCTTGGAATCCATGGCGCTGGCAGTTCAGGAGGGATCCTCCTCACCTTTGTTTTAGGAGGGGGCATCGCCAGCCTATTCGGGTGGAGAATTGCCCTGGTTGTTTTATCCTTAGTGGGATTTGTCCTAGCCATCGGATTTAAATTAACGTTGGGCCTAAAGGACCGCGTCATGGTCGTTGAGAATAATGAAAGGTTTGCTCTCTCAGCCGATTCGGGATATCTTTCCCTGCTAAAGGTCCTTGTCATTTTCTTCCTTATCTATGGAATGGTGATGGTCATTTTTAAAGGCGCCTACACTTGGATTCCTACCTATCTTAAAGAGACGTTTCATATGAGCGCTAACAAAGCGATTGTTTTTTCTATCATCCTTCCCCTCATCGGGATTTTTAGCAGCTATTTCATGGGCAGGTTTTGTGATCTCTATGGAAGGAAGCAAAGCCTCATCTTTGTCTTTTGGGTTCTATCCATCTGTTTTTTCTTTCTTTTTTTGGGGAACCAATTCTTTCTCATTCCTCTTCTCGTCATCCTTGGATTTTTCCTCAATTCCTTTGCTCCGATTACCAATGCTTATACAGCCGATCTCATTCCCCCTGGATGGAGAGGTAAAGCCTTTGGGCTCATCTATGCATTTTCAATTTGCCTGAGTGCCCTCTCTCCCTACATTATGGGAAAAATTTCAGATCGGACCTCCTTAGCCATGAGCATGTTTTTCCTTTCCATCATGTCTCTCATAGCAGGTTTTATTTCCATGATTAATCCCAAAGGAGGTGATGTTCAAAGAGAGAGTTGAGAAATGGGGATCTAAGAAAGGTCCATCACTTAACAAGAGGTTTGCTGAGAAGGAGGCTCGTTATGAAGAAATTATTCTTGATTTTAATAATGACCGCATTGGTATTCCTTCTGGTTGAAACGGCCTTTGGGCAGGATGTGGTTCGTTTGGGCTGCTCGATCTCTCTGACAGGGAAATTGACCTATGAAGGGAAAGCGACAAGGGACGGATACGAGTTCTATAAGGCCCTCATCAATAAAAAGGGAGGCCTTAATATCGGAGGGAAAAAGTATAAGGTCGATATCAAATATTATGATGATGAGACCAACGTCCAGACCAGCACGAAACTGATTGAGAAGTTGATCACAGAGGACAAGATCGATTTCATCCTCGGTCCTTACGGCAGCGGTCCGAGCTTTGCGACCAGTGCCATAACGGAAAAGTATAAAAAGGTGACGGCCCTTCCCATGGCTGCGGCTCCAGAGGTCTTCGAGAGAGGCTTCAAATACATGTTCGGGATGATCGCGACAACGGACATCTATTTAAGAGACATTTTTTACTTGGCTGCTCAGCAGAACCCCAAGCCGAAGACAGTGGCTGTGCTTTGGAAGAACGATCTTGCCAACAAAGGCCTGGCGGACCCTGTTCCGCAGTTTTGCAAGGATAATGGATTCGATTTAATCTACAATGAAAAATTTTCAGCTGGGGCATCTGACTTCTCGGCAGAGCTGACAGTAATCAAGTCGAAGAATCCGGATATTTTTGCCTTTTTGAGCCAGTTGGAGCAGTTCATTATAGGCTTGAAACAGATCAAGGATATGAAGATTAACGCTAAGATCATCATGAATGGGATCGCCGTTCCACAACCTGACCTGATCAAATCCTTGGGAAAGGATGCAGAATATATGGTCGGTCCAACCCATTGGTATCGGACCTTTAAGTATAAAGATAGTCTCTTCGGGGATTCGCCAAATTTTGTGAAAGAGTTTAAGCAGATGTTTGGATATGAGCCCGAATACCACAGCGTTGGTGCGAGCGCAGCAATCCAGACTCTTGGGATCGCATTGGAGAAGGCTGGAGTCCTGGATGTGGAGAAGGTTCGAAATGCGCTGGCCACAATGAATGTGAATACCTTCTGGGGGCCCATTCAGTTCGACGAAAAAGGAAAGATCAAAGGAAGAACGATGCCTGTGGGACAGATTCTTAACGGACAATATACCTTAGTCTATCCTCCTGAATTGGCGGAGGCGAAGTTGGTCTGGCCCAAACCAGCCTGGCAGTAAAATGAAGGGTTGAGGATGAGGGGTGAAGGTAACGTTAAGAAAGGTCCATCCCCATCCTTAACCTGGAAAAACTTCTCGAGGGGGGACAATCTGTGGTCATTCTACAAAACATCATCAACGGGCTTCTCATCGGCGGTCTCTATGCCAGTGTTGCTCTTGGCTTCTCCCTGGTCTGGGGAGTCATGAATGTGATCAATCTGGCCCATGGTGCCTTTATCATGGTTGGGGCTTATGTCACGTTTTGGATCTATTACTTTTTTAAATTTGACCCTTTCGTCACCATCCCTTTCTCCATGGCCTTCACATTCATCTTGGGTTACCTCATCCAAAAATACCTCATCAACCTCGTCGTGAAAGCCCAAGTCTTCATGGTTTTCATCCTCACTTTCGGGATTGAAATCTTCTTAATGAATATTTCGAATCTCATTTGCACAGCCGATTTCCGATCCGTCAACCCTCGTTACGCGGGTTCGGGGATTAGCCTGGGAGGAGTCCTCATCCCCTATATCCGATTAGCCATCTGCTTTATTGCTCTTTTCCTTACCTATCTCCTCAACCTTTTTCTCAACAAGACGAAGACTGGCAATGCCATCAAGGCGGCGAGCCTCGATAAAGAAGCAGCCCAATTGGTGGGGGTCCACATCGGAAGAATTTATACCATGACCTTCGCCTTAAGTGCAGCCTTTGCCGGTGGGGCCGGTTCACTCATCGCGATGATGGTCGCGATCAGCCCTTACATGGGAGGGATCTATACATTCAAAGCGGCTTTGATTGCCTGTCTGGGTGGATTGGGTTCGATTCCGGGAGTGGTGGCAGGGGGGTTGGTTGTGGGAATGGCAGAGACAATGGGCTCGCACTTCATCTCGCCCGGATATAAAGAGTTTATCGGTTTCGTGCTTCTGGTATTTATTCTCATCCTTAGACCTGAAGGAATCATGGGAAAGAAATTTTTTGCAGAGGTCAAACATTGAAAAGGGGCTGGAGATGATGATCAGACATTGGAAATGGATCATCTTGGGAATTGCACTTATCTTTCTAATCACCGCTCCTTTTTTTCTGAGTGGATACTGGGTAAGGCTTCTGACCAGCATCTTCATGTTTGCGGTCATGGCAGAGAGTTGGAACATCTTGGCCGGCTTCTGTGGTTATCCCTCCTTTGGCAATGTCGTCTTCTTTGGCCTGGGCGCCTATACCACTTGTATCCTGATGGTGAAACTTCATCAGTCCTTCTGGGTCGGGGCCATTGCAGGTGCGATCCTATGTGCCATCTATGCCATTGTCTTGGGCCTTCCCATCCTGAGGTTGAAGGGACACTATTTTGCCGTGGCGACACTGGGTCTCTCAGAAGCCACCAAAGAACTGGTCACCAATCTGGACAAGATTACAAATGGATCAGAAGGGATCTCCCTACCGATCATTCCAGGGGATGTAAAGGTAATTTATGCCGCCTTCTATTATGGCATGTTCGGGATCATGATCGTCACGATCCTTTTCACCTATTGGATGTCTAAGAGGCGACTGGGATATGCCTTCCAGGCGATCCGAGCGGATGAAGAGGCGGCCCTGGTCACCGGGATCAATACAACATGGTACAAGACGATCGCCTGGTCCGTGAGTGCATTTTTTACGGGTTTAGCCGGCGGAGTCTACGCCTATTGGACCGCCTTCATCAATCCCGAAGGAGTGTTCGATGTGGCGATCACAGTGAAGATGCTGATCATGACCTTTCTCGGAGGCCCTGGAACAGTCATCGGGCCGATCATCGGGGCCTTCATCTTTGAATTTTTATCTGAAGTCGTTTGGAGCACCTTTGTCAATATTCATGCGGCCTTCCTGGGGGTTTTGATTGTCCTGGTGGTCATCTTCATGCCGGGCGGGTTTATGAAACTGATGAAAGGCAAACTTTCTTTATCTTATTTACTTGCAAATATCAGGGAGAATCGAATTTAATGGAAATCTTATTGAAAGGAGAGAACATCAGCAAATATTTTGGTGGGTTAGCCGCCCTGTCGGACCTGACGTTCCAGATCGAGAGGGGGGAGATCGTGGGCCTCATCGGCCCGAATGGTGCTGGCAAGACGACGCTGGTCAACGTGATTACGGCGCTTTATCCTGCATCGAAAGGAAAGATACGATTTCGAGAAGAGGATATCACCCATGCCAAACCCTATCAGATCGGGAGGATGGGGATCGCCAGAACCTTTCAGATTGTCAAACCCTTCTCCAGAATGACGGTCAAAGAGAATGTCTTGATCGGGGCCCTGTTCGGAAAATCAGGAATGAAGCGCACGACACAAGAGGCCCTCAAAAAAGTGGAGGAGGTAATGGAATTTGTCGGTCTCGACGAGAAGAAAGATTTCCCCGTTGAAGAGACGACGATTCCTGACAGGAAGAGGTTGGAATTGGCCAAGGCATTGGCCATGGAGCCGGACCTTCTCTTTCTGGATGAGGTGATGGCAGGGTTAAGGCCGAAGGAGATGGAAGACGTGATGTCGTTGATTAAGGAGTTAAATCGAAACGGCATCACCATTCTCCTCATTGAACATGTGATGAGGGCGATTATGGGGATCTCGCACCGAGTCATTGTCCTTCATGAAGGAAGATTGATTGCTGGAGGGACCCCTGAAGAGATCTCCAAAGATGAGAAAGTGATCCGAGCCTACCTGGGTTCGAGGTATGCGAAAAGGAGGGAGGAGGGGGCCCGTGCTTGAGGTCAAAGCGCTGGAGGCAGGTTATGGAGATATTAAAATACTATGGGGGATCGATCTGGAGATCAGAGAGGGGGAGATCGTCTCCATCGTTGGGTCGAACGGTGCTGGAAAATCGACTTTGATTCGAACGATCTCTGGTTTGCACAAACCCCTTCATGGAGAGATTGTCTATGACGGGAGCAACATCACTCGCCTCCTTCCCGGGGAGATTGTGGTGAGAGGGATATCTCAAGTTCCTGAGGGGAGAAAGCTCTTTGCAGGAATGACGGTCTATGAGAACCTGATGATGGGAGCTTACTCCCTGAAAGATAAGGGAATGATCAAGGAGGATCTTGATTTTGTCCTTCACCTCTTTCCACGCCTATGGGAAAGGAGTAAACAGCTGGCAGGTACTCTGAGCGGAGGAGAGCAGCAGATGTGCGCCATCGGACGGGCGCTGATGTCCCATCCCAAACTCCTCCTCATCGATGAACTCTCCTTGGGTCTCTCACCGCTCTTAGTGGATAGTCTCATTAACGCCATCGAAGAGATTCATCAAAGAGGGGCGAGCATCCTCCTGGTCGAACAGGACGTGCAGATCGCCCTGGAGCGTGCTGATCGAGGTTATGTCCTGGAAACGGGCCGGATCACCCTCTCCGGAAAGTCAAAGGAACTCTTGGATAGCCCTCAAGTCAAAAAGGCCTACCTCGGAATTTGA
>Ga0187770_10001899_pt1 | contig 11399 bp, 11 predicted proteins | sample 0116_SJ02_MP02_2_FD_133154 | JGI IMG/M metagenome (GOLD analysis project Ga0187770, IMG submission 133154) | Tropical peat soil microbial communities from peatlands in Department of Meta, Colombia - 0116_SJ02_MP02_20_MG | ecosystem: Environmental > Terrestrial > Soil > Wetlands > Peat | place...
CACCCGTGGCAGGATTGTTGCGCAGTACGCGAAGCATAGAGCGATGACGATTGCGATGATGGCACCAACGAACCAGATTAGAATGGAAACTGGACCGATGAGCGCCGCAATCAGGGAGGGTATGACGAAGATGTCGGCCCCAATCGCCGAACCCACGACAAGGCTTGTCGTGTCAAAAGTGTTGAGCTGTCTGCGGAGAGATACCCTTCGCGTCGTCTTCATTCAGGTTTTTCCTGCCGCCATCAGCTGAACTCGCCGTAGGCGGATGGATAATCCTGTATGAGGATTAGATTAAGCCTTAGTACATTTACGTACGGGTCGCCTGTCGCGTATAGTGTTCGCTCGATATTTTCGTCAACTATCTGCTTGAGCGCGTCTGTTGGAATTCCTGTCGCCGCGTGTATGCGAGGTATCTGGGAATATGCGTCCTGAAGTGTGATGTCAGGGTCAACCCCCGACGCTGATGCGTTCCAAGGATGGAAGAACTTGGACGAATTGAAATTCTCTGCTACTAGGATCGACCCGACGTCTCGTCCATGGTATTGGACTAGTTCTCCGTTGGCCTGGTATGGTATCAGAACCTGAGCTACACCAGTTACCACGAGAGGGAATAGTAAGCCGCACAGTATGAGCGATATCACGGCCAATGTCACTAACGGGACATAAAGGTCTTTATCCATTTTCGTGTCCTCCTAGAAATGAATCGCAAGTAGCAAAATGTCGATCAGTTTGATGCCTATGAAAGGGACTAAGACGCCGCCCACGCCGTAGATCATCGTGTTCTTCAAGAAGAGTGTCATCGTATCAGTCGGTTTGAATGACACTCCTCTCATCGCCAGTGGAATCAGCAGCGGGATTATAACGGCGTTGAATATTAGGGCCGAGAGCACTGCCGTCCTCAATCCGAGTCCCAGTATGTTCAAGGCTTCCAGCTCTGGTATAACGCTGAACAGAACGGGTACGATCGCGAAATACTTGGATACGTCGTTCGCTATGCTGAATGTTGTTATCGCTCCCCGGGTCATCAGCAGCTGCTTACCGAGCATAACCACCTCGATGATCTTTGACGGGTTGGACTCAAGGTCAACCATGTTTGCCGCTTCTTTTGCGGCCTGAGTGCCTGAGTTCATTGCCAGCCCCACATCGGCTACCGCCAACGCCGGCGCATCGTTCGTCCCATCGCCAATCATGGCGACTATGCGTGTGTTCGCCTGTTCCTTGAGAACTATCTGGTGTTTGTCTTCAGGTTTCGCCTGAGGGATGAATTCGTCAATGCCTACCTCCGCGGCTATGCTCCTCGCGGTGAGTGGATGGTCACCTGTAATCATGACCGGGCGAATGCCCATCGCCTTGACATCGCGAATCTTCTCTTTGATTCCCTCCTTGAGAACGTCTCTGAGGCGAATTATGCCGACGATCTCACGATTCTTCGCTATCACTACGGGGCTGTCGCCTTCTTGGGAAATCCTATCGATAGCAGCGTCGAAATCCTTTGGGACCTCCGTCGCGATAGCCCTAATCGCATCAGGTGCTCCCTTGATTATTTCCACCTCCCCTGCTTCCAACGCGCTCGTCAAGGAATCTGTGAACTTGCGTCTGAATCTACCCCTCTCGGAACTAGCGGCTTTCGGCAACATGAATCCTGTACCGACCGTAAACTTGACTCCGCTGGTCCTTGTGGTAGCTGAGAATTCGTAGGATTCAGACAGTGCCAGCGCGTTCAGTTCCTTGGGTATCAAGGCATGATTGTATGCCAGCCGGATGATGCTACGCCCTTCGGGCGTGTCGTCGTGCCAAGACGATAGGAATGCGGCTTCTCCAACATCTTGCTCTGTGTAGCTTCCGAAAGGTATGAATTCGATAGCCTGCCGGCTGCCAACTGTTATTGTGCCCGTCTTGTCCAGTAGAATCGTGTCCGTATCACCCGCCGTCTCAATTGCGCGGCCAGATTTTGCTACGATTTTTCTGGCGTAGAGCCTTGACATGCCGGAAATTCCGATAGCCGGTAGCAGCGCGCCGATGGTTGTTGGCAACAAGCATACGTAAAGTGCAATTAGAACCGAGAGGTCGGCGCCCAGGCTTAGAGTTATCGTGAGTCCCAGCAGTGCGAAAAGGATGATCGTGAAGATTGCAGTTAAAGAGATGAGGACGATTGTGACAGCTACCTCGTTAGGCGTCTTAGGTCTTTTGGCAGCCTCCACAAGGCGAATCATCTGGTTGATGTAGCTATCCTCTGGGTTCACAGTTACCCTAGCTTTCAGTGTGTCACTGATGACTTTGGAGCCTCCGATCAATGGGTCGGAGGCGGCTTTCCTAACCGGTACCGATTCACCCGTAAGGAGTGACTCGTCGACCATGGCTATTCCTTCCATCACCTCGGAGTCTATTGGTATGATGTCTCCTTTCTCAAGTAGAATCCAGTCTCCCTTACGCAAGGCGTTTGATGAGGTGGGCGTAATGGCGCCTTCCTGCCCATCTGCGGGGATTTTCTTCGCTTGGACTTCCCGTTCAAGTTCTCTCAAGCTGTTGGCTGTATTCTTGGCCTGCCTCTCAGCAAGGGAGTCAGAGAGCGTGCTGAACCAAACCGTAATCAGAAGAATGATCGCGACTTCCACATAGTACTTTGTCTCGTTTGCGTTGGCTACCGGAAGGAAGCCTTGTGGGTAGATGGCCATAGCTGCAACGACGAAGAATGTTACCTCGACGATCAGCATAACCGGGTTTGAGCGAAGGCTCACTGGGTTGAGGCGTATAATTGAGTCAAGAAGTGTTCTTCCTGACATGCCGCTGAGCAATGAGCCCGGCTTAGTGCTTTGAGCTGCCATAAGAATCACCCAAAGCCGGTAGCGTGGCCTTGGAACCAGGCGAGGATTGGACCAAGCGCGAGAAACGGAAAGAATGTCAATGCGACGAGAATGATTATGCTTCCGACTAATACAACTATGAACGTCGCCGTGTCGGTTTTCAATCCGATTTCAACATGTCTCTTTCTGCCAATCATGGCTCCAGAAAGTGCCATCAGTATAGTGATCGGGGCAAATCGTCCCGCAAACATAACCAATCCGGTCGAGATGTTGAAAAACATGGTATTGGCGGAGGAACCAAAGAAGTCGGACCCATTGTTCGCCGCTGCCGAAGTGAACTCGTACAAGACCTGAGTAAACCCCAGAGCGTTTCCGCTAACTCCAATCGCGTTCGCAGCGCCTGAGGCGTAGGCGAATAATGTGGGGATGAGGATAATGATTGGGTGAACGAGAAACGCGACCATCACTAAAAGTACGTCTCTGCCTGTGATCTTCATGCCAAGATACTCAGGAGTCCTACCAGACATGAGTCCAACAATGAACACAGTTATCACCACATACATCACCATGTACATCAATCCAACGCCTTTCCCACCAGGCGTCGACTGAATTAGCATGCCCATGAATGCAGCTACGATTACGAACTGGTTCATACCATAGAGCGAAGCGTTCACGGATCCAGTGGTCACTGCAGTCGTGACAACAGTCCAAAAAGCCGAGAAGAACCCACCGAATCGAACTTCCATGCCCGGCCCTAGCAGCGTTGAGGAGTTCGGAACGAAGGCAATTACTAGATCTATAGCGAATAGTGCGTAAGAACCCCACAGGATCGGACGTGTCTCCTTTCTCTTCCCGAGCATCTCACCGTAGACGAAGCACATCACGGTAGGCATGAGAAGCATTAGAAGAATCTGAAAAATGTCCGTCGCTGGGGTAGGGTTCTCAAGCGGGTAGGCAGAGTTGGCGCCGTAATACCCGCCGCCGTTCGTCCCTAACTGCATGATCGATACCAACGACGCGACAGGCCCCACGAGAATCATTTGCGTGGCGCCCTCGACCGTCTTCACAGCCGTATACCCATTGAGCGATTGCGGCGTGCCAAGCCAGACGAGGATCATCGCAGCTATGAAACAGAAGGGAAAGAGCACCCGCGTCAGGGATCGTACAAAATCAACATAAAAGTTGCCAAAATCTTTTGAGCCTACTTTGAAGCCTCTGGTAAACGCAACAGCCGCGCAGATGCCCGATGCCGCTGATGTGAACTGTAGAAACTGGACCGCGCCCATCTGGCTGAGATATGAGAGCGTCGTTTCACCATTGTAGTGCTGTAGATTCGTGTTAGTTGCGAAGGAGATGACCTGCATGAAGGCGAGGTCCCAATTCAATCCAGGGAATCCTTGCGGGTTGAGGGGCAACTTATCTTGGAACATGAAAATTAAGAATGCCAAGGCCATCTGTACTATGTTGAGAAACATGAGAGATAGAGCGTATTGCTTCCAATTCATTGAACGCTGTGGGTTGATGCCCCCAACCCGGTAAATTGTGTTCTCTACGGGATCAAGTATTCTATCGAGTCTGCTTGGTGTCCGCTCAAACACTTTTGAGACGTAAGGCGCTATTAGCCGGCCCAGAGCGATGGCGACGCCGAGAATTAGAACTACCGTCGAAGCCTGAATGAAGTCGATCAAAGTTTATCCCGATTTTCGCCATCATGATGAATCTTCTTAGAATTCCGCCGAACGAGTCAAAGCCTGCTTGTTACTCGGCTTGTTATTTGCCAGCGAATGTATTGCCGTTCCTGTGACCCTTGGCTGCGTTTAGAACAATTGAGGTTACTGTGCTCTTTATTCCCTTGATTTTCAAGAGCTTATTCTTGAGTAAGTCACGAAATTCCTCTATGTCCGCAGTGGAGACTAGTGCAACGATATCGAATTCTCCGGTGACTTCGTAAAGTTCTTCCACGTTAGAAAGCTGGCTGAGTGCTTTAACGACGTCGTCTAACATCGGCGACTCGACAAAAATGTCTACGAAGGCTAATAGTCGAGGCAAGCTCAATCATCGATCCTTGGCTCCGATTTTTCGGTCGCGTGTCGCCACCACTCACTCTGCCTTATATTAAGCATTATGACGGTGCTGACCCCCGGAAATGAGAGGCAGGGGCCGAGAATCATCAGGCAACGTGATGATGGCAACGCGCAGCCACGAATCAGGCGACTGATCCTGCTACGGCTGACGGAGCTCTCTAGGATTTTCTCTCTGGAGCTTACTATTCGGTATGCTTGCCCCTGCACGCCGTCTTTAGTTCTCAATCCAAGGGCATCAAATAGAATCGGTTCCGTGGGATTACGCTGAGGGAGCACGCGCGTTCGTTGCCACATTCATCCTGAAATTGATTCGTTGATGTTCAGGACGGGATGATTCGTCCAGACCGATTAAATAGTTGACTTGACAATCCGCTTCACTACAATTCGTAGTTGCGAGGTGGATCACAATGAGTAACATGTCTCAGAGCAAATATCCATATCTAGTCACCGCTGTTGGTGTGGCTCTCATGGCTGTGAGCGAGATATACAGCTTCATTAGGGCAATGATGTTCAGAGCGATGTTTCGACCGGCTGGAGGATACGGGTCAGGCTTCGGGAGCGGACGACAGTTCGGTGGGGGATTTGGATTCGGCCTATCTGGCATCCTAACTACTATCGCAGTGGTAGTAGCCATCATAGGCGTCGTCTGGCTGGGCTTGGCGCTAAGGAATTCGCCGAAATAGGCTTCTCTGACCTCCTTTAGAGATAACAGATCACGTAACGTTGCAGGAAGCGCCGATCGGATCACAGATTCTTGAGAAAAGGGATCGGAGGGACCGAACTCAAACGGTCACTCGGACGGTGGAAAATGCCCATCTGGGATTCTTTCTCAATGTCCTCCACGTTATCTTGACTTGCATTGCTTCCATTGGGTCGAATAGTTATTCGACACCATGGTTGGTGTATTGAGTTCCATTGCGTCTTCCGTTCAAGCAATGCGCGCGAACTTGACGACTAACGTTTTAGCGAGTTTTTGAATTTTCTTGACACGCCTTGGAAGTTGCCGGCGATCATGCGGTCCAATAGTTTTGGCTCGCCCAATCTGCTGGGCCTAATCGTGGAAGTCTTGGTCGTCAAGCATTAGGCTTGTTTTGAGCGGCTCCTAGAATACGGTTCAGCGTGGCCAGAAACAAGGCAATTTCTTCGGGAGACATTCCGTTGGTTGCTCGCTCAACGAATTTGTCATAAAGCTTCAAGGCTCGCTTGTATTTCCAGCCGCCGTTTCCAGTTATCGCGACATTAACGGCTCTCCTATCGGCGTCACTCCTGACACGCCGCACAAGCCCTGCATCTTCGAGTTTGTCGACAACCAAGGTCATGCCCGGGGCCGTCATTCCTTGTTCCATTGCAAGCGTCACCATCAACCGAGGCCCGGTTTCAAACAGAACTCTCAACACCCGGAACTCAGCCAGTGATAATCCTAACTCGGCCAATTTGTCTTCGACGAGTTTATTCCATCTCCTAAAACCATCCGATAACGAGCGCCCAATATCAAATTTCGAAACGGCGGCCTGTCGCATCTGATTCCCTTATCTCCGCATTATCTTGTGAGTGGTAGAAAGCTACCGGGTAGTTTTCGCCCGTAATATGGACCGCTAACAACGAAGGTAACTAAAGGTTAAGTGCTTAAGCTCTGAGGCCCTCACGAATTTCATGAACCCAAATGGCGACTGCGATCGAAATCAAACAACTACTTTCCATAACAATATTCGTAATGAGAAACACGTGCAATATGTAGAAAAGTGCTATTAGATGTCCTGGGTTTTCCTCGGATTTTACGAGGTACCAAACGCATGATCGATTCGGGAGATGTAGCCTGGGTTATCACAGCCACAGCCCTCGTCATGATTATGACGCCGGCCGTTGGTTTCTTCTACGGCGGGCTAGTCCGGCTAAAGAACTTAGTCTCGACGATAGTACAATGCTTCGCAATTTTCGCCGTAATTAGCCTGGTATGGGCGCTCTGGGGGTACAGCTTGGCTCTGGGCGGCCAATCAATTGGCGGCTTTATAGGCAATCTATCTGACTTTGGTCTGAATAATGTAGGGTACGCCCCCAACACAGGCTATGCGTCAACTATTCCTGAGCTACTTTATTTCGCGTTCCAATTGAAATTCGCGGCCATCACTCCTGCGTTGATTATTGGTGCCTTCGCGGAAAGGATTCGATTCAAGTCTCTACTGATCTTCGTAATTCTTTGGACTACTTTCATCTACGTCCCAATCGCTCACTGGGTATGGGCAGTCGGAGGCTTTCTACGCACTTTGGGCGTAATTGATTTCGCCGGGGGACTCGTGGTTCATACAAGCGCAGGGGTTTCAGCCGTAGCAGCCGCGTTAGTGGTCGGCCGGAGGCGAGGAATCGAGAGAGAGTTTCGACCGAGCAATATTCCATACGTGATTCTTGGGGCATCCATCCTTTGGTTTGGTTGGTTCGGTTTCAACGCTGGCAGCGCGCTTCGGGCTGATGTCGTAGCGGTGAACGCTCTAGTTGTAACCAACCTAGCTGCTGCGGCGGGTGCAGTGAGTTGGATGTTGACGGACTGGGTTCGGAAGGGAAAGCCGTCCGCCGTAGGCATGTGTGTTGGTGCAGTATGCGCGCTAGCCACGATTACTCCAGCCTCTGGATATGTTGGTCCAATGCCTGCGGTTCTTATCGGGTTAGCGGCAGGGGTTCTATCTAATTTCATAGCTAGTCAGAGAGCGAGAACTACTCTCGATGATTCGCTCGATGTGTTCGCATGCCATGGCGCTGGCGGGATGTTGGGAACATTCGCAACCGGCCTCTTCGCATCCACACTCGTTAATTCAGCTGGCCCTAACGGGCTCTTCTACGGAAACCCAGCTCAGCTAGTTGCGCAGATAATTGGAATTGTCGTGGTCGCGAGCTTCGCCTTTGCTGGGTCCTTCTTGCTGCTACGAGCAATCAACTACGTTAGCCCGATACGGGTTGCTGTAAGAGACGAGGATGCAGGTCTAGACGTTTCTCAGCATGGCGAATCGGCATACGGCTGACACGTCAGGGTCACGACAAATCGTGCCCTCACCATTCCTCTTCGCTTAGATATCGCGAGAAGATTGTTGGTTTCAACCGTGGTTCTTTAGAAGGCAGTTTAATTCTATGTTAGTGAACCGCATCCTCCGGTTGAACTGTTTTGGCTAGTGAAAAGCTTAAGGATCTGTTGAATCGCGCGATCGCCGGGGAATTGCAAGTCATAATCCAGTACATGTGGCAACACATCCAATGGAAAGGAGTTGAGCACTACTCCGTCAGCGAGGGTTTCAAGAAGGTCTCGATGGATGAGATGAAACACGCTGAGAAGATCGCCGAGAGACTTTGGTACCTAGGAGCGAAACCGACAATTCAACCCGACCCAATCCACGTAGGCGAAACACTCGAAGAGATGCTGAAAAACGACGCCAAGGCTGAGGTTGACACTATAGCCATGTACAAAGAGATCATGCGAGTCGCCGAAACAGAAGGCGATGTCGCAACGAAGGAAATATTCGAAGAAATAGAAGAGGATGAAGAAGAACATCACGATTTCTTCACGAGTCTACTCGAAAAATAGAATCCTACAGCACAGAAACGGGCTTGCTATAGCGGAGCCGTTCTGCTTGCGGAGAGTCGCGACCTAGGGGAAACTGAGCCGTCGGTATCGCCGTCATTCTCTCTAGCCTTTTCATCAGTGCTTTTAGATAACGAGCCGCTAGAAATCTAGCGGTTGATGGTAACTGGCACAAGCTCGCAGGAGAGAGGACGCTGGCCTTTCCACGGAAATCTCGAGGAAGGTCGTAGAAGCCATAGAACAATCCATCCCACTCTATGACCGCGTCAACAACCTCATCTCCTTCGGTAAGGCTCAGACGGCGCGTAAGTTTGCGATTCAGAAATTGCAACTTACGGACAGGAAGGTGGTACTAGACGCAGGAATAGGTCCCGGAACGAGCTCAAGGCTGATCATAGAATCGTGTAAACCCGATCTACTTGTGGGGTTCGACGCATCCTCTAAGCAGCTTAAGACCGCTAGAGGCAACTTAGGGTCCGTTGAGCCGACTAAGTTGCAGCTTGTAAGGGGCTCCTTCGAATTCCTACCATTCCGAGACCACGTGTTCGACGCGATAATCACCTGTTTCGCACTGCGAGACAGTCTCGATATCCCCAAAGCAATCGGAGAGTACCATAGGATCTGCGCACAATCCGGAGCTTTTGCAGATGTTGACCTAGGCAAGCCTGACAACGTATTGAAACGTGGCGGGAGCATGTTCTACATTCGATATGTGATGCCGCTTATCGCTAAGCTCGCAATAATTGGTAGGATTAAAGGCAACCCGTGGCGGATGATAGCGCCCACCTACAAACCGTTGCCGACAAACAACTCTCTCCTGGCACAAATACGGAGTAAGTTCCTTAGCGTAGAGTCCAAGGAATTCTTGATGGGCGGGATTATAGTAGTAACAGGTCGAGGGGCCTTATCCTAGCATGATCGAAGCTCAAAATTCGCAATTGCTTCAGAGAAGCGGTTGGGCCACCTCAATTATTCTTGGTACAATGGGGTGGAGAGTTGATTTCGTCACTGTTCTTCGCTCGGATTTGTGTAGTCGATGTTTACGATTTTGACATGCTGCTAGTATTTACGTTACGCCCTAGTATAGGTTGTATTTGCCTTACTGCTTTATGATTTTATCGCGATCAAAATTGTGTTTGGTGCATCTCTTCAGCGAGTGGTATGTGATGGCGAAATATGCACGGTTGGTCCTGATTTCAGTGTTAGTCATAGTTGTCTTTGACGTAATTTATAGTATTCCTGCCTGGAGTAGCGAGAGCGGGCCTGTCGGAGTAATCCAAGTTGCGCAACTGCAATTGAACCAGCAGCCACCCTCGGCAGCTGGCAGCAACAGCACACCCTACATGCTTACATTGCTTGAGACTATGGGTAATAAGTGGAACTCAACCGCCCCAGAATCGCAACCTATGTTCTTCGTCGCGGGACCAACGGGTTTGATGTCTTCGGCAAATATTTCGCTACCATTCCACCGAATGATAGAGTTGGTCATAATCTCATATGACACGCCGACTCCGCCGCCGGCCCAGTACTCAAATGTCACAGGGACCGTTGATGGTAAAATGTACCTTATCAACGGCACAAGCGCTTCCCTTAGCACACCCCAATCGTGGGGTGCTGAGGTTTCATCTGTTCCCACGAGTCTAATAGCTCACACATTCACTATAACGTCTCTGGGCATCAACATACCAGTCGTCGGAGGCGATACTGAAATAGCGTTTCTGTATCTTAACCAAATTGGAACTTTTACGTGGCAATGCTACACGCCATGTGGCTTCCCAAACGTTAACGGTGGCTGGTCGGGGGCTATGGTGACTCCGGGATGGATGACAGGCGAGGTAACCGTCTACCAAGCACCAACAACTGCCACCATGATCGCAACTACAACTGTTGCGCCTAGCGGAATCAGTTTGGGCACCGTAGCCGTAGTGAGTTTCGCCATGATTCTAGTGGGTTTTGTGGCGGGACTTCTAGTGTTAAGCAAGTTTGCTTTCCAGAGGAAGAAAGCTGGAACGGAATGAAACGCAAAGTTAACGAGACGAGAAGAGATTTCCTCAAAATCCTTCTCGCGGCCGGGTCAGCGTTCACTGTGGCGGCAGTGGCAAGCGTCTTCCGCTTTCTGACTTACATCCCTACTGCAAGCCCGAATCAATCCACAACCCAATTATGGCCTAGGATCAGGCTTGGAAACGTAAGTTCGCTAGAGACATTGAAACCGGTTCGGTTCAATTACCCCTTAGTTAACACCCCGAATGTTCTCGTGAAACTAAATGTGAAAGCGGAGAATGGCGTAGGGCCTGACGGGGACATTGTCGCATACAGCGTTATTTGCCAACACCTCGGTTGCTACATCGGTTTTCAACCCCCCGGGAGTTCTCCCCCCTGCAACGCATCCTTCCGAGCACCGGTCGCGCAAGGTTACTGCTGCTGCCACGGCGGCCAGTATGACTTTACGCAAGGAGCTAAAGTGATCGGAGGCCCTCCGCCCAGGGCTGTACCATCTGTGCAACTCGAATACGACGCAGCGACAGGCGATATCTACGCGGTTGCGATGAGCGCGCCAACAATTTTCGGACACGGCCCGCCAGGCACAACTGACCCTCAAGCAGTTCTGAGTTACGACCTCCAAGGTGGAGACATCGTTACCCAGGACACGGTGTTCTCCGGAACATGAGGCGAGATGCAGTGAGCGGACTGGTTCAGAGGATTGCCGAATGGATCGACTCTCGAATAGGCTTGACGAACACAATGCTAAGGCCGGGCCCACACTACAGCTTGAACCTGTTCTACTGGTTAGGCGCATTGATGGTGATGGCTTTCATTTTGCAAGGAATTACGGGATTGTTGATGCTCCTCTACTACACGCCCACAGTAACGGAAGCGTATTCATCTACACTCTTCATAATCAAATACGTCCCCCTCGGAAGTCTACTAGAAACAATTCAC
>Ga0187770_10001900_pt1 | contig 11396 bp, 9 predicted proteins | sample 0116_SJ02_MP02_2_FD_133154 | JGI IMG/M metagenome (GOLD analysis project Ga0187770, IMG submission 133154) | Tropical peat soil microbial communities from peatlands in Department of Meta, Colombia - 0116_SJ02_MP02_20_MG | ecosystem: Environmental > Terrestrial > Soil > Wetlands > Peat | place...
ACCCAGCGTTCAGCGGGGGTGACCGTCTCCGCTTGTTGATTGGAGTACCGAGGACCGACAACGGCGGGGTAGAGGAATTCATATACCCTGTCCGTCGGCACCAGTAACTCCGTATATTGGAGTTCGATTTTTATTTCATCCGCCGGCAATATGTTGGCCACATTCATCTGGAAGACATTCGGCCTCTGTTGCTCCAGAAGAGAGGCGCTCTTCCCCTGTTCCCTCGCCTGTTCATATTCCCGTCGGGCATCCTCCCGTCTGCTGATTCGGGCCTGAATGACCCGTTTCCCAATAGTCATCTTCATCCCGTACACTGCGGCCCTGGTCGAGGCCGGAAAGACATAGATGGCCTCCAGCGGCCTCTTACCTTCGTTCCTGTAAATCTGGGTAACCTGAACATCGGCGATAACTCCGGCGATGTTGACCGCTGCTGATGTGGATTTCAAGGGCAGTTGGTCGATTGGGGAGTCATCGCTCTTAACAAAAAAGTAGGGGGAAAGGGTCCGGTCATCAGATTCATTCCGCCGGGAGTGGGCAGCCGTCCCGGAGGGGATCGATAATGCCGCAATCATTACCGCCAAAAACCAGGTAATGAAGATCATGGGCAACCTCCTTTAACTCTTAAAATGAACTTCTGTTTCATTAGACAAAGGAGGTTGGGGAAATGTTCCCGGAAAAATTTCAGGTGGGGTTTTATCGAAGCCGAGGGCTCAGGGGTTACTGGACAGGTCTACCCGGATGGTGATATTCCCTTCGGAGCTATCGGGGATAATCACTTTTTCTTTTATTTTTCCAATTGGTTTCAACTTTTCGACAAATTCCTGTAGGTTTTGGACTTGGAGTTCTGCGGTCAGGACTTCCTTCCCTTCCTGGGATTCCTTATTGATATTCCGAGCCCCCGCTTGGCCAAGGATGGCTTCAACTTCGCTGCTGGCATGCCTGACATCTTTAACGATAACTGAAACCTCGATAGGCGCTGTTTTTATGGTCTGAGTCGGCATAGCCTTTGGCGCAGCAACCTGCTTTTGATCCCGGGCCATACCCGAAAGGATAAGGCTCTCCCGCTTCCGGAGCGGGGGTTGAGAGGCCGCCTTTGATTCGGAGAGCTCCTGTCTTTTCCAAGCCTCAGCCACTTTTGCCTCTCCTTGTCCTTCGGCCAAAGCCTCCTTTTGCTTTCCTCCTGGAGTCTCCTCGGCAGGCATCGAGGGGGGGGATTTCTCTTCTCGCCGTGGCCCCATCGCGCTGGCAGGCGGGGCCGGAGCGGCCGTACCCTTATCTTTTTCTGGCTGCCCCTGGATGACATCCTTCCCGCGTGCCCCTAGATAATCGGCGCCCGACTCCCGGGGTGGTTTCGGGGCTTCCTCTTTGGTGATGAACGGTGCAACTGCGGGAGGAACCGGCAGACTCTTCATCTCCGGTTCGGCAGCCCGGAAAACGTACACCGCAATTACCGCGATTAAAACCGTTGCCAGGGCCTCGATCGGGACCTTTATATGGAGCGGGTAGAAGAGTCGCTGGAATATCCTTCTCTTCTTTTCCTCTTCTGCCTTGACTCGGGCCATGATCTTCTGCGTCAGCCAGGCCGGGGGTTCCACCTCTTCGAGGTTCCTGACGAACTCTTCGGTCTTTTTCAGTTCTTTAAGAGCCATACCGCACTGCGGACATGAATTCAGGTGCTCCTTGATAAGCTTTTTCTCTTCAGAAGGGAGGGCCCCATCAAGATAGGCGGAGAGCTTTTCTTTCATATCCCTGCATTCCATCATAGGTCTCCCAGCGCCTTCTTCAAGCAATCTTTCAGGGCATCTCTGGCCCTGAAAAGGCGGGATTTGACGGTCCCATCGGGTATTTTCAGAATATCACCTATTTCCTCATAAGAGAATCCCTGTATGTCCCGCAGGACCAGCACTTCCTTGTATTCGTCATCAAGCAGATTCAGGCATTCCTCCACTTTGACCTGGACCTCTTTCTTCTCCAGTTGTTCCTCCAGGGAGGGTTCCCGGGCTGGAGGGTCACGCTTGATTGGGCCGACTTCATTCCCTGCCGTATCATCGAGCGACGGCCCTTCCCGGTGGTTCCGGATTTTGATCCGTTTCCTGCGGTTTTTGGAAAGATTGACCGCGATGGCGCACAGCCAGGAAGTGAATTTGGATTCTCCCCTGAATTTTCCCAGGGCCTTATAGGCGGAGAAAAAGGCATCCTGAACGACCTCGCAGGCCTCTTCGTAGTTCCCGATCATCCGGTAAGAAATGTTCAGAATCATCTTCTGATGTTTTTCCACCAGGGCCTCAAAGGCATCGGTATCGCCTTTTTGAGATAAGCAAACGAGTTCATCATCCTCATCCATGGTCAGGCAATTCTTTTCTTCTTCCTTATTAGACATAGCAGGTGGAAGATTTGTTCCTCTCCGGCCTCCTGTAAGGGGCATCGCAAGGGGCTGCTGAAAGGAGTTTAGGTTATGCGGGGATCGGAGGTCAAGAATAAAGGTAGGGTTCTCGAAGATTTCCCTGATCGTCATTCTAAGGCTGCTTACCCTCAAAAACTATTTCGCCTGTCCAATCGTAAAGGTCATAATTTACCCTGTTCCCATTGTTCTACTGGTCGGGTCTGGCCAGCACGTAATAGTAACGACCGATGGGCACTCCGCCCCTTTTCAGGTCCAGTTCTTGCAGCTTGTCCATCTTCCATCCGCAGGAAGAGATCAAGTCCTTGTTGATCTCCGGGATCTCGCGGGTCACCAGGATCAAAATTGAATTCTCACTGCGAAAATTTCGAATCCGGGGTTCGGGAAACCAATAACGATACATTAAGCTGTCCATTCCGAAAAGATGGCGGCCCGTGGTATACGATATAAGCTCTTTCTTTTCCCTTCCGCCTCCAAGTTCATTCCGATAAAAAATGAGCTCACTGGCGATATAGCATTTGTCCATGCCGACCACCAAAGGTTTGATTCCTTGAGAAGCCTGGATCTCCTTGTCGATCCGGTCGATCTTTCGGGCCAGGTCCCTCCAGCCAAGGAGGAGGCTGACCTCCCCTCCTTTAGGATAAGGAACAGCCGGAAGGCCCAGGGCCCAAAAGTGCAGAGCAAGTCCAAAGAAGAGTACAAAAATTACTATTGTAGGAGCCCAGGCGCGCTGAAGAAATTTGAGTATGGGGGTGACCTGCCGGTTCTCCTGGGGAGCCATTTGCCAGGCCATCAGAGGGATAACCGCAAGCCACAAAGGTCCGGTCCAGTTAAGTTTGGCGGTCCGCACGAGGCTAAAGCTCACGAAGAACAAGAGGGGAAAAAGAGTGAAAAGGGAAATAAACAAACGCTTCTTCCGTTCCCAGGAAATGTCGATTCCCTCCTGCTTTGTTTCTCCTCGGGACGAGAGCGCAACGAATGCGGCCAGGACGCCCGTTGGGGTGAGAAGTAACAAGACACTCCCCGCAAGTTCGGGGAAAGTAAAAGACAACGTATCTAAGAACCGGCGGGAGCCCTGGAAGACGAAAGAGATCCATTGGTGCTGGGCATTCCAGATGATGACCGGCACGAAGAGAAGAAAGGCCAGGGCCGTTGCTCCGTAGGGCTCCAGTTTTAAAAGCCAGGCGCGGGATTGGCGGTCTATCAGGAGGAAGAGAAGAACAGCCGGCGCCAGGAGGACGATGGTGTACTTGGATAAAATTCCAACCCCGGCGCAGGCCCCCACCCCCCACCAGGCCGAACGGCGGCCACCGAGGAGACAACGTTCCAAAAAGTAAAGAACCCCTGCCCACGAAGCTGCCAGAAAGGAATCGGGAGTCACGGACAAGCCTACCGCGAAGAAAAAGGGCAAGATGGCAATGAGCAGAAGAGCCCGGAGCGCGGTGCAAGAATCAAAGAGATCGCGAGTCAGCCGGCAGCAGAAGAGGGCAGTGACGACCCAGGCAGCAAAGGCTCCCAGCCGCACACCGACCTCCGTATCTCCAAAAAGGAAGGTTCCCAGCCAAATGATCCAGGCTACCATTGGCGGGTGGTCCAGGTATCCTATGCTCAGGTGTTGGGCATAATTCCAGTAGTAGGCCTCTTGCGGCAGGAGATCTATTGCTCCCAGATAAAAGAGGCGCAGGAGGAAGGTATATCCGATAACTGCCCAGGCCAGCACTGTCCATCGCAGATCTCGATCGGATCCTTTTTCCTCCCGTGAAAGGACAAAAAAAGCACAGCCGACATAACTGATAGCGGCCGATATCGCGATTGCCGGCAAGATCGCTAACTGGACTCCCAGCGGTCCGACAAAGGTTGCCAGGACACCGCCCCGCAAGAACATCGCCATGAGAGCCACAGTCAGAAAAGATACGAGCCGGCGCCGGCCTGAGCGGAAAGATTCACGATGCCGGGTCTTCGGGAGGACCTTTCGCAAAATCAGGAAATAAAAGAAGGCCCCGGCCGAGAAAAAACTCAGAATGTGTGCGGTCCCGGGAGTGGTATTAGTAGATACCAAAAGGAGATAGAGCACCAGGTCAAATGACAAAGTCAGGAATCCCGGGATACCCAGACATGCGCCCCTCAGTATCGAGAAGTTTTCCCCGGCTAGAGAAATCAATGAAGATAGGTTGCCTGAAAGAAGTCGAGAGTCCTTCTGAGCTGGAAACAATGATTCTTTCTCCCCATGCCTCCACATTTAATACTTTCCCCGCTTGGTTTAGAAGAAACGACATTCTTCGTCCTGGGGGTGGAATCATTTTTCAGTATTTTCGAGAATTACTGCATGACCCCCACCCGCACGTTTCTAAACCTTGCAGGGGCAGTCCCGTGACCCACGTGCGCTACCTGCCCGGGTTCACCCTTTCCGCAGTTCGGTGTCCCCCACATCTGCCAGGAATCGCGGTTGGCCACAGCATCGCAGGAGTTCCAGAATTGAGGGGTAATGCCGGTGTAGGTAGGATTCTTTACCATCCCGCCTAATTTTCCTTTTTTGATCTCCCAACCGATCTCGGTTCCGAATTGAAAATTGATTCGCCGGTCATCGATGGACCAGCTGCGGTTGGTACTCAAAAACAGGCCTTCTCCAGTATCGGCGATCATCTTCTCCAATGTCCAATCTCCCGGTTCGAGATTGATATTGGTCATACGAATCAGGGGAAGGCGATTCCATCCATCGGCGCGCATGGTCCCGTTGCTCTCCTTCCCCAAAAGGTGAGCTGTTTCCCGCGAAGTCAATAGGCCGACCAGCCTTCCCCCGGAAATAATGGGAACCCGTTGAGCTTTGATCCCTTCGTCATCAAACCCGAAGGTCCCCAGCCCGCCGGATACCGTGGCATCGGCCACCACATTCACCTGCTCGGAGCCGTATTGGAGGTTATCCAACATCTCCAGATTGAGGAAACTGGTTCCGGCATAACTGGCCTCCGAACCTAAAATGCGGTCCAATTCGATGGCATGGCCGATAGACTCATGTACCTGAAGGGCCAATTGGGGGCCGTCCAAGATGATCGTGGTGGTTCCGGAAGGGCAGGGCTTAGCCGTAAGAAGTTGAGCGGCTTCGTCGGCTATTCTTTCCGCTTGTTCCTGGATTCTTAGACCTTCAACCCACTCATACCCTCGAGTGGCAAAGTTCCCCCGAAAAGAGTTGGGATAGGACCGAACCTGGACTTCTCCTCCCTCAACGGCCGTAGCGGCAATTCCCGCCCCGCACTCCACGATCCGCTGCTCGATGAAAGACCCTTCGGTCGACGCGAACGTTTTCTCCGTTCCATAAGCTCCCATAAAAGCTTCGGAGATCTTTACCTTCTTATTACGCCTGAGGCTGGCATCTGAATCGAGGAGAAGCTGGATCTTCTTATCCAGGGAAACCCGCAGGGGATCGAGAGAAAAGGGTGTCTGGTACCGGGAGATCACCGGAGGCGCAAGCGGAAAGAGGATACCCCTCTCCTTTATTTTTGAACTCTCCTTGGCAATCTTCCAGGCCAGGCCCAAAGTCTTCTCCATCTCTTTCCGGTTGACCTGGGAACTGCAGGCAAATCCCCAGGCCCCCTGAAATAGAACCCTGATTCCAAAGCCCAAGCCTTCATCCTGACCCAGAGCATCTACCCGTCCATTCTTGACCGCAATCTCCTCCCACTGGCGGCGGACAATCCGGATATCTGCGTATTCAACTTTTTTTACCTTGGCCAGGTCAAGAATATGATTTGCCAGGTCCCTCATCCAGACCTCCATAGACTTCAAATTACCTCGCCCCTTTCAAGAGGGGGGGTGAGGGTGAGGTTTTTCCCCGTCCGACGCCCGCGGAGCAACCAGGATTATAAGGCGGATACGCCGGAAAAATTAAACCCCTCTATTTGAATCGTAGGGACCACCGTTCCGGTAACGAATCTCCGCCCGTAGATTGAACCTGGGGGGCAGGTTTTGCGTTCCCGGGAGATGGCTTTCAGCCGGGAGAGGGCTTTCAAGATTGATTCGGTAAAGCGGAGATCTTTGATGGAATTCTTAATCTCTCCGTCCTCAATCCAAAAAGTTCCATCCCGGGTCATTCCGGTGATGACCGCCTTCATGGGCTCAGCCACATTGGTGTAATGGAAGCGGGTAACATAGATTCCCCGTCGAACAGTTCGGATCATATCTTCCAGGCGGGACTCGCCCCCTTCCATAAAAAGATTCGTTGGAATCGGCCCTTCGGTGTTGGGAGCAATCAAGCCGTGGCCCGTGGATTCTTTCCCCTCACGCCCGGCGGTGAGGGAGTCGTAAGCTATATTTTTGACCACCCCTTTTTCGAAGAAAGTAACCTTCTGTTTGGGAACCCCTTCGAAATCGAAGGGAACCTGAAGGCCCTGGGCATCAAGGCCGTCATCATAGATCATCACTTTTTCATCCACCAATCTCTTCCCAAACTGGCTACAGAAGAAGCTCCGGCCCTCCTGGACCGCGAGGGCGTTGAAACCCAGATATCCCATAAAGACCAAAAGTTCGTGGACTGCATCGGGTCCTAAGATGACCTCATACTCTCCTGGTTCTATCGCCATGGGAGCCCCTCTTGAAGCCTTGAAAATAGCAGATTGAACCAACGGCTCCACCTGTAGCGTATCGGAATCCCGGGAGATAAAGCTGGCGTAGCCGGAACCCATTCCCTTCTCGGCAATCAGATGGAGAAACAAATCGGAATATTTTTGATAGGCCTCCACGCCTAAGGAGTTGGCCACAGCAACCTCCACCACTCCATGGGAGAAGGCGCCGGAGGCACCGAAGCCATTCTCTCTTGCCAGGCTGACGGCCTGTTGGATGATCTTCACCTTCCTCGCCGGAGAGAGGCGGCGTATATTTTCAAAATAGGTTTTGATTTTGGGAATGGGTCGCGGTTGGGGAAGGGATACAAAGTCTTGATGGGGAGGTAAAAGCCGGGCGAGAGAGATCGCCTTACCCAGGACCGCTTTCAGGGAAACAGGCTCGAGGACATTCGTGGTTATGACGGCAATCTGCTTTCCGAGGACGACCCGCAGGACCAACGTTCCATTCCGCTCCGCCACATGCTGATGAATGGATGCCGGAGTGAAGCGGGTCAAGGAGGAATCCTCGGTCAGCAACAGGGCTTCAGTCTGGTCCGCAGGTGATTGTTGAACCAGCCTCTTCAACACTTTCATAATCTTTTCTCTTCCCATCATCCCTCGCTCTCCTTTGGCGAGTTGCCTGTGGACGCGGACTTGAATCCCCGCCGGCCGATTCACGGAGAGGCTTCCATTCCGGCCATGAAAGTTTCATTATAAAGAAAAGCTCTCTGGGTGTCACGCCTATCTATCGCGAAATGCAGTTTGATTGTTTGGGAGGAGATGATAAGATGAACGCAAAGGAGATTTCCATGATACTTTCCAGAGACGAGATCCAAAAGGCACTGGCCAAATGGAATCAGGCCTGGGACGAACATGACCTCAAAGGGGTCATGGAGCTTTTTCACCAAGATATTCTCTTCGAAAACTGGACCGGAGGACGGGCCCAGGGGAAAGAAGCCCTACAGAAGGCCTGGGAGCCGTGGTTTCAGAATCACGGCGGGTTTCGCTTCCTAGTAGAAGACACTTTCATCGATGAAAGCGAGCAGAAGGTTCTTTACCAGTGGACCCTCGAATGGCCATCCAGTGAAACAGGGCATCGGGGCCAGGGGGAGAAAAGACGCGGGCTGGATGTGCTGCATTTTAGGGACGGAAAAATCATCTATAAGAGCACTTATTCCAAAACCACCCTGGAGATTGATGGAAAGAGAATCAAGCTAGCTGCGGAACAGGGTTGAAGATGAGCAGAAGAAAATCTTAAAATAGGTAATTAATTTGTAATATTGACAGCAATAATTTTAGAAAATAGTATAAGTTTCAAAGCAGGAAACAGATATACTTTCGGAAGAAAATGGTGGGGTAGTTAAACGCAGAAACTAATCAATCCTTAGGGTGCAGAAAGGATTTGCTGACCGAATAAGGAGGCTCGCCGCCAACCATCGTGGTTAGAAAATCCAGGAGATGTCCCTTTACAGACTGGAGAGGGGATGGTTTATTGGTCTGTTCCCGGATCTGGTTTTTGGATGGCCCTACTTGGGTTCGGTAGACCCCAAGCAGTTCCTCCGGGTTTAAGCCGATATACTTCGAATAGCATCGGATAAACCCGAGTGCATAAGACTCAGCCGGGAGCAGATCGAAGGCATCCTCCTCTAGAGCTTGGAGGAAGGCTGTTTTTATGCGGGTGTCTTTGGAAATCGATTCGAGGGAAACCTTTTGGGTTTCTCTCTGAGTACGGAGGGTTTGGCCTACTGTCATTCTCTGGTCGACCATGGGTATCACTCTCTTCATTAATTCTGGTCAATTTGTGGCCAGCGAGAATCATACTGCATAAAATGCGCCAACGTCAACTACATAAAGAGAAAATCATAAAAAATTATTTTCAATTAATAATATTACAAAATTACATATGGTTATATATATTTTATTAAAGTAAATTATAGCTCAAAATAGTAATTTCTATCCTTGTCTAGTAATAGGTTTGAGGAAATATTTTCCTATTTTGCACGTTGGGTTACAAAATTTGACATTCTCGTGATTTATGGCCGTATATCTTTTTTACGGGATCGAGCGATAGAATGATTCTTCAAACGGGAAAAGAAGATTGATCAAACCGAGAGAAGTCAGTTTTCCCGCTTCATTCAGGGAATTTAGGGGAAAGAACCAACCTTTTTTGAATTTCACTAGACTGTCCATTTATCTTTCAAGCGGCAATCCCCAGAGCCCACTACTTCCTTTCGCCCTGGGTCTGAAATTAAATCATCCTGTTGACCTTTTGCCCGACATCCGGTAGGCTTTTTGGTGGCAAGGGGATCAAGAGGTTGGCAAAGGAGGAAACTGTGAATAGACTGAAGACATTTTTGGTATGGTATCTCGCCATTGCCATGTTTATGATCGGGGTCACCCCCAAATGCTTTGCCGGGTTTTCTCCTTCTGAGGTCATCGCTCTTTCCCAGGGAGAAAGAGCGCAAGACCTTCAGCAGGTTCAGAAATTTCTTGAAGGCAAAATGGTTCGGGAAAGGCTTAAAGATTTAGGCTTTACCCCGGAGGAGATTCAGCTAAAACTGAACCAGTTCAGCGACCAGCAGATCCACCAGTTGGCCGTCCACCTGGAGGAGATGAGATTAGCGGGGGATGGCGCGGAAGTTGTGATTATCTTCTTGTTGATCGCCGCCCTGATTGTTCTGGTCATTTATATGAGCGGACACAAAATCATTGTGAAATAAACAGGAAATTCTCTAGGCTATGGATCAAACCTTCTATATTCAATGGCATATGACCAATTCCTGCAACCTTCGCTGCTCGCACTGCTATCAGGACGACTTTACCACAGACAACGACCTGGACTGGCTAGACCTCAAGAAGGTGTCCGATCATATCCTCATGGCCTTGCAGGGATGGACTCGGAAAGCCTGTATTCATCTCACCGGGGGGGAGCCTCTTTTGAAACCCGAGCTATTTCCCCTCCTGGATTATTTGAACCAGCAACCCAGAGTGGAAGAGTTAGGGATTATTACCAATGGTCTTCTTCTGGATCGTGAGATGGTGAAAAATTTGCAGGCCTTTGGGAAGCTGAAGAAGATCAAGATTTCCCTGGATGGAGGAGATGCCGAGACCAATGATTCCATTCGCCCCGTGGGAACGTTCCAGAAGGTGATGAAGAATCTTCCCCTGGTAAATGAGGGGGGAAGATTTGAGGTCATCTTGATGTTTACGGTCATGAAAAGGAATTATAAGAACCTTCCGGCTTTGATTCGCCTCGGTCAGGATTTAAGAGTGGGAGGAGTGATCATCGAAAGGTTTATCCCGTGGGGTAGGGGAAAAGCGATTCAGGGGGAGGTGTTGGAAAGAGACCATTGGCGAGAGCTGGTGGAGGGCCTGTATGATTTTTTTTCCGTCGAGCCGGAAGAAGCTGGAACTCGTCCCTACCAGGCCTTTCAGGTTGCTTTTCAAGGGACGGAGCCGGAGTTGATGGGCGCCTCTTGTGTTCTTGGAGAGGACGGAGTTTGTATCATGCCTGAGGGGATCGTTTTCCCCTGCCGGAGATTCCCTTTTCCCATCGGGAATCTATTGGAGGATTCTTTAAAGACGGTTTGGGAGAGGTCTGAAATCCTTCCCCGCGTGAGAGATCGACAAAACCTGAAAGGCAAATGTGGAAGTTGTGATCAGGCAGACTGCACGGGTTGCCGGAGCTTAGCCTATTCTTTAACCGGAGATTTCTTCGCTGAAGATCCCCACTGCCTGTATACTCCCAATCCTTGGAGCTGCTGAAGGGGGATATTGCCTTCGGGGATTTCTTTGGGAAGACCCTGGAGGCCAAAGAACGGCTCTGCTGCGGCTGGCTCATCAATAAGGGAAAATTGATAAAGGAAAAGCCCGCGGAAAAAAAGTAGGCCAAGGGAACCCCTAGAGATCAGGGTTTCACTTCTCCCGGGCAACCTCCAGCGATTTTCCTTTGTTTGGCCAGGAACCACTCGATCAATTGACGGGCGATGCTAATCTTGCCGGGCTGGCCGGGCAAATTGTCTGCTGTGAACCAACCGGCATCTTCGATCTCTTCCTGATTGATCGTAAGTTCTCCTCCGTCGTAGAGGGCGGTGAAGCCGATCATAAGCGAGTGGGGGAAAGGCCAGGGCTGGCTGCCAAAATAGCGGATATCTTTGATGTGAATCCCCACTTCTTCGAAAACTTCCCGTTTCACCGCCTCTTCCAGGGTTTCTCCCGGTTCCACAAATCCGGCCAGCACGCTGTAAACCCCCGGAGCAAAGTGACGCGATCGAGCCATAAGCAATTCCCGGCCACGCTCCACCAGGACGATCACTGCCGGCGCCAGGCGAGGAAAATGGAGTAGTCCGCACCGGGGACATTCTTTGGCCCGCTCGGTTTGCCGGTTTTTGAGGGGA
>Ga0187770_10001903_pt1 | contig 11382 bp, 7 predicted proteins | sample 0116_SJ02_MP02_2_FD_133154 | JGI IMG/M metagenome (GOLD analysis project Ga0187770, IMG submission 133154) | Tropical peat soil microbial communities from peatlands in Department of Meta, Colombia - 0116_SJ02_MP02_20_MG | ecosystem: Environmental > Terrestrial > Soil > Wetlands > Peat | place...
CTGCTGCCGCTCACGTTTGGGTACGCGATTTTCCGCTACCGGCTGATGGATGTGGACCTGATCTTCAAGCGGGGCATGGTGTACACGCTGGCTGCGGGCGCCATCGCTGGATTGTATCTGGCGCTGATAGCGGCAGTGGCGGAGCTGGTCCATGCACGGATACCGAGTTCGGGCCCGGCCGGGCTGGCCATTGCGATTGTGGTGATCGCGCTGTTGTTCGATCCGGTGCGGAAGTGGATTCAGGAGCAACTGGACCGCGTGTTTTATCGCACACGCTACGATTATCGCAAGACGCTGATCGAATTCGGGCGCGAACTGAATTCGGAAACTGACCTGGACAAGATGCTCAGCTCAGTGGTGGATCGGCTGTCGCGGACGCTGCTGGTGGACCGCATGGCGATCTTCCTGTCGAAAGGCGAAATCGGGCGGTTCGAAATCGCCAAGTCGTTCGGCATGACACTGACCGGCGGCCTAAACCTGACCTTCTTGAGCGCGCCCCGGCCGGAAATGCAAGCCGGGCATCTCTTCTTCGATAACACTCATCAAGTGCCGCGCGAAACCCCGGATGCGCAGTACGCCATTGCCGCGCTCGATCTTAACTACTACATCCCTTGTCGTGCTCAGAAGCAGACGATCGCCGTGCTAGGGCTGGGAAAGACGGCGGAAGGCGATTTCCTTTCCAGCGAAGATGTGGAACTGCTGGAAACTCTGGCTGGTTACCTGGGCATTGCCATTCAGAATGCGCGGTTGTATGCCTCGCTGGAACAGAAGGTAGCCGAGTACGAACGGCTGAAGGATTTCAACGAGAACATTGTGGAATCGATCAACGTGGGCGTGCTGGCGGTGGACCTGGCGGACCGTGTGGAGTCGTGGAACTCGCAAATGGAAGTGATGTATGCCCTGCCGCGCTGGCAGGCGGTAACCCGGCCGCTTAGTGAGGTGTTCCCGGCGGCATTCGTGGAAGAGTTTTATCGTGTTCGGCAGAACCCGGGGATTCACAATCTGTATAAGTTCCGACTGGGAACACCGGCGGGAGAAAACCGCATTGTGAATGTCGCCATCGCTCCGCTGGTAACCCGCAAGTTTAACGTGGTGGGGCGATTGATCATCATGGATGACATCACCGAGCGGGTGGAACTGGAAGCGCAGCTTTCTCAGGCTGATAAGCTGTCGTCGATTGGGCTGCTGGCTGCCGGTGTGGCCCACGAAGTCAACACTCCGTTGGCGGTGATTTCTTCCTACGCGCAGATGCTGGCCAAGCAACTACAGGGGGATGCGCAGAAGGGCGCGCTGCTGGAGAAGATTACACGGCAGAGTTTTCGCGCTTCGGAGATCGTGAATAACCTGCTGAATTTTTCCCGCACCAGCGGCACGGAGTTTACCGAAGTGGACGTAAACAAGGTGATCTCGGACACGCTGGCGTTGCTGGAACACCAGTTCAAGACTTCCCGAATCCGCATCGAGGACGAGATGGACCGGAACCTGCCGCGAATCCACGGGAATGCCGGGAGGTTGCAGCAGGTGTTTCTGAATTTGTTTCTGAATGCGAAGGATGCCATGAGCGGCGGCGGTACGCTGCGGGTTGCGACCTCCAACGGGGATGGAATCAGCGTGGTGGTGGCGGATACGGGCACAGGAATCGCGCAGGAACACATTCATCGCATTTACGATCCCTTTTTCACCACCAAGGTTGGCTCGCGCGAAGGCCAGAACCGGGGCACGGGGCTGGGCTTGTCAGTCACCTACGGAATCATTCAGGAGCACGCCGGGAAGATCAAGGTAGAGAGCCGGCCGGGGGAAGGTACGACGTTTTATCTCGAGTTCCCACTGACCAGGAAAGCCGTCAATGTCTGAAGCAGCCGTAATCACGCCCAGCGCCGGTGAAATGCCGTCTCCTTCCGCCGGAGCGGTGCTGATCATCGACGACGAAGCCGCCATCCGTGAGTCGCTGGAAACCTTGCTGACCTTGGAAGGCTACGCGGTTGACACGGCGGAAACCGCAGAGGAGGGACTGGCGCGCATCGCCGAGCGGAACTTCGATCTGGTGCTTCTCGATTTGGCGCTGCCCGACCGCAGCGGCATCGATCTGCTGCCGGAACTCTGCGCGCAAGCGCCGCGGCTCTCGGTCATCATGATTACCGCGTACGGGACGGTGGAGAATGCCGTCAAGGCGATGCAGTCGGGCGCGGCCAACTTCATCCAAAAGCCCTGGGACAACGAGAAGTTGCTGGCGGATGTGCGTGCAGCGGTGGCCCGCCGGCGCGCCGAAGAAGAAAACATTCAACTCAAGCGGGCGCTGAAGCAGCGCTACAACTTTGAAAGCATCGTGGGCAAGAGCGAGCCCATGCTGAAAATTTTCGATCTGGTGGCCCAGGTGGCGCCCAGCCGCTCGACGGTGCTGCTGCAGGGGGAAAGCGGAACCGGAAAAGAATTGATCGCCAAGGCGATTCATCTCAACTCCCCGCGCAAGGATCACCCCTTTGTGCCGGTAAATACCGGATCGATGCCGCCTGACTTGTTGGATTCGATATTATTCGGGCACGTCAAAGGAGCGTTCACCAGCGCGGTCGCGGCCAAGAAGGGCTTGTTCGAAGTGGCCGACAAAGGGACGCTGTTTTTGGACGAGATCGGCACTATGAGCCTGGAAACGCAGAGCAAGATTCTGCGGGTGTTGCAGGACCGCAAGTTCATGCATCTGGGCGGAGTGCACGAGGTGCACGTCGACGTGCGCATTATCGCCGCGACGAACGTGGACTTGAAGGAGCAGGTCAAGGAGGGCAAGTTTCGCGAAGATTTGTTCTACCGGCTGAACGTGATCACCGTGGATCTGCCGCCGCTGCGGCAACGGAAAGAAGACATTCCGCTGCTGGTGAACTTCTTCCTGGCCAAGTTCGCAGAAGAAAACGACCGGCCAATCGCGCGAATTACACCGGAGGCGTTGCGGCCGTTGTTGGCTTATTCCTGGCCAGGAAACGTGCGTGAACTGGAAAATGCAGTCGAACGCGCCGTGGTGCTTTCGAGCGGATCGGAAATCGGTCCGGAACTGCTGCCCGACTCAATTGCGGGGCGCGCGGCGGCATTCCCTTCCTTGGAGGCGCGGGCGGACGATTCTCTATTCGATATGGTGGAGGATTGCGAGCGCCACCTCATCGTGCAGATGCTGGAAAAGTGCAATTGGAACCAGACCGAAGCAGCGGAGAACTTCCGGGTGCCGCTTTCCACCCTCAATCAGAAGATCAAGCGACTGAATATTGAGATCAAGAAGAAGGGGCGGGAGTAGGAATCGGGTGATCTGATCATCGGGTCATCGTATCTGCGGGTGGCAATCTCCCGATCTCCCATCTCCCGATTACCCGATTGTTTCCTCTTCTCTGTTATAGTTCGGGTTAAGCCGGGCGGTGAGGCGCCGGCTGAACACGATGGAAATTATCTCTCCCACGGAATTTGCTAAAGAGAAGATCCAGGCCGTGCAGGAATTCTCGCTGCTGGCGGGGCGGTCGATTTCCAATCTGTTTCGCACGCCGCGCTATCTGGCCGATACCATCCAACAGGCGGACCTGATCGGCGTTGGCTCGCTGCCGATCGTGGCCGGGGCCGGCTTCTCCATCGGGGCAGCGCTGGCGCTAAACAGCGCCAACACGCTGCAGCGATTCGGTTCGCTATCCCTACTGGGCCAACTAGTTTCGCTGGGCATGGTGCGGGAATTGGGGCCGGTGTTGACGGGACTCATGGTGTCAGGCCGAAACGCCTCGGGTATGGCGAGCGAGCTTGGTTCGATGATGGTGACCGAGCAGATCGACGCGATGCGCGCTCTGGGCACGGATCCGGTGAAAAAACTAGTGACGCCGCGGGTAGTGTCCACCGTGATCATGCTTTTCTTTCTAACCATCTTGGCCGACCTCTTCGGGCTGCTTGGGGGCGCGGCCTTTTCAGTTTTGACATTCGGAATTGACTGGCACCAGTACTGGAGCACGGCTTGGCAGGTTCTGGTGTTCCAGGACGTTCTCATGGGTCTGGTGAAACCGGTGCTGTTCGGTTTCATCATCGCCGCCGTGGGCTGCTACTACGGCATGACGGCGCACGGCGGGACCCAAGGGGTGGGCCGGGCAACCACGCAGTCCGTGGTGGTGTCTTCGCTGCTGATTATCGTCGTGGACCTGTTTGCCACGCGGCTGCTGATGACGCTGTTCGCCTACCACTAACCTATGGCCGCACCTCCCATACCAGTTGCAGAATCCATTCCTGAACCGCGGCATTCCCGCGGACCTGTTATGTTGTTCGAAAAGGTTTCTATCGGGTTCGAAGGCAGAACCGTGCTGGACGAAATCTCGTTTCAGCTGCCGCGGGGAGAAACCAAGGCGATTTTTGGCGTGGCGGGCTCGGGAAAGAGCACCATCCTCAAACTGGCGCTGGGGCTCATCAAGCCTGATTCTGGCCGCATCTGGGTGCTAGGCAGCGAAGTCACGGCGATGGCGGAAGAGAAACTGTTCGACCTGCGCCGTCGCATCGGGATGGTGTTTCAGGAAAGCGCTCTGTTTGACTCGCTGACGGTGCGGGAAAACGTGGCCTTCCGCCTGCTGGAAGAGGGCAACGTGACGGAAGAAGAGGTGGAGACGCCAGTCAACGAGGTCCTGAGCTTCGTAGAACTAGAGCATACTATCGATCTTTTCCCATCGGAGTTGTCCGGCGGGATGCGCCGACGTGTGGCCATCGCACGGGCGATTATCACACACCCTGAAGTCCTACTCTATGACTCACCGACGGGCGGGCTGGATCCAGTTACCTCCACGACCATCATTGAGCTGATCGTGAAACAGCGAGACGTGTCGAAAACCAGCGCCCTGATGGTCACGCACCGCTTGCAGGATGCGTTCATGATGGCCACGCACTACTTCGACAGCAAAAGCAGCGCTCTGAAGGAGCTGCCGCCGGGACAACGGGGCGAGGTGCCGATGTCGTTCTTGATCTTGCGTGACGGAAAGATCATTTTCGACGGCGATCTGCATGAGTTGGCCACTTGCGCCGATCCCTATATTCGAGAGTACATTTCGTAATTGAGTATTTGGTAATTGGGAAACTGAAAATCGGATAATTTGTCGCTTCCCGGTTAGCGGGAGTGCGTGAGCGGTTTTCAAATTACCCGATTAATCAACTGCTCAATCTCACAATGCAATCAGCTGGCTTTGGCCAGTTGCATCTTTCGGAACATCGCCAGGCGCTCTTGCGTCTGCTTCACGCGCTCCATACCGCCTTCGGAGCTGGTAATCAGCTTCTCGACATTGCCAAATATGGCTGGGTTGTTCAGTTTCTCGCGCAGCTCTTTCAGGAACGGCTGGACCTTGCTGTAGATCAGGAACATTTCGCCCGAAAAACTCGGCTCGAGAAATAGTTCTTTGTTCAAGGTACCGTGGTGAACCAGCGAGGCCGCCAATTCCCAGTAGCCCCCGACTTGACGAAGCCAGTTGTTCTCCTGCGTGCCCATTGCGGTGGCAATCTTCATGAAGTCTTCCAAAGACTCCGGATTGAAGTTCACCACCCACCAGTTACGGGCCTTGCGCATTTCGGCCTCGCGGCGCAGGTCGTAGAGTTTGAGGATCAGGTCAGCGTCAGTAATGGTTGCTTTATCAGACATACAGATTCCTCCTGTTTCAGGGTTGAGTTGATATAACTGAGTTCGGTTCGTTACCAACCGACTTTACGTAGATGACAGAGGCGCGAGCAGGACTCAAAATAACCTGTGGCCGGTACGATCAGGTCGTCACTGAGGCTGCAGTCTCCACCGGCGCAGCCCGCTGGTAGTCGCATTCCTTATTCGGACAAGCAATCACCGGGCCAGCTTTCAACGTCTTCTCCACCAGATATTCGCTGCCGCAAGTGGGGCATTTTTCCGCGATCGGCCGATTGGCTGAGGTGAACCTGCACTTGGGATAATTGGCGCAGCCAAAGAAGGTGTTTCCCTTGCGAGCCTTCTTTTCCACCAGGTCGCCTTCTTTGCATAGCGGGCACTTTACCCCGATGAAATTCTGTTTCACATACTTGCATTCCGGATATCCGCTGCACGAGGTGAACTCGCCGAAGCGGCCATGGCGAATTATGAGGTTGCGCCCGCACTTGGGACAAAGCTCATCCAGCGGGATGTCTGGCACTTTCTTGCCCTGGTCCAGCCGCCGGGTGGTTTTGCAGTCCGGATAACCGGTGCACGCCATGAACTGCCCGAAGCGCCCGCGCTTCAACACCATCAGCCGGCCGCAGTTTTCGCAATATTCCTCTTGAGAAGTTTCCTGCAGATCGGCTGTATCCAGATCTGGCAGGTTGATGGGGTTTTCCTTGGTGAAGGTGCAAGTATTGGGATCGTCTTTGTCGTAGGCGCTACACGCGTAGAAGGAGCCGTGCTTGCCCCACTTGATCACCAGCGGAGAGCCACAGCGTTCGCACTTCTCGTCTGTCGGCTTCTCCATGCGCTTGATGTTTTCCATGTGCTTCTGGGCATACTTCAAATCCTTCTCGAACTTCTTGTAAAACTCGCCCAGAGCATCGGTCCATTTCTGCTTGCCTTCCTCGATTTCGTCCAGCTCTTCTTCCAGGCGGGCGGTGTATTGGAAATCGAAGATGTCGGCGAAATTTTCTACCAGCAGATCGGTGACCACCAGGCCGATCTCGGTGGGAACGAACTTGCCGCCTAACTTCTGCGCATACTGCCGCTCTTGAATGGTGGTCAGAATGGTGGCGTAGGTGGAAGGCCGGCCGATGCCGCGCTCCTCCAGTTCCTTTACCAGCGAAGCTTCGTTGTAGCGCGGCGGAGGTTCGGTGAAATGCTGCTCGGGCTTGAGCCCCTTCAGCGTCAACTTTTGTCCGGCCTCCAGCGCGGGAAGCTTGTGCTTCAGTTCTTCGTCTTCTTCGTCTTTTCCTTCCTTCGACTCCTCATAAACTTTCAGAAATCCGTCGAATTTCAGAACGGAGCCAGTCACGCGAAACCAGAAGCTGTCGGCGCTCGACATGGCGTCGATGTCGACCGTGGTTTGATCAAACACCGCCGGCATGATCTGCGAGGCGACGAAGCGCTGCCAGATCAGCTTGTACACCTTGAACTCATCTTCCTTCAAATATTGCTTGATTTGCTCTGGATGGCGCACAACCGATGTGGGCCGGATGGCTTCATGCGCCGCCTGCGCCTCTTTCTTTTCCTTGAACGTGTTGGGCGACTCAGGCAGATAGAGCTCGCCGTATTCGCTTTTGATGTACTCCCGCACTTCCGTGAGCGCTTCGTTGGAAACCCGTGTCGAGTCGGTTCGCATGTAGGTAATCAGGCCAACCAGACCTTCGTCGCCAAGCTCCACGCCTTCGTACAGGCGCTGGGCAATCATCATGGTGCGCTTCACGCTGAAACGAAGCTTACGCGAGGCGTCCTGTTGCAGCTTGGAGGTGGTAAACGGCGGGGTCGAATAACGGCGGCGCTCTTTGCGGTCGACACCGCGCACCGTCCACTCAGCCTTGTCCAAAGCGGCACGAATCTTCTCGGCTTCTTCCCGGTTGGGGATCTCGACCTTCTCTTCGCCCTTGCCGAGAAAGCGGGCGTCGAATGTGGGGGGCTTGGCAGCGGCCAGGTGTGCGTCGATCGTCCAGTATTCCTTCTTTTCGAAGGCCTTGATTTCGCGCTCGCGATCCACGATGAGCCGCAGGGCCACGGTCTGCACGCGCCCCGCCGACAAACCGCGGCGCACCTTGTCCCACAACAGGGGCGAAACCTGATAGCCGACCAGCCGATCCAGCACGCGGCGGGTCTGCTGCGCGTCGACCAGGTGCCGGTCGATGTCGCGGGGATGCTCGAACGCGGCTTGCACCGCGCGCTGAGTGATTTCGTTGAAGGTGACGCGGCGTATTCGCTCTGGTTCGGCCCCTTTCTTCTTCTTTTTCCGTTTCGATCCGTCTCCCAGTTCTGCGGCCAGATGGGCGGCGATGGCTTCACCTTCACGATCCGGGTCAGGCGCCAGATATACGGTTTCCGCCGACTGCGCCAGCTTCTTCAGCTTGGCCAGAACTTTTTCCTTGCCGGGAATAACGATATAGTCGGTCTCGAAATCCTTGTTAATGTCCACCCCTAAGACGCTCTTGGGCAGATCCTTGACGTGGCCGAGCGAAGCTTCGACCGCGAAACCCTTGCCCAGATATTTCTGGATGGTCTTCGCCTTGGCAGGCGATTCGACAATGACTAACCCTTTTGGCAATGTACCCTCAGTGAATAGCTACCGACTATCGAAACTAACATGAAGTTGCAAGTCCGTGCCAATGCCGCAGGGCCCGGGGCATTTGTCACTGCGATCCTGTGCTGTACGCTGGTCGCGGCGGAAGTGGCCCTGCCAACAGCTGACGGCTTACAGCTGAGCTTGTGCGCCAATCCGTCGCTCAAAGCAACTGCCGAGCTGCTCTCGGCCTGGACATGTGAGAGCGCCCGTCCCCACGTGGCTCCCCGGTCGCGGTCAAGAACTTGGCCAGCGATTCAAGCTGTTGAACTCCCTGCGTCGCCAGCATAACATTCACCGAGATGTGTGTGGAATTCACGGCAGGAAGCCGCGTGGGCCAGGTCTCTATCGAAGTCCAGGAGTATTAGATACATGCGTCAAGCGAGAAGATTCATGGGTCGCCGCGAGAGAACCCATACCAGGGTTCCGCGCACTTCGTCCGAACACGGCTCTGAGGAGTAAACTAATTCTTCTGTCCCATGCCGACTTTTGCTGCAGTTGACATCGGATCCAACTCGGTCCGCCTCAAGATTGCGCGTCTCAGCCGACACCGCTTGCACGAGATTCATGAAGACCGCGAAGTAACGCGACTGGGTGAGTCGGTGTTTCGTGGAGGATTTCTTTCGCCGGAAGCGATCGCCAACACCATCAAAGTACTGCGCCGCTTCCACCGCACAGTGCAGCGGCTGGGCGCCGATCAGGTTCGAGTGGTGGGAACCAGTCCGCTGCGCGATGCCCGTAACTCGCAGGCGTTTACCGAGTGGGTGCGGTCGGCCACGGGCTGGGAAGTCGAGATCATTTCCGGGTTGGAAGAAGCGCGCCTCATTCATCTGGGTCTGGTTTCCAATTTGCGGGTCGCGGCATCGGCGGTGCTGATGGCTGACCTGGGCGGCGGCAGTTGCGAACTCACGACCTCTGCCGAGGGCCACATCCGCAGCACCGTGAGCCTGCCGCTGGGCGCGGTCCGGCTCACCAACCAGTTTCTGCACCACGATCCGCCGCGGAAATCAGAGCTGCGGCAGATGTATGGATTCATCGGGCGCGAAATCCAGCGCTCGGCGGAGCGCATCATGCGGGCGCGGCCCAAGGTCGTCATCGCCACGTCGGGGACGGCCGAGTCGCTGGCGGCAATTTGCCATGGCCTCTACAAGACGCGCGGGGCGCGGGCTGCGACGGTTTCGCGCGCCCAGATGCGGCGCATTGCCAAACTGCTGGCCCGCTTGTCGTTGGCGGAACGAAGGCAGCTGTCCGGCGTGGGTCCGCGGCGGGCGGAGATCATCCCGGCGGGCGCAGCGGTTTACAGCGCATTGCTCGACCGGTGCCAACTGCCGGGCTTCCGCTTTTCCCGACTAGGCCTGCGGGACGGCCTGCTGGCGTTGATGGCCGCCGAATACGACCGCAGCACGCGCAGCGGAAAGCAGATCGAGTCGGAACGCTGGGACTCGATTCGCAATGCCGTCGCCCACTATCGTGTGGACCTGCACCACGCGCTGCAGGTGCGCGAGATGGCTATGCGCCTGTTTGCCGGATTGAAATCGGTGCATCGGTTGCCACCCGAATACGCGGAGTGGCTTTCGGCCGCTGCCATGCTGTATGAAGTGGGCGATTATGTGAACCGCAACGGGCACCACCGCCATACCTACTACATCATTTCTCACTCCGAAATCCTCGGTTATACGCCGGAGCAGCGGCAGGTCATCGCCGCCATCGCGCGTTACCTGGGCAAGTCGCGGCCCACACCGGATGACGGCCCGATCAAGGTGCTGGCGGCAGCCGATCAGGAATTGGCGCCCAAAGCTTCCCTGCTTCTGCGGCTGGCGCGCGCGCTCAACCTCAGCCGCAGCGGCGCGATTCGCGACGCGAGGGCGACCGTACGTGATGGGAAAGTCCGGCTTAAGCTGGTGCGAAAGATGCGCACCAGCGGGGACCTGGAGCTGTGGGCTGTCGAGAAAGAAAAGAGCTACTTCCGAGAGGTTTTCGGCCGCGAACTTTCCGCGGCCGCCGAATAAAGCGCCCGCAGGGCTTTGGGCGTGATGCACCAGAGCAATACCGCTGAGTTGCGACCCAACTCCACCCGCGCGACCGCTCCCTTTTTCAGGTCAATGCTGGCCTCGTGGCCCGGGTCGCTGATGATTCGTCCCAGAAACTCGCTCAGATTGGGGTTGTGCCCCACCACCATGATGGCTTCCTGCTTGGCGTACTTTTCCAGCAAGCGGCGAAAATCGGCAAACGACGCGCCCGGCCGCAGGGCGTCGGAAAACTGCAATTTGCCTTCGTAGCCCAGCTCGTTTCCCACTAACGAGGCGGTCTGCGCGCAGCGCTTCAGCGGGCTGGAGATGATCGCATCTACTGCGGCATCCAGCACCACCAGCGCGCGTCCGACCAGGCCGCATTGTACGATGCCATCTTTGTCCAGCGCCCGCTTCTCATCTTTTTTGGCGTTACTCAGAGGCTGGCCGGCACTGGCATGACGAAGAAAGTAGATAATCATAGCCTGCTATTTCCCTCTTCCCACCGGAGCCTTTCTGGCCCTCGCTTGCGGAACTGGCGGAATGGCATCCAGAGTCTGCTTGCCTTCCGCCAAGGCAATCAAGAACTCTTGAGCGTTGAGGGCCGCGGCCCCCACCGGGGGCTTGCGCCTGCCCTGCGCGCGCCAAGCGCGGATGTACGTGCCGTCCTTTTGCAGGATACGGGCTTTTAGATTATCGGCAAGATAGGCCGCGAGAATCTCATGTTGAACGCGCTCGCGCAACAGGGGATCCTTCAATGGAAACAACACTTCCACACGTTCGTAGAGGTTGCGCGGCATCCAGTCGGCGCTGCCCAAATAAATCTCTTCATTTCCTCCGTTAGCAAAATAGTAAATGCGGCTGTGCTCCAGAAAGCGCCCCACGATGCTGCGCACCCGGATGCGGTCGCTCAGCCCGCGGATGCCCGGGCGCAGAGCGCACATTCCGCGCACGATCAAGTCGATCTTAACGCCGGCCTGCGACGCAGCATACAGCGCAGAGATGACGTTCTTGTCAAGCAGTGCATTCATCTTGGCGATGATGTGGGCCGGCCTTCCGGCGCGGGCATGCTCGGCTTCGCGTGCGATTAGAGCCAGACAGTGCTCCGCCAAATCCAACGGGGCCACCAGCAG
>Ga0187770_10001905_pt1 | contig 11380 bp, 7 predicted proteins | sample 0116_SJ02_MP02_2_FD_133154 | JGI IMG/M metagenome (GOLD analysis project Ga0187770, IMG submission 133154) | Tropical peat soil microbial communities from peatlands in Department of Meta, Colombia - 0116_SJ02_MP02_20_MG | ecosystem: Environmental > Terrestrial > Soil > Wetlands > Peat | place...
CGCGGTCTTATCGAGGATTGTGCCGAACGGTCCGGCGCTTCGCCTGTCCCGGCCGTGCTGTGCCACGGGGTGCTGATGTACCTCGCTGATCCCGATCCGGTGCTGCGGGTGATCGCCGGGCTGACGGCGCCGGGCGGGATGGCCTCGCTGCTGGTCCGTAACGGCGACGCGCTGGCCATGCGGCCCGGTCTGCGCGGAGACTGGGCGGCGTGCGCGGAGGCGTTCGGGTCGCTGGAATACGCGAACCGGATCGGGGTCACCGCCCGGGCCGACCGCCGGGCCGACCTGACCGCCCGGCTGGCGGGCTACGGACTGCAGGTCACCGCCTGGTACGGGGTGCGGGTCTTCACCGACCTCGACCCTTCAACGCCCGGCGATGCCGAACCCCAGGCAGATATCGAGGCCCTGCTCGGCTGCGAGGAACGGGCGGGACGAACCGATCCCTACCGCCAGGTGGCGGCCCTGCTGCACCTGATCGCGCGGCGCCCGGGCCAACCGCCGATGCCAGAATGAACCGCATGGCGGGACACCTATGGCCGCGGCTGCTGGCCGAGGCGTGGGCGGCCCTGGGCGCCGGCACCGGCGACGCGGACGGTGCACCGCTCCCGGCCGGGCTCGAGGTCACCGGGGAGCCGGGCTGGCTGCCGTCGCGCCTGCCGGTCGAGGACACCGCCATCGCCTGCGCCGGAGCCGCGCTGCTCGCCGCCGCGGCCCTGCAGGCCAGGCGAGGCGGGCCGGTATCCCGGGGCGCGGGGCTCGACCGGGAGCATGTCGCGGCGGCGTTCCTGAGCGAGGCATACGTGCGGCTGAACGGCGAGCCGGCCGTTGCAGGCTTCGCGCCGCTGTCGCGGTTCTGGCGGGCGTCAGACGGCTGGGTGCGGACGCACGGGAACTATCCGTGGCACCGGGAGGCGCTGCTGCGGGCCCTGGGCACGACCGATGACCCGGAGTCGGTGGCGTCGGCCATCACGGGCCTGCGCGCACGTGACGTGGAGAACCTCGTGGTCGGCGCGGGCGGAGTGGCTGCCGCGGTACGCGGCGAGGCGGACTGGCTGGCGGAGCCGGCGGGCCGGGCCGTGGCCGCCGCCAGGCTGATCGAGGGGGGCGCCATCGGCAGCGCGCCGCCGCGCCGCCGGGTACCCGGCCCGCTGCCCGCCTCGGGGATCCGGGTGCTCGACCTTACTCGCGTCATCGCCGGCCCGGTGGCCACCCGCTACCTGGCCGCGCTGGGGGCGGACGTGCTCCGGCTGGATTCGCCGGACCGGCCGGAACTGCCGCTGCAGACCTACGACGGGCTGCTCGGCAAGCGCAGCGCGCTGCTCGACCTCGGCACCCGTGACGGCGCCGCCAGGCTGCACGAGCTGCTCGGCGCCGCCGACGTCCTGGTGCACGGGTACCGGCCGCACGCCCTGGACCGGTTCGGCCTCACGCCAGCCGCGCTGGCCGAGCGCCATCCGGGCCTGGTGGTGGTGAGCTTGTCGGCCTGGGGCCGCACCGGGCCCTGGGGCGGCAGGCGCGGCTTCGACAGCATCGTCCAGGCGGCATGCGGCATCGCGGCCGCCGAATCGGCCGGCGGGGACCGGCCGGGTGCGATGCCGTGCCAGCTTCTCGACCACGGCACCGGCTATCTGTGCGCGGCGGCTGCCCTGCGTGCGCTGGCCCAGCAGGCCGGCCAGGGCGGTACCCAGGTCCGCGAGCTCTGTCTGGCCAGGACCGCGCACTGGCTGCTCGGCCAGCCCCGGGAGGGTACGGGGGGGTCGAAGCCCTGGACGGACAGGGCCTGGCTCACCGAGATCGACCGCTCCGGCGAGCGCGTCACGGTGGTGCGGCCACTCGGCCGGCTCGACGGGCAGGATCTGGCTTGGCCGCCCGCGCTCACCCGGTACGGCAGCGATCCGCCCGCCTGGCGGTGACCAGCCGACGGCGCGCGGCAGCGGGCAAACACGGTTGGACGACCGCGCCAGGCACCTTAAGGTAAGTACTGCCGTGGCAGATAACGAGATCATTGAGCGGATTGACGCGTTCTGCGACGCCGTCCCCCGTCGGCGGGCCGAGGCCCACGAGTACGGACCACTCGTGATCTTCGTCCCCACCGGCCCGGGCTGGCCGTATTACGCGCGGCCGAAGCGAGGATCAAGGCCGCCGATAACCACCGCAGACGTCCGCGCGGTCCGCGCCCGCCAGCGTGAGCTGATCATCCCCGAATCCTTCGAATGGATCGAGCAGACCGCGCCTGAGATGGCGGCGGCCGCCGGCGACGCGGGCCTCGAGGTCCGCGCGCACCCGCTGATGGTGCTGGCCGGGTCTGCGCAGGTGCCGTCGCTGCCGCCCGGTGTCACGGTCCGCATCGTCGCGCCGGAAGACGCCGAACTGGACCGGATCTGGGCGGTGCCCGCGGTGGCGTTCGGTCAGCCGGGAACAACAGCAGGTGAGGCCGGCGCAGCCGAGCGGGACAAGGTCGCCGCGGACCACGATGGCGGGACTATCGCGATGCTGCGGGAACGGCTGCGCTCGGGGCAGTCGGTGCTCGCCGCGGCGTTCGGCCCAGACGGCCCGCTGGCGGCGGGAAGCTGCCAGGCCGTGGGCGGGGTGGCCGAGATCACCGGCGTGGGCGTGCTGCCCTCCGAGCGCCGCCAGGGCCTGGGCGCCGCCGTGACCGCGCTGCTGGCCGCGGACGCTCGCGACCGCGGGATGGAGATCATCTTCCTGTCGGCCAGCGACGAGGCGGTGGCCCGCGTCTACGCCAGGATCGGCTTCCGGGAGATCGGCACCGCCATGATCGCCGAACCCCCCGCCGCCTGACCGGGATCCTTCGGCCTCGTGCGGGTCCCGCTCACATCACAGGACCCGTCAGCATCTCCAGCCGGTCGTTTCATGCACCAGGGGTAGGCGACGTTTCGGGTGGTGGTTCGCCCGGCGGCTGACCGTGGGTCGTTCCGATCAGCCGCCGGGTCAGGAACTCCACCTGGAGGCGCAGGGCTGATACCTCGGCGGTCAGGGCCTGCAGCGCAGCGTCGTTCAAGGTGGCCACGGTACCTACCGGCTTGTCGGCTGGCGGCCCGGCGCCGTTGTCGCTGTCACCCAGCCGGAAGAAGCTCGACAGAGAACCTGCGAGCACCCCCAGGACGGCGATCCCGGTGACCATGATGACGACCGCCGCCCAGCGCCCGGTCGCGGTCTTGGGGACGATATCGCCGTAGCCGACGGTGGTGATGGTGACGATGCCCCACCACAGGGCGTCCCCGACCGTGGCGAACTCGGGGTTGACGGGGTGCTCGGCGTGATACGCCACCAGGGAGGCGACCAGCACGACCCCGACCGCTATGGCCAGGACCCGGCCCAGGCGGTCGAGCAGGCGGCGCGACCCCCTGCTCACCAGCACCAGGCGAGCCAGGCGGGCCAAGCGGAGCACGACCACGAACTGGCCCACCTGGGCGCCGGGGAACAGGAACCACGGGGCGGTGGCGATCACCACGAACAGGTCAAAGCGGCCCAGGCCCGTGCGCCGGTAGCGGTAGGCATGCCGCACGCGTACCACGTAGTCGACCAGGAACACCAGCCAGGAGGCGACGCCGACGACCACGCCGACCCAGCTATCGTCCTCGGGGACGATGATGAGCGGCAGGACGGCCGACACGAAGATCGGCACTTTCATCCGGGCGTCGAAGCGCTTGAGGAAGGCGGCGTCGCGCTCGGAGCGGGGCTGGCCCGGCCGACGCTTTATCTCAGGGGAGACGTCCACGGTCTTGATCGTGCCAGACCCGCCGTCCTGGCACGGTGAATCTGCCGGGCACGGGACCTGGCCGGGTTGGCGGGCGGGTGATCACACTACGAAAAAGGGGCCGCTCGGCAGGCGGGCAGCCGGCTAGGCTGCCGCCGTCTTTGGGGTGTGGTGGGCGCGCAGGGGTGAGAGATTGGGCGACCTCGAGGAAGTCGAGCAGGTCCAGGCCGGGATCCGTGAATGGCTGCACCGCACGGCATCCGGCGGCCGCCATGAGCTACGCGGGATACCGGCCTCCGCCGTGCTGCCGTTGCTGTGCGCGGCGGCCTTCGGGCCTGCGCTCGCCGACGCCTCCGACCTGACCAGCGCCGCGGCTGTGGCGGGGATCGGGGTCCTGTCCTCGGTCGGGGCCAGCGCTCTGGGCGAGCTGCTGGGCGACGCCCTGGAACGCGCGCGGAAGGCGCACCCGTCCGGTGACCTGTCGCGTCATGACCTGCAGCGGGAGATCGCCCAGAGCACGAAGGAGGCTCTTTCCGCGGCCGACGCCCGCGCGGGCCAGGTGCGATCGGACCTGGCCATGGTGCTGCGGGAGATCGACGCGGGAGGCACGGTGTTCCGTGCCGCGATCGAAGCCGCGGACGAGGAACTGCAACACGAGATTCTCGCGGCGGTCGAGGCGGTGAGTACTGAGTTCGGCGAGATGGGATTCCTGCTCGCCGACCTGTCACACGCGGCCGAGGAGATCCAGCACAGCCTCAGCAGCCAGGGCACCGAGCTGCGGACCGCCAGTGAAAAGGTCGGACGGCAGTCGGCCGACGTCCGGATGGCCCGCGAGGAACTGGCGATCATCGAGCAGCGCACCCGGCAGTGGCTGCCCGGATCAGGCGGCCAGGAAGCATCCGCCCCGCGCTGGGCAGACGGCTGCCCATATCGCGGGCTGCTGCCCTACGGCCAGGCTGATGCGGCGGTGTTCTTCGGCCGGGACCGGCTCACCGCGGAACTGGCGGGCCTGCTGGCCGAGACCGGTCTGGTGGTGCTGACCGGCGCGTCGGGCGCGGGCAAAACCTCACTGCTCCAGGCGGGCCTGGTACCCGCGCTGACCAGGGGGGTGCAGGTGCCGGGCTCTTCGTCCTGGCTCCGGGTCAGCATCACGCCGGGCACCCATCCGCTCACCGAGTTGTCGGGCCGCCTGGCCGAGCTGAGCGGACACGATCCGGACGTGGTCAGGAAGAGCCTGGCCGATGCGCCAGGAGAGGCGCACCTGCTTGTCGGCGAGATCGTCCGGGCCGCGGCCGGCCACCAGGCCGATCACCAAGAGCGCGGACCAGGGGCCTCCAGCGACGCGCCACGGCTGGTCCTGATCGTCGACCAGTTCGAGGAGATATTCGCCGACCCGGCCGATGAGGGGAAGCCGGAACGGGCCTCGTTCATCAACGCGGTGTGCGCGGCGGCGACCAAGCCCGCCGGGCCGCGCGGAGAGCCTCCGGCACGAGTGGTCATCGCGGTCCGCGGGGACTACTGGGACCGGTGTGCCGCCCATCCCCAGCTCGCGCGGGCCCTGCAGCAGGATCAGCTCGTCGTGGGCCCGCTGACCGAAGCTGACCTGCGCCGCGTGATCACCGGCCCGGCCGAGGCGAGCGGGCTGCGCATCGAGCCCGGCCTCACCGACCTCATCCTGGCCGATCTGAGGTCGGTCGGCGAAGGGGCCACCGGCGCGCTTCCGCTGCTCTCCCAGGCCATGATGCTGACCTGGCAGCGGCGTGACGGCGACCAGCTGACCAGGCACGGCTACGAAGGCCCGGGCAGGCGAGCCGGGGTGGGCCGGGTCTCCGGGTCCGTAGAGGCCAGCGCCGAGGCCGCCTACAACGGCCTGACCGAGAACCAGCAGACGGTGACGCGGGACATCTTCCGGAAGCTGACGGCCATCGGGCCCGACCGCCGGCCGGCCCGCCGCACGGTGAGGCGCGACGACCTGCACGCCGGGCGGCCCCGGAACGAACGGCCGCAGGCCGATGCGGTGCTGGAGGCGTTTGCCCGCGCCCGCCTGCTGGTCCTGGACGCCGACCGCACCGAGATCGCGCACGATGTGGTACTACAGGCCTGGCCGCGGCTGCGCGGCTGGCTGGAACAAGACCAGACCAGCATCATCCTTCATGGTCAGCTGGCCGAGGACACCGCGCGCTGGCGCGCCAATCCGGACGACTCCTCCCTGCTGTACCGGGGAGTCCAGCTGGCCGCCGCCGGGCAGGCCGCGCGCGCGTGGGAAGCGGACCCGGCCCGGTACCCGGCGCTGACCGCAGGCGAGGCTGAGTTCCTGCGGGCCAGCGGCCGCACCATGACCCGCGCACGATGGCGGCACAGGGCGCTGGCCGGGCTGCTCGCCCTGGTGATCATCGCCGCGCTGGCCGGCGCGGGAATCGCGGTCAAGAAGGCGAGGACCACCGCTGACCAGCAGCACATCACGGACGTAGCGCAGGGGCTGGCCGCGCAGAGCATGGCGCTCGACGCGACGGCCCCGGTCATGGCGTCGCTGCTCGCCGCGGCCGCCTGGCGGCTCGCACCGACCGCGCAGACACGCTACGGCCTGCTCCAGTCGCTGGCGCAGCCGGTGCGCGGCGTGCTGACCGCGCAATCGGGCGTGGTCACCGCGCTGGCCTACAGCCCGGACGGCACGAAGATGGCGGCCGGGTACTCCGACGGCACGATCCGGCTGTGGGATCTGGCCTCGCACCGCCTGATCAGCACTGCCACCTGGGGCGCCGCGCCGCTCGCGCTGGCCTTCACCAGTGGCGGCCGGGTCCTCCAGGTCGCCGACAACGCAGCGGTCGGCAGCTGGGACCTGGCGGCCAGGACCAGGATCACCGCGCTGCCGGTTACCGGCGTCTCGGGCGGGACCGCGGTAACGTTCAGCCCGGACGGCACGACCCTCGCCACCGGTGACGCGAACGGCAACATCCGGCTGTGGAGCACAGCCACCCAGCAGGAGATCGGCGCGCCGATGAGCTCCGACGTCCAGCCGGTGGACGCCGTGGCGTTCAGCTCCGACGGCACGCTGGTGGCCGCCGCCAGCAGTGACGGGAACGTCCAGCTGTGGAACGCCGCCACCCAGCAGGAGGCCGGACCGGCCCTGGTGGCCGGCGCGGCAGAGGTCGATGCCCTGGCGTTCAGCCCGGACGGCAAGACCCTGGCCACCGGCGGCCGGGACGGCACCGCTCGGTTGTGGGATGTGAGCACCGGTAGCCAGACCGGGGCGACGATGGCTACCGGGTATGCGGTGGGCGCGCTGACGTTCGGCGCGGGAGGCACCACGCTCGCCACCGCGGAAAACGATGGCACCACCGAACTGTGGAACGTCACCACGCAGACCCAGACGGGCGCGCCGCTGACCGCACCGGGCTCCGCGGGCGTGAGCTCGCTGGCCTTCAGCCCCAACGCAGACGCTCTGGCCACCGGGGACAGCAACGGCACCATCGAGCTGTGGAGCCCGGCCGCCTTCCACCAGGCCTCGGCTCCGCTAGCCGTCGGCACCGTCGGGCTGCCCGCCGCAGGGCACGCGCCAGCCGTCCTGTCCGCCAGCGGCCGGGTCCTGGCGGCCAGCGACGGACACGGGACCGTCCAGGCGTGGGACGTCACCACGAGAAGGCCGGTCGGCGTGCCACTGCCCGGCTACAGTGTCGTGACCGGACTCGCCCTCAGCCCGGACGGCGGGACGCTGGCCGTGGCCGGTGACGGCGTGCAGCTATGGCGGACGGCGACCGGCCAGCGGATCGGCACCGCGCTGCCCGCCTCCGGAGGCAGCGGGGGGTACGGGGCGGTGGCCTTCAGCCCGGACGGCACCACCCTGGCCACCATCGGCGCGGACGGCACGGCGCGGCTGTGGAAGGTGGCGACCCAGCAGGAGATCGGCGCGCCGCTGACCGTCGGCGCGCCACGCACCTTCACCGGGACCGTGGCGTTCAGCCCGGACGGCAAGATCCTCGCCACCGTCGGTGCGGGCGGCCAGACTCAGCTGTGGAACGTGGCCACCCATCAGCCGGTCGGCAAGCCCATGGCCGCGGGCGCGTCAACCACCGTGCTGGCGTTCAGCGCGGACGGCACCATGCTGGCCACCGCGGGCGGCGACGGCACCGCCCGGCTGTGGGATACGGCGACCCAGCAGCAGATCGGCGCACCCATGACCGCCGACACCCAGCCGGTCTACGCGGCAGCCTTCAGCCCGGACGGCACCGCGCTGGTCACCGCGGGCGGCGACGGTGCCAGCCGGACCTGGGACGTAGCCTTCCCGGCCAAGCTCGCGCAGGCCGCCTGCGCGATCGCGGATGTCTCACTCACCCGCGAGCAGTGGGCTGGCTACGCTGGAACCCAGCCATTCCAGCAGGTCTGCCCGGCGAGCTGAGCCCGCGCCCGGGCAGCGGTTCGGATCGGATGATGGTCAGGATCCTGTCATCGGCGTAAGGGGCAGGCACAGCGCCCGAGCGGCCGTGACGCGCTCCAGGGGCGCCCTCGCGGCGGTCGGCGCCTGCCTGGTCATCGCCGCGGTACTCGTCGCCGTCCTGGCCGTCCACGGTCCGGCCGCCTCCAAGCGCCCGGCGGCCGCCCGGGCTGCAGCCTCCCGGTCCCCCGCATCTGCCCAGCCGACCGCGGCTGTCCCGTCGGCAGCGGCTGCCGAGCCTCGCAGGCACGCCGATCCGTTCGGGCCGGCCGCGGCGTCCTATGTCGCGGCGCGAGCGGGCACCGTGCTGGCCGCGGTCTACGATCTGGAGACAGGGCAGACCTGGAGCCTCGGGACAGGGCAGCCGCAGGCCGAAGCGAGCGTCGTCAAGCTCGACGTCCTCGAGACGCTGCTGGCCGAGCGGGGCGGCAGCAGCCCGGCCGGGCTGTCGGCCAGCGACCAGTCGCTGGCGCAGCAGATGATCGAGGACAGCGATAACGACGCCGCGACCAGCCTGTGGTACGAGGTGGGAGGGGCGGCGAAGATCAGCTCATTCAACGCCGCAGTCGGCCTCAAGCGCACCGTCCCGTCGCCGTGCGTGGTCTGCGCGGGTTTTCCCTGGCCAGGCTGGGGGCTGACGACGACGGTTCCCACTGATCAGCTCGCCCTGCTCCGGGAACTGGTCATGCCCGGTCCCCTGCTGACCGGCGCCGAACGAAGATACGCCTTGTCGCTGATGGAAAACGTCACTCCCTCGCAGCGGTGGGGAGTGTCCGGGGGCGTCCCGCCCCAGGCCACGGTGGCCCTGAAGAACGGGTGGCTGCCCCTGGACAGCGCGGGAGACGACTGGCAGGTCAACAGCGTCGGCTGGATCTCGGGCAGCGGCCGGGACTACCTGCTGGCCGTGCTGACCACCGGGAATCCCGCCGAGCAGTACGGCATCGACACGATCGGCGCTCTGGCCGCCCTCGTCTGGCAGCACATGGGCTAACCTCAACCTCGTGCTCGCTGCCTGGCCAGCGCCGCCGGGGTCAGGCCGGCCAGCGCGCGGCATTCCCGGGTCAGGTGAGCCTGGTCGGCGTATCCGGCCTGGGCCGGCCAGATCCAGGGTGCGGGCTGCGGCGGTATCCGGGTCGAGCGTTCCCGGCAGCCGTCCCGCGTCGCGGCACCGCAGATCCACCAGATCGACACGCTGGTCTCGGAGCTCGCTCAGCGGTACGCCGAGCGCCGGGCCGCCCGCGGACGGCCGGAAGCGGACGCCGAAGATGACCGTACTACCTGTCATAACGGTGCGTACCGGGCCGGTGTCCGGGCCGGCCACGTACGCGCCGCGGCCCTGCTCCCAGATCAGGTCGCTGCATGCATCGGGCAGCACCAGGCCTTCCCGGCCGCTGCCGTCCGGAGTGACCTGCGCCCACAGGCACGCGATGGCATGGCGCAGCCCGGCCGGGGCCGGCCACTCGGAGTACCCAGGTGGCAGGGCGCTCAGCGAGCGGGACCGCGGTAGCCGCGAGCTGACCACAGCGGGCGCCGGGGAATCCACTTTGCCAGCATGCCACGGCGATGGCCGTTTCGTTCAATACGGCTCGGTGCCGCCGTGGTCTGATAAAGCGATGAACGCTCCTGACTTCGATGCTGCTGCCACCTTCGTCACTGCCAACGCGAGAGTTGTCGACCGGCGCAGGTTCGGCCGGCTGTTCGGCGGCGAGGCGGCCGGTCCGGTGCGGGACGCGGTGGCCGCGTACCGCAACGATGACGGCGGGTTCGGGCACGCGCTCGAGCCCGACATCCGAGATCCGGCCAGCCAGCCCGCCGCGACCGAGATGGCGCTCCGCCTCATGGACGAGGCTGGCGGGTGGGACGATGACCTGGTCCGGGGCGCCTGCGACTGGCTCGAGTCCGTCGCGCCGGCCGAGGGCGGCGCGGCCATGGTGAATCCCTCCGTGACCAACTGGCCGCACGCGCCCTGGTGGGTGCCTGAGGACGGGCATCCGGCCTCGCTGACCCAGACCGGAATGATCGCCGGGACCCTGCACGCCCGCGGCGTCCGCCATCCCTGGCTGGAACGCGCGACCGAGACGATGTGGCGGCGACTCGCCGAGGTGACCAGCCCGGGTGCTTATGACATGTTCGGCATACTCGAGTTCCTGCAGCACGTGCCGGACCGGGACAGGGCCCGCACGATGTTCGAGCGTGTCGGGCCGCTGATCCTCAGCCAGAACCTTGTCGCCCTCGATCCCGAGGCGCCGGGTGAGGTGCATTCGCCGCTGGACTTCGCGCCCGATCCGGACTCGCTGGCCCGCGCGCTGTTCGACAAGCCGGTCATCGAGTCCCACCTGGACCATCTGGCGCACGGGCAGGACGATGACGGCGGCTGGACGTTCAACTGGCCGGCCTGGTCGCCCGCTGCGGAACGAGAGTGGCGCGGCTTCCTCACCGTCGACGCTCTGCGCGTCCTGCGAGCCAACGGCCGCTGGTAACGAGCGGGCGAGCCTTGCCCGAACCGCCGCATGGAACTACTATCACTAGAACCATGTTGGATGTCAACGTCGATCGTTCCGGCCCGGTCCCGCTGCACGATCAAGTCGCGGCACAGATCCGCCGGGCCGTCGCAGAGGGCGGGGCGGGCCCGGGTGACCGCCTGCCACTGGCCAAGGACCTCGCCGCGGTGCTGGGGGTGAACAAGAACACCGTGCTCCGCGCGCTGCACATCCTCAGGGAGGAAGGCCTGCTGGAGTTCCGGCGCGGGCGCGGGATCACGGTGGTGGGCACGCCTGCGCGCGGAGCGGTCCTGGCCCGGACGCGTGACCTTATCGAGTTCGCCCGGCGCCACGGCTTCCGGCGCGAGGAGATCATCCAGTTGATCGAGAGCCTGCCCTAGCCTCAGCCGTAGAAGAGGGGCTCCATGACGGTACGGGCGCGGCGGGCGGCGCGGCGGTAGTCCTGCTCGAGGACCTGCGCGGCGTCGCCGGGCGGATAGCCGAGCAGGCGGGCGACCGCGGTCAGCTCGCCGTGCCGGGCGGGCAGCGTGTCGCCGGGCCTGCCGCGGACCAGCACGATCGCGTTCCTGATCCGCGCGGCCAGCCGCCAGGCCGCCATCAGCGCCGCCGCGTCCTCGGCGGACAGCAGGCCGTCCTGCACCGCCGCCGCCATCGCCTCGCTGGTCCTGGTGGTGCGCAAGGCGGGCACCGCACGGGCATGCTGGAGCTGCAGCAGCTGGATCGTCC
>Ga0187770_10001906_pt1 | contig 11378 bp, 11 predicted proteins | sample 0116_SJ02_MP02_2_FD_133154 | JGI IMG/M metagenome (GOLD analysis project Ga0187770, IMG submission 133154) | Tropical peat soil microbial communities from peatlands in Department of Meta, Colombia - 0116_SJ02_MP02_20_MG | ecosystem: Environmental > Terrestrial > Soil > Wetlands > Peat | place...
ATACGGTTTTCGGAGCTATGGAAAGGGGAAATTTAAAGAACGCCTGACGGCTTGTTCGCGGGCTTTTTGTTAATCCTACGATTCCTCCGACTTATCTCTGCACTGTTTATCCGTTCGTCGTTTGAAACCGTGGAAATTATTGGTTTGGGGAAAAAGGAAAAAAGAGCGACCCTGTTCAATATCGGCTTGGTTATTTGAGGATTGGCGATGAAGTTTTCAGACTTAGATTTGAAACCGGAGATTCTGAAGGCCCTGGCTGACATGGGGTACAAAGAGCTGACACCTATCCAGGAGAGGACCCTTTCTCCTATTCTGAAGGGGAGGGATCTCTTGGCCCGGGCGGAGACGGGCTCGGGCAAGACAGCCGCCTGCGGTGTTCCATTGGTTCAGAGGATTGATCCCTCGGTCAACGCCATTCAGGCCCTCATTTTGGTTCCTACCCGTGAGCTGGCCCTTCAATATGTAGAGGAGATTAACAAGATTTCGAGGTTTACAGAGATCGTTCCTTTCGCCATCTTTGGCGGATTCCCAATGGAGATTCAAGAAGGAAAATTAAATAACAAGGTCCATGTCCTCGTAGCGACACCCGGTCGCTTGATTGATTTCCTCTACCATACCACGTCGATTGACCTCTCTTCTGTTCGGACGCTGGTCCTGGATGAGGCGGACGAGATGCTGAAGATGGGGTTTATCGAAGACGTAGACTTCATCCTGTCCTGTCTAATTCATGAACACCAGACGTTGTTCTTTGGGGCGACAATGCCCAAAGAGATCGATCGACTGGTTCGGGCCTACCTGACAAAACCCGTCCGAGTAGAGTTGAACAAGGAACGGGTGGCGCCTCAAAGTCTGGCTCATCATTTTCAGTTTACGGGACGTGACGACCGCCTCAATGCTTTGATCGAATACCTCAGGAGGGAGGAGATCTCCCAGGCCATCATCTTTTGCAACTCAAGGCATCACGGCGAGCAACTGATAAAGAAGTTGGACGGGAAATTCGAATCGATCGCGTGCATCCACGGAGGTCTGGAACAATCGAGGCGAACGTCCATCTTCGAGCGTTTTCGCCGAAACGAGCTTTCTTTCTTGGTTGCCACCGACGTCGCGGGTCGCGGACTCGACTTCAGTTGTGTCAGCCACGTGATTAATTACGACTACCCGTATCGGCCGGAGTCCTACACACACCGGACTGGAAGAACGGGAAGAATGGGGCGGGCTGGCATTGCCATGACTTTTGTGACACGTCAGGACCTGGGAGACTTGAAATCTCTGTTTAAGTTAAATCGTATCGATCCCGTATGGCACGGCACCGTCCCTGACCTTCAAGGCATCAGACGGAAACGGACCCACGGGCACCGAGGATCCGCTCTCCCTTCCACTTTCCGCACTCGAGGTCTCAACCCTTGACCCCTTGAATCCATGAACCCTCAACAACCCTGCTTCGTAAAGGAGTCGAAGCATTTTCTCTGGCCGATTTGAATCAACGCGAAGGTTGACTTATGAAACGCGAGGATTTGAGAAACATTGCCCTGATTGCCCACGTGGATCATGGGAAGACGACGATCGTCGACGGCCTGCTCAAGCAGTCGGGTATTTTCCGCTTGAATGAAAAGGTCCAGGAGAGGGTGATGGACAATATCGACCTGGAGCGGGAGCGGGGCATTACGATCATGGCAAAGAATACGGCGATCGAATACAAGGGGGTCAAGATCAATATTGTCGATACGCCAGGCCATGCCGACTTCGGCGGGGAAGTGGAAAGGACGCTCAAGATGGTGGACGGCGTACTGCTCCTCGTCGACGCTTCCGAGGGGCCTCTGCCTCAGACCAGGTTCGTCCTGAAAAAGGCCCTCGAATTCAATCTTCCTCCCATCCTTGTGATTAACAAAATAGACCGGGCGGACGCGAGAATCGAGGAGGTATTGAACGAGGTCTACGATCTTTTTATCGACCTCGAAGCCACGGAGAGTCAACTCGAGTTTCCAATCGTCTACACCAACGCGAAGCTTGGAATTGCGAAACGACGGCCTGATGAGAATACGAAAGACTTGCAGTGTCTGTTCGATCTTATCCTTCGCGCCGTTCCGCCGCCGGAAGGGGATGAGAAAGGGCCGCTGAAGCTTCTGGTCACCAACATCGACTACAACGATTATGTGGGCAGGCTCGCAATAGGAAGGATCTTCTCGGGCTCGGTGAGGGTTGGGGATTGGGTGTCGAGGATTGACGGAAAAGGGGAACCGGTCAAGACCAAAGTGACTTCTCTCTACGGGTTTCAAGGGCTCGAGAGAGTGGAAACCCAAGAGGGACGGGCTGGGGATATTGTTGCCCTGGCTGGTATAGAAGGGATCAACATCGGTGACACGATCTCCGACATTGAAAACACGGAGCCCCTTCCGAGAATTGCCGTGGATGAGCCCACCATCTCTATGGTTTTTTCCGTGAACACATCCCCTTTTGCAGGCCAGGAGGGAAGGTATGTCACGTCGAGGAACCTGAGAGAACGGCTTGAAAAGGAGCTTCTGTATAATGTGTCGATCAAGGTAGACTTCGATTCCTCAGATTCTTTCAAGGTGATGGGAAGAGGGGAGCTGCAGCTTGCCATCCTCATTGAGATGATCAGGCGGGAAGACTATGAGCTTTCTGTGTCCATGCCGGAGAGTATTACAAAGAACCTGAACGGTATTCTTCACGAACCGATGGACCATCTCGTCATCGATATTCCAGAGGAATTCATAGGCGTTGTGACGCAGCAGATAGGGATCCGGAAGGGCAGGATGCAGAAGATGAACAACAACGGCCATGGCAGGGTCCGCCTCGAATTCAGGATCCCCTCCAGAGGGCTGATCGGTTTCCGCTCTCAGTTTTTGACAGACACCCGGGGCACAGGTCTCTTTAACCACATCTTCGACGGTTATGAACCGTGGCATGGCCCTATCGCGAAACGCTCTACCGGAACTCTGGTTGCAGACCGGTCTGGGAAGACCACCGCGTATGCCCTCTATCATCTCCAGCCCCGAGGGACACTCTTTGTAAAGGAGAATACACCTGTGTACGAAGGAATGGTGATCGGCGAGAATTCGAGAGAGAATGATCTCAATGTCAATGTGACGAAGGAGAAGAAACTCACCAATATGAGGGCAGCCGGGTCGGACGAAGCCTTGCAGCTCATTCCTCCCAGGATCCTCAGCCTTGAGCAGGCCATCGAGTTCATCAAGGAAGATGAGCTGGTCGAGGTAACCCCGCACTGCGTGCGTATCAGAAAAAAGGTCCTCGAGTCCAATAAGAGACCCAGGTCTGTTTGACAGGCAAGATAAGAGTTATTATTTTTAAAGAAGAGGGGGTGTTCATGGAAGAGAAGGAAAGGATTCTGGTGCCGCTCGACGGGTCGGCGTGCGCGGAAATCATTATCCCGAAGGTTGAAGAGTTGGCGGAACGCAACGAAGAAGGTATTTGCCTTTTGCGGGTCGCCTTAGCTCACACGTTTCCCGGTGTGGATCAAACTGAAGCCCAGGTGGAGGTCGTCCGTGAAGCAGAGGAATATCTTCACGGTGTGGAGGGTCGTCTGAAGGCGAAAGGGTTTGACGTAGATGCCCATGTCCGTTATGGAGATGAAGTTGAGGAGATATTGGAGCATGCGGCCCAGAAAGAAATCGGCTTGATCGCGATGTCCACCCGTCGGCATAAAGGGATCAGGCATTTTTTTGGGGGATGTTTGGCCGAGAAAATCCTGCATCGTGCGCCGAAGCCATTCTTTCTGGTTCAATGCGACGGATAGATCGATGGAATTCAACGGAGTCGATGGAAATCGAAAAGATGCTGCTGGGCTTCTGTATATTGCTTTGCCGGAGGGCCGTGTGATCAAGTCACGGCTTCCCTTTTCCTCCTAACAGGGTTTCGGAGATATTCTTCATAAACAAGGCACAAATACCCCATAAGAAAGGCAACCACAAGGGAACCAAAAAAAGCGGTTTCGAATACTTCCAGGCTCCAAGATAAATCGCCACGGATTCTCCTACCGGGCCAAGGACAAAGGTAACAGAATAAAAGAGCAGATCACTTTTGGTATGCCATTTGGTGAGTGCGACGGCGCTGATTGCGGCATAACATATTGTTAGAACAACCGGCTTATGCCAGAGCAATCCTACCAACACGATACATAAGGCATACAGACCTAATTCGAACGTCAGCTCCCTTTTCATCAGGACGCAAACCTAAACGAATGATTTGAAGTTCTTTCCCGCTTCAGGATACTTTACTCTCGTAATGATACCACTTGCTCTTCGATAAAAGTCAAGCGGATTTTTCTTGTCATTCTCCATCCCGATGGTTATAAATACCCTTAAGGAGCTAAGCATGGAGTACAAATATACAAACCGGCTGGCGCATGAGACCAGCCCGTATCTTTTACAACATGCCCATAATCCTGTGGACTGGTATCCGTGGGCAGAGGAAGCTCTAAGCCGGGCCAAGAAAGAAGATCGACCCATTCTTCTCAGTGTTGGCTATTCCTCCTGCCATTGGTGCCATGTGATGGAAAAGGAATCCTTCGAAAATGAGGCGATTGCGGAAATCATGAACCTCCGCTTCATTAATATCAAGGTTGACCGAGAGGAGCGACCGGATATCGACGAGCTTTATATGAATGCCGTTCAGGTGATGACCGGGTCCGGGGGATGGCCGATGACCGTCTTCTTAACTCCTGATCTCATCCCTTTTCATGCAGGAACTTATTTCCCTCCTGAAGATCGCGGGGGAATGCCGGGGTTTTCAAAAGTCCTGGTAGTCGTCTCCGATTATTACCGCTCTCATCGAAAGGAAGTGAAGAAGATGGAGGCGCAGCTGAAAAATGCTCTCCTCCAGATAACTGAAATGATCGTTTCAACGGAAGCCGTCAGCGATAAGGTCCTAACAAAGGCTTTTACTGCTCTGGAGAGTCAATTCGACCCGATTTACGGAGGGTTCGGAAACGCCCCGAAATTCCCGAGCGGCATGGCCCTTTCCTTTCTCCTCCGGTACTGGAAGGGCACGGGTTCAAAAAATGCATTGGAGATGCTGGAAAGAACTCTGGAGAAAATGGCCGATGGCGGGATCTACGACCATTTAGCAGGCGGGTTCCACCGTTATTCTGTGGATGAACGATGGCTCATTCCCCATTTTGAGAAAATGCTTTATGACAACGCCTTGCTTTCCAGAACCTATTTTGAAGCCTATCAGGCCACCGGAGAAGAAAGGTATCGTGACGTAGGCGAAGAAGTCCTCCATTATGTCCGGCGTGAGATGAAGAGTCCGGAAGGAGGATTCTACTCCACCCAGGATGCGGACAGCGAAGGCGAGGAAGGAAAGTTTTATGTCTGGACGAGAGACGAGGTTAAAAAAGTGTTGGGCAAAGAAATGGGGATCCCTTTTTGCGCTTATTATGGGGTGGCCACCGAAGGAAATTTTGAAGGAGGGAGAAGCGTCCTTCATATCGCTTCCACCTTAGAAAAGGTTTCTCAATTATACGGAATGTCCGTGGTGGAGTTGAGAAAGATATTGGCGGAGGGGCGGCAGAAACTCTACGCTGAGAGAGAAAAAAGAGCGCGACCCAAAAGGGATGAGAAGATTCTGACCTCCTGGAACGGTCTGATGCTCTCCGGTTTTGTGGATGGATTTAAAGTCACGGAAAAAGAGGAATATCTTAACGAGGCAAAAGAAGCCGGCCGTTTCATCCTGCGGGAGATGCGGGAGGATGGCGACTTGTTGAGGGTGTTTCGTGGAGGAAAATCGCGGGTCAAGGGGTATTCAGAAGACTATGCCTTTTGTATCCAAGCCCTCATCGATCTGTATGAAGCCACGTTTGAGACACAATGGTTGAAAGAGGCAGAGGATCTCAACCAGAGAATGATTGACCAATTCTGGGATGAGAAGAACGGGGGTTTCTTCTTCACAGGGAAGGAAAACGAACCTTTGATTGCCCGGTCGAAAAACCCTTACGACAATGCCATTCCTTCAGCGAATTCCATCGCCGTATTTAATTTGATTAAACTCGGCTATCTCACCGGTGAAGAGTCTTTCAAATCGAAGGCCGAGCAGATCCTTCGTCTCTTTCACAAATTTCTCGACCAGCACCCTTCCGGATTTGCCCAGATGCTGTCCGGCCTCTCATTCTTTTTGAATCCACAGGAGATTGGGATCGTCGGCTCAAGAGATGATCCGAGGACAAAAAGCATGCTCAAAGAGATCTACCTTGCCTATCTTCCTAACAGAATTCTGAGCCTCAGGGATCCTCGGGAAGCCGTGGAAGGGAATTGGTTTCCGTTTCTCATGGAGAAAGGGATGCCGGAGGTCCCAACCACTTTCGTCTGTAAAGGATTTACCTGCTTGCCACCCGTAAAGAATGTGGAGGAATTGAAGAAGGTGATGGGATGAACTCGTGGCGCAGCCACGAGCTGCGGCAACGCCACGGAAGTCCTCAAAGGGCCTTACCTCTACTCTGGCCTGTATATCGCCGCCGCAATCATTCCGCAAAAGATATATTCGATCATCCCGAAGATGAACCATCCGAAACATAAAGCGAAGGGGAGCGGATACATGGTATATTCAAAGAATGCATACGGGATGTTTGCAAAAAGTCCAATGATGATGCCGTACCGGAAACCCTCCATGACGCCTTTGTTTTCATATCCTTTGATGAATATATAGGTAAATATAAATGACAGGATGAAATAACCGACGTGGATGATCCACATCTTTGACATCATGTCAGGCCTCCACAACGCTCCGAGAGATGCGTACGCTTTTTTGAAGATGAGACCATGGACCAAAAAATTGATCACCTCAATTACAATAAATACAAGAATACTGGTTCCGATAAATCGTTTCACGTTCATCGCCCTCTCTCCTTTCTGTTGTTTTGACGAAATCTCACATGGCGTACTGGAAATTGAACAGAATAAATACCCTTGAGGCGATTATCTAAAACTTATAACAGATTGTCAAGACATACTTCAGCAAGGGATCCCAAAGAATGATCAACGGAGATAGTTCCCATTTCTTACAGAGAGAGAAATCCGGGGCCTACTGCTTTCGTTTTCAAAGGGTTTGCCCGAGTACCGCCAGTGAAAAATGAAGAAGAGTTAAAGAAGATATTTGAAAGATAGGGATCAAGCCACTGTTCTGGGGCGATTCGCAGAAACCTTACCGCGTGTTTAGAGGGGATCCGCATAGCCAGAGTCAGGTCATCTCTTTGGCGTAGGGAATGACGATGGCACCCTGTTTAAAATTGCCGAGCACTTCTGCCTTCCCACGCAAAAAAAGCTGCCCCACAAGGGCTGCGGTAACGGCATCAAGTTCATCCCCGCTCATTTTTTGATGTAAGCCTTTGACTCCGAGTTTTTCAAGCCCTTTGCGCAACTTCGACAACCCATTTTGTTTCCGACCCGTATGCCATACATCTTGCGCAGCACCGGGGTAGACCTCGATCACTGCATAGCCGCGTGCGGTGAGGGCTCTTTTCAGTCGGATACCTCGCTTCGTAAGCAATCTCATCGGGCCGAGCGTGATAGGGAAAAAACGAATACCCCGCCTCAGTAATTCGCGGTCGCAGGGACGAAAATGTTCTCCGTTCCTGTCTTCAATCGACTTTCGTCCGGGTGGTAAGTTGAGAGGCGCATCTATCGCAATGATGGTCGGATTCTCTTTTTCTACATAACTGATAATCTCCTGATCCGTATGTAGTATGGCACAGAAAGTGATGAGACTCTTTCCCAACGTGCAAATGCCGGTGTTGCGCTTGGGACTGCCTGCAAGGTCAATACCCACCACGTTGCCGTGATGCCGTTTAGGGGAGTCCATGGTTCGACTTTGTCTGGATTTCATTTTTCTTAATCCGTTTCTACCACTATTCGGCCCCGCTGTCTATAAAGCGATTGTTCCTACCCAGCGATTTCCCTCTGACAGCAAAAATATAAGACTTCGCGTGAGATTAATGCTTCTTCAAATCTTGACAAGATGGAGTGAAATGTTTATTCTATGAAAATATTTTCATTCTTTTCTTAACCCTTCATGAATATAGCGCTTTTTAGGAATCTTTTTAGGGAGAACAGACTCAGTTTGAGCCATCCGAGGCTTCTGGTCTACCAAGAACTTTCCAGTGTCTCAAGGCCAGTGAGCCCTTTGGAAATTTATCAAGACCTTCTCAAAAAGAGGAAAAGGATCGGACTGACCTCCATTTACCGATCCCTTGGTCTATTTGAGTCATTGGGAATCGTTTTTAAAATCACGAATGGGTCGGCGGTCAAATATAAACTTTGCGAGTCGGAGAATCACCATCACCATATTATCTGTAAGGCATGCGGGAACGTGGCTGAATTGAATTTTTGTGGCATTTCGGATTGGTCGAAAAAGGTGGCTGAATCGACGGGTTATCAGGTAGTCGATCATCAACTGAATTTTTTTGGGTTCTGCAAAGACTGTAAGTAGAATTCAGAAGCCAGAAGGCAGAATTCAGGAGTTGTATTCTGGATTCTGGCTTCTCACTTCTGAATTCGTGTTCAAGGAGAGGAATCGATGTCCCATATTCATCTTCCGGACGGGGTGTTGCCTATTTGGCTTTGGGTTTCAGGTTTGGTTGTAGTGATTCTCATTTGGGCCATTCTTTTACGATTCATGAAAAAAGAGGACTTGACCAGGCGTCTTCCTTTGTTAGGGATGATGGCTGCGGTCATGGTTCTGGGCGCATCGGTCGAAATTGTTCCCGTCGCTTATCATGTGAACTTGACGGTCATTTCCGGAATCCTATTGGGACCTTCTCTCATCTTTCTGGCCACCTTTGTGGTCAATACCATTCTCGCCTTATTTGGGCATGGAGGAATTACCGTCATCGGGCTCAACACACTCATCCTCTCGATCGAAGGGGTACTGGGATATTTTCTTTTTCGCTTCTTCTGGAAAGTGTTCAGGAAGTTTTCCCCCGCTGTGTTTTTGGCCACGTTCATGGCCTTGCTCTGTTCTACTTCTGCCATGATCGGAGTGGTCAGCTTAGGCACCTCTCATTACGAAGAGTTGGTTCATCAGGAGAAGGGAGGGGGGATTATCGGGTTCGAGTTTGGAAAAGAGAAGCAAGAGCATCATCCTGGCCAGCCCGCTGAAGAAAAGGTAAATTTGGGACGGTTTATCGCCATCATCCTCCCCCTGGGTTTCATTGGGTGGGTTTTGGAAGGAGTGATCACCATGCTGATTGCACGATATATCCGGCGCCTGAGGCCAGATTTATTGCATTTAGAGTAGGGATCCTTATGATTCAGCTTTCCTATTTGGACTATATCGCAGTGGAGAAGAGAAGTTTCCTCCATCGTCTCTCGCCAAAGTTGAAAATCGTCGGGATGATCGTTGTCTTGTTCGTGATTGTCACGGTGAGGAGCCTTTCCGGACTTTTCCTCCTCTATGGCATTCTCCTCACTCTCTACTTCACGGCAAAGGTTCCGGTGAAGATCTTTTCGCTGACGCTCTATCCCCTCATCTTTGCCGTACTTTTTATCTTTCTTTCGGGATTCCAAATCTTCTTTATCCTTCTTATTTTTCTGAAGGTCCTCTGCGGCTCCACCGGCGTTATCTTGCTTTTGGCGTCCACGCCGTATCCATCGATCTTTTCTGCCCTGGGGAGAATCCTTCCGTCTTCCTTTGTGATGGCTCTTTTCCTAACTTACCGGTCGATCTTTATCCTCATGACCGTCTTGGAAGATACACAACATGCCCTCTATCTCAGGGGAGGGATCCAGTGGAAACATCCACGGAGGAGTTTAATCAACATTTCAAATGCCTTTGGCCATTTGATCATCCAGGGGATTGACGCAAGCGAGAAGATGTATGAGTCCATGGTGCTTCGGGGATTTAAGGGTAAGATTCATTACAGAGGAGAATAAGCGATGAAGCAACAGGAGATGATTGTAACAGTCGACTGCATTACCCATGTCTACCCGGATATGACGAAGGTGCAGATCTGTGGTCTGGACTTTATTGTGAACCAGGGGGAAAGGGTCGGGATCCTGGGGGCCAATGGCTGCGGAAAAACGACCCTGCTCAAACATCTCATGGGAATACTGGTGCCAAAGGACGGAAGCGTGAGGGTGTTTGGAGTGGACCCCGGAAAAGAATATTCCAAGATTAGACAGAGGATTGGGGTGGTCATGCAAGATGTGGATGAGCAGATCCTTGGCCCCACCGTTTATGATGATATCCTCTTTGCCCCGCTGAACTACGGTATGGAGAGAGCGGAGGCAGAAGTGCTGGCCAAGGCGGTCATAGAGAGATTGAATATCGAGTCGATTCAGGGGAAGATCGTCCATTATTTGTCCGGCGGCGAAAAGAAGAAGGTGGCTTTAGCCGGTGCACTGGTATTAAAGCCAGACCTGTTGATCCTGGATGAACCTTTTACCGGATTGGATCCCAAGTCCAAAAGAGATCTCATCCACATTTTGAATGATTTAAACGCGGAGAAGGGGATCACGCTGATCATGACACTCCATGAAGTCGAACTGGTATCCGAGGTGACGGACGTCCTCTATCTCATGCACGGGCATGGGGATCTCACCGAGCGGGGAAGACCGAATGAGATTTTTGGGAAATTCAAAGACTTGGAAAGTTTTAATCTGGAAGAGCCAACGCTAACGAAGCTCTTCAAGGGACTAAAAGAAGAAGGGCTCAATTTTGGAGACCCCTTGCGTATTGACGAGGCCATTGAATCAATAAAGAAGCGTTGGAATATGATGGAAAAGTAGGGTTAGAAATGTTTTACTTCGAACTCTGAACTCGTAACTCCGAACTTTTTGTGATGAAACTTGGAAACCTTCAATTGAGTGGCAACCTTTTTCTCGCGCCGTTGTCAGGGATTACGGATTATCCATTTCGACAGATCGCCAAGGAGCACGGTTGCAGTTTGGTCTTTACGGAAATGGTCAGCACAGAGGGATTGCTACGGAAGGGGAAATCGTTTCTAAAAATGGGAGAGGACGAACATCCCATTTCCGTCCAACTCTTCGGCTCAAATCCTGAGACCATAGCCGAAGCCGCTCAGATGGCTGAGTCCATGGGAGCAGATGCGATCGATATCAATATGGGGTGTCCAGCGAAGCAGGTGGTTGGACCCGGGGCAGGGGCCGATCTCATGCGTTTCCCGGAAAAGGTGAAAGAAATTCTCACAAAGGTGAGAAGAGCGGTGCACGGCCCTCTCACGGTCAAGATTCGCTCGGGCTGGGATGCGGAACATATCAACGCGGTCGAAATTTCAAAAATTGCAGAGGGTTGCGGTGTCGATGCTCTTTCCATCCATCCCAGGACAAGAGCTCAAGGATTTAGCGGTCAAGCGGACTGGAGTCTGATTGGAAAAGTGAAAAGGAGCA
>Ga0187770_10001908_pt1 | contig 11378 bp, 9 predicted proteins | sample 0116_SJ02_MP02_2_FD_133154 | JGI IMG/M metagenome (GOLD analysis project Ga0187770, IMG submission 133154) | Tropical peat soil microbial communities from peatlands in Department of Meta, Colombia - 0116_SJ02_MP02_20_MG | ecosystem: Environmental > Terrestrial > Soil > Wetlands > Peat | place...
AACCAAGTTTCTCTCGTTTCCCGTCGATCCTGCAACTCTGAGCACGCACGCTAGGAAGAGGCCTTGGACGGCAACGACGAGCGCGAAGTCAACCAGGGCAGGAGCGCCCTCCCCCTTGACGAGGAACTCAGTCAGAAGCACACATGGGTAGAACACGGCCCCAAGGGCGACCATCCTTCTCGGGCCCATCGAGGGCAGACCCGGTCTAGCGCGGACTAAATCTGCTTTCACCCAACGGGCCAAGATTACTAGAGCCGCAATCGCCCCGAAGCTCCCGATGAGCACCGGCATCCCCATCCAGAACTTGATTCCCAGAGTAATCAACAAGAAAAGGGCAAACACGTCGGCCCCGAGGATAACGAACGCTGCAGCCAGCTTCCTCCCCTCAAGGAACCGCTTTCCATTCGTCTCGGGGAGCGCTAGCCCGAGAACCATGATAGGAATGGAGATGCTGTAGATCATGTGCACCGGTATAATCCCTGCCGCCCACACCCAATTGACTCCGAGCCAGTGGCCGTACACCCCCAAGGCACCGACCGGTCCCGCGGTCGGATTGAACAGCGTGCTGAGTGCGACCCCTTCTTCGAGGACGCCATAGGCTGCTCCAAGAAGCAAGACTGTTCCCCACCCCTTCCCCCATCTGACTTTGGCTTCTCTCACGAGAAGAACCCCTGGCCCGTAGAGGCCCAGATTCGCGACCAACTGGAAGCCGAACATCGGAGGGTTGAGGATTATCGCATTCAGTGGACTCGAGCCCGAAAGGTACTCGGGTATCCCAGGACTAAGAAGGAGCAGGCAGACAACAGGGTGCCTGCGGAGGAAGTCTCTGGCGGCCAGTGGAAGCACGGACTGTCCCTACGGGCGTGGAAAACCATCATTTTGAGACTTCGGCCGGAATCCCACAGCTCTCCAAAGCCTCGAGATGGCGGGTCGCAAACACAAGGCATTTCTCAGCACTTGCGGCACCCTAGTGGGGCATCGTCCGATGGTAGTTGACAGAGACAAGCTATCAGCCGACTTGGCCAACTTCTACGATTTCAAAGGGAAAGTCGTAGTCTATGTTGGGGCTGGCGGGGGCCAGCTCCTCCGCCCCAAGAGCGGGGTCCGTGGAGTGGTTGCAATCGACTCCAACCCCGAGTCTCTAAAGGTGTTCCGAAGCGAAGCCAAGTCAACTTGGGCTGGCATTCTTATCAAATTCATCCCACGTGATTTCGGAACGGTGAACGTCCACGGCGACGTTGTCTACTTCGAATTTTGTCTGCATTACATGGAGGATCCCGGGAGGACACTCGTCCACGCTCAATCTCTCGCCCCCGATATAGTCGTCATGGGTCACCTTCCGGGGTCTAGATGGATATACTACGGCGCGGTGGAGGATCAGGTTCTCCGAAGCTACAAAGCGGTCGAGGCGTTTGGAATCAAGCGAAGCAAGAAGCTCACAATCGACCAGCGATTCAAGGACTACGATGAGCTTGCAGCTAGGCTAGCTGGAGAAGGGGCTTTGTCCCGGAGTCGTGCATCAGAGCTCGAGGGAGAGAAGGAAATCATGATCAGGATGGACTACGGCCTCTTCCTACTTTAGGACTCCACAACAGATTGTTCAACAGACATCATAATAGCCCCTCGCAGGAGCCTAGATGACATGAAGGCGGTCATAGACTGGCTACTCGAACCTTCCCAGCCAGCGGTTCGCTACCTCGCACTCAGGGACCTGCTCGGAGCGAGCAGCAATGATTTGAAAGAAGAAGAGCGCTTCGTAACGGCGAAGGGTTGGGTGGCGGATATCCTTGCAGCGCGGAATGCGGGAGGGTATTGGGTTGACAAGGAGAATCTCTACAGGCCGAAGTACATCTCCACCAACTGGAAGCTGCTGGCACTATCCGACCTTGGTGTGACCAAGAGGGAGCCTCATATTGCGAAGTCGTGCGCCCTCTGGATGGACCGTTTCTCGAGGCCCGATGGCGGTTTCGACACCGGCAACTCGAAGAGAAGCGAGCACTGCCTTACGGGGAACACGGCGAGAGCCCTAGTCAAGTTCGGCTACGTTGACGAGCCGCGGGTCAAGAGTGCGTTCGAGCTGCTCGTAAAGACTCAGAAACCGAACGGTGGATGGCACTGCTGGGGTTCGAACGGAACCATCGACGCCTGGGAGGGCTTGAGCGCTTTCGCAGTCTACCCTAGGCAGAAGTGGACGAAGGAGATGAAGGAAGCAGTCGAACGTGGATGCGAGTTTTACCTCTCAAGGGAGCTGTCGAAGCAGGGCGCCCACTACGAGCCTTGGTTCCGATTCCACTTCCCCTACCACTACTACTATGACCTGCTACTCGGACTCGAATTCGTGACCGCTCTCGGCTGTGTTGACGACAAGAGACTCGGACTTGCCGTCTCCCATCTCAAGAAGAAGAGGAGGAAGGACGGAAAGTGGAACCTCGACGCTATCCATCCTGATTATGACAACAATGGGAAGCTCCCCGATTGGTGGGAGGAGTACAAAGGAAGATTCCACCCCTTCGCGTTAGAGAAGGTCGGGCAACCGAGCAAGATGATTACCCTGAGAGCCCTGGTGGTCCTCAAGAGACTGGGCGAGTTCGATCCCCAGAAGGCGGGTTGAGCAGACGCCCAGCGCCGTCGCTCGAATCAGGAAGGTACAAAAGAACGCGGGCTATTTTGCGAGACCGACGAGGTACTGCTTCAGCCTCGCCGCCACAAGGACATCCGCGGCGTCGCCTCCCTTCTCGTAGGCTTCCAGGGCTTTCTCACAGATTGGTAAGGCCTGCTTGGCCTTCGACTTGGGGTCCAGCGGTTCCCCGAGGATTATTCTTACGGCTTCGATGTACCAGTTGCCGCACTCTTGGTAATCCTCCAGCCTGCGGTTGCATTCCGCAAGCCAGGTGCAGTATTCCACCCGCTTGACCGGCGGCATGGTCTCGTCCTTAACGTCGTTCTCGAGCGATGCAATCGCCCTGCTGTACTCACCGTTATGAATCATGACGACTATGTCCTGCAGGCTCATACGGGGGGTGAAGACTGCGGCCGGAATCATAAGAAACTGTGTAGTCATAAGATGACCTCGAACTCAACTAATTCCCGATTTCTTCCCAAGACCAAACCAATAGCCGGGCAGGCACGGGGTTGCAGGGTTGGCAGAGCTCGTAAACGACTGAGTTAGTGGCCCCTGGCTGCATGGGCCTTTAGGAACTCCGCATAGCTCCTCGCGGCCAGCTCAGGGTTTCGCTTCTTCTCTTCAATGAGGGTCCTGCAGGGGGTTTCGCCATAATCATGACCGGGGTAGATCATCGTCCCTGGAGGAAGCTTCAGGATTGACTTTAGCGACCTGTACATTTTCTGGGGCGAACCGCCTTCGAAATCAGTCCTTCCACACCTCCCTATCAGTAGCGCATCTCCTGTGAACAGATTCTTTCCATCAAAGAGGCATATGCTATCGTCAGTGTGCCCCGGCGTGTGAAATGCCCTGACTTTGTTCTTCCCTAGCTGGAGTACTTCCCCGTCGGCAAGTGGAAGATCATGCGTTATGGGTGAGCTTGGATGGGCGGCAACCTTCGCATCCAGCAGTTGGGCCAGCTGCCATAGCGTTGCCGTGTGATCCGAATGGTGGTGTGTTGCGACAGCGAACTTCACCTCCAGATTTTCGTCCCTGGCTGCGGTCACGATGGGGTCTACCTCCCACCCCGAATCTACGACGAGAGCCTCCCTGCTCGACTCGTCAACTAATAGATACTCGAAGTTCTGCTCTGTCCCGAGCTTGAATCGCCTTACCAGCAAGACGACTCAGGTGCCGTCAGGGACTAAGTAGGTCTTCCTGAAGTTTTCGAGCCCAACAAGGATAAATCGACACCGGATTTGCGCGACTTCGATGAAAGCGCTCCTAGTCGGGGCGGGGAACATAGGCACAGTAGTCGCACGGGACCTCGTTCTCAACGGGTGCCGCGACCTGTTGGTCGCCGATGTTGACAAGACCAAACTTCGCACCATCGTACGTGAGCATCCGAACTCTGTTACCACGGTGGAACTAGACATCACTGACGAGAGCGCACTTACCCGGCTGATGAAAGGTTCGGACGTCACAGTTAACGCCGCAAGCTACAGGTTCAATCTGCACGTCTTGCGGGCGGCGATACGCACAGGCTGCAACATGACGGATCTGGGGGGACTCTACCACATGACACGTCAAGAGTTGGGTTTCGATGCCAAAGCGAAGAAATCTGGGATTTCCGCGATACTTGGCATGGGCGACGATCCGGGAACCTCGAACATCATGGCCCGGATGGCTTCATGGGAACTTGACTCGGTCTCAGAAATCAGAATCAGGTGGGGGAGCACCGCCGGCTCCGGTGGAGTGGCTTTCGGCTTCTCTGTCGCTACCTGCCTGGACGAGGCATCTATGAACGCGGTGAAGTTCACTGATGGGAGGATCGTCGAAACCCCTCCCTTATCCGAGATGGAGAGGGTGGACTTCCCTCAACCTGTAGGCACCCAGCAGACTTACGCCATCTTGCATAGCGAACTTGCGACATTGCCGAAGTTCATCAGGGGAGTGCGCGAAGTATCCTACAAGGATTCCTGGGATCAAGCAACCATTGACGTGGCGAAGTTCCTCCTATCATCAGGGTTCGCCTCCGACAGAAGAGTGAGGGTCGAGGGACTGGAAGTTTCTCCCAGGAAGGTCCTCTTGAGCCTCCTGTCACCGAACGAACCGAAGGACTCAGTGGGATGCCTAATGGTGCACGCCAGAGGACGAAGAGACGGCCGGGACGCGACTACAACCTATTGCCTCGGGCCAATCCGCTACAGCAGGAAGCACCGCGCATCTGCGACGGCCTTTTCTACAGCGGTGCCCGCTTCGATTGTTGCGCAGATGCTAGGGAAGGGGTTAATCGACCAGAAGGGTGTCTTTCCCCCGGAATCGCTTACCAAGAGTCAAGTGGATTACTTCCTGGGGGAGATGAAGTCAAGGGGACTCATCATCAGGAAGCTGGCGCCAGGGTCTGAAACAGTCGGCACCAAGTAGCCGCTCGTAGAACCAGCCCCGGGTCATCAGGTCGATTGCTTTACGATTGGATCCAGAATCTCCGGAGTTGCTTAGGAGAAACCGTTTGGAAAGATTAGACATCCTGTGTTGTGCATCGCCAATCTCCTGGAGCTTTTGGAAATCCTTAAAGGCGTGCCGCAGAACGAGCCCACCAACAGATTGGTGTCCCAAAGCGGTCGAAAGGATCGCCTGAGACAGTTGGAGCCTGAGGGAGAACTTCCTGAAAGTCAGTCACCGAGGCCACTCCACGCCGCCTTCGGCCTGCTTCCTCTCGTCGTCCCGTACGAGGACTCGCCCCCCGAGCTAAGAATCCTCAACACCGTGTCAGCTGGGCTACTCTTCGAAGGGAGGAGCCAAAACGCAGAGGAGCTCGGCATGACCAAGTCGGAGTTTTCCAGGGCCCTGCGCTCTCTCAGGGCGAGCGGAGCGATTTACGTGGACCCCGGAGGAAGATATAGGCTCGGCTTCAGCACGGCCAACTTCCCCAACGTGGCCGCGAGATAAGCAACGGCCGAGAAAACATTAAAACGCCAAAAGCCTCTTCAAAATCCAAAGGTCTTCCGTTGGTTAGCACCGCTACTGACGGCGCAGGACGCGCTTCCTCCCAGGCAGCCATTCCGGACGGCCAAGGCGACCTTCTGTCAATCGACGACCTCTCCGTGGACTTCGTTTCAGTCGACGGCAGGGTCAGGGTCCTGGACGGAGTTTCGCTTAACGTGAGCAAGGGGGAGGTCGTGGGTATTGTCGGTGAGAGCGGCTCAGGGAAAACAACCTTGGGACTGGGGGTCCTAGGCCTCCTCGACTCGCCTCCGACAGAAATCGTAAGCGGAAGGGTGGTCTTCGAGGGGAGAGACCTGCTGAAGCTCGGCCAGGAAGAAATGGCGAAGATTCGCGGGACCGGGATCACCATGGTGTTTCAGGAGCCGCTCGACTCTCTTAACCCGGTCTATCGGATTCAGTCTCAGATTCAAGAGTCAATCGAAGTCAAGTGGAAGAGAGGACACTCGGGTGTCAGCCAGCCGAGCGAGTTGGAATCGAAAGAGGTCATGCTTTCCCTTCTGAAGGACCTATGCATTGACAAGCCCGACGAAGTCCTAGAGCAGTACCCTCACGAGCTCTCGGGGGGCATGCGCCAGAGGGTGGCCATCTCGATGTCGATAATCGAAAAGCCAAGACTGCTGATTGTTGACGAGCCCACAACAGGGCTAGATGCATACGTCCAGAACAGAATCCTCGGCATGCTCAGCGACCTGAGAAAGGCAGGGGGCACCTTACTGTACATCACTCACGACCTGACCGTCGCGTCGCAGGTATGCGATAGGCTGTACATCATGTATGCTGGGAGAATCATGGAAGTCGGAAAAACTAGGAACGTCCTCGAGGATTCGCTTCATCCTTACACTCACACTCTGATTGCCTCAGTCCCTCAAGGGTATGAGGACTCGCCGGAGCTCCCTGTCCAGTTGGGCGAACCTCCCAACTTGGCCATGCTCCCCTCAGGCTGCAAGTTCAACCCGAGATGCCCCTACGTCAAGGAAGTCTGTAGGCAAAAGGAGCCCCAGCTAGCCGAAGTCAGACCGGGAAGGTACGCTGCATGTTGGAAGGTCGATGGAGCAGATGGGGAATACAGTAGAGATTGAGCACCTGACAGTAAGCTTCCGGTCCAAGAGGAGGACGAGCCTCTTCAGGGGGAACCCGAGGGTCAAGGCCCTAGACGATGTCTCCTTGGCTATTAGAGAGAGGGAGACGTTCGGACTCACTGGTGAGACAGGATCGGGCAAGTCCACACTCGCGAAGGTGCTCGTGGGTCTTTACAGGCCCACATCAGGGACGGTCAAGCTCCTCGGGAGGGAAATCGACTTCCAAAACAAGCGGGACGTCGCCTATCTCCGACAGAACGTGGGCATCGTCCTGCAGGACCCCGTCAGGTCTCTTAATCCGAGGCTGACGGTCAAGGAGATAATCTCGGAAGCGCTAGTGGCTTCGAAGTCGGTCCCCAAAAGCAAGTACAACGAGCGGATCAATTTTATCACGCACCTTGTAGGAGTGACCAACGACCTGCTCACTCGAACCCCCAGAGAGCTGAGCGGAGGCCAAAGGCAGAGAGTAAGCCTCGCAAGGGCACTGGTCGTTCCCAAGAAGCTCCTGGTCCTCGACGAGCCCACCAGTGCTCTGGATGTATCCATCCAGGCCCAGGTTCTTAACACACTGAAGAGGCTGAAGTCGGAGCTAGACATGTCCTACCTCTTCATCACGCACGATGTCAACGTCATCAAGTACGTAAGCCACAGGCTCGGCGTGCTATTCTACGGCAGACTAGTAGAGACTGGAGACGTCCATGATGTCGCCTCGGACCCGAAGCACCCCTACACGAAGAAGCTGATCTCTAACGTGCTTACCTTGAATCAGACGCAGCTTCAGTCGGAGGCCATATCTGAGCATAAACCAGCCCCGACCGGCTGTCGCTACCGCCTGGTCTGCGAATCGGCCTTCGACAGATGCGCTGAGGTTCCTCCGGCCGTAGACCTCGGCTCCGGGCGATTGGTCTCATGTTTCCTCTACGATGGCGTTTCCCCGAGAGTCGGCGCTCGCGGTGCCTGAGGGAAAGCAGAATTACTGAGTGCCGGAATCGGGCCAGGGATTCTCTTCTGCCCTCCCTCCACTTTCCCAATTCCCCTCCCTCTCATTAGGATGTGTGGCCTCAGTTTGACATCCAGAGACTCGCGGAGCCCTTCGCCCAAGAAACTGAACCCCGCCACCATCAGCATCACCACCAGCGCCGGGATGATTACTTGGGTCGGATAGAGGTAAAGGTTGTAGGATACGCTGGAGACCATCTTACCGAGCTCAGGCATCGAAGCAGGTATCCCCACGTTAAGGTATCCAAGTGTCGAGAGGGTGAGGAGGGCCGAGCCTATGTCCGTGGTCGCGTAGACTAGTACGCTTGGCAGAACGTTGGGGAGGGCGTCCTTCCTGACGATGTAGAGGAACGAGGAGTTGAGCGCCTTCGAGACGGAGACGTAGTCCTCGGCTGCCACCGCAAGGACGGCCCCACGGACAAGCCGCACGTAAGGAGGCCACCACACCACAATCAAGGAAATGGTCACGTTTAGCAGACTGGGCCCCAGGGTGGCCGCTATGGCGAGGCTCATTATGATCTGGGGGAAGGCGAGGAACATGTCGGTCAGCCTCATTATCACCTCGTCGAACAGTCCCCTGAAGTAACCTGCGAGCGTGCCGAACACGACGCCCATGAGTGCCGAGACCACCACCACCGCGACCGAGATTCCCATGTCAATTGGGAGAGCGGCGATGACTTGGGAGAAGATATCCCGCCCTTCGAAGTCCGTCCCGAAGAAGTGTGAAACCGATGGCCCAAGGTTGGCCTGGGCGAAGTTCGGCGTGTACGGACTGAACGGCGTAATCTTTCCGAAGCTAACCACCTCCAGTATCGCCAAAATCACGAAGACCGCAGTGGTAACCAGCCCAAAAACGGAGAGGGGGTTCGACATCAGCAGCTTCCTCAGCCTGCTTGCCTCGGTGCTCATCCTCCCTCCCCCAACGTGATGCGCGGGTCAAGCAGAGGATAGATTATGTCGGCGATGAAGTTCGCCACTATGACTCCGACAGTGAAGACGAAGATGCAGGCCACCAGAACCGGATAATTGTCAGAGACGATTGCCGTGTACGAGAATTGCCCTATCCCCGGCCAGGCGAAAATCTGCTCGACGATGATGGTCCCGGAGAAGAGCCAGCCGAACGTGGTCGCGATAACCGTAGTGGTGTCTATGAGGGCGTTCCTCAGGATATGCTTTCGCCTCACGTCTCCTTCTTCGAGTCCCCTGGCCCTTGCCGCCTTGACATGCGTGGACCATCTCGTGTCCAGTATGGAAGACCTCATGATCCTTGGGACTATACCGAAGCTTAGGAGGGCGAGGGTCGTAGCGGGAAGTATCAGGTGGTAGATTCCTGATTCGAATGCAGCCCAGTTCGCCTGGAGCAGAGTATCGAGAACGAAAATCCCAGTGATTGAATTGTACGTAAAGCCCACTGCGCCGTTTCCACCAGATGGAAAGATCGGGATGTAGCTGGCGAACACGAGAACTGAGACCAACGCCCCGAGGTAGTATGGAGTCGACCAGGTGGTGAGATAGAACAGCCTGATGACGGAATCGACCTTGGTTCCAAATCGCATTCCCGAGATGTACCCGAGCCCAACTCCAAGCAGAATGATGATGACCATGCTCGCAAGCACGAGCTCGAGGGTGTTCGGAGCGTAGAACAGAATCTCGGAGAGGATGGACCGTCCTGTCTGGGGATCGACCCCGAAGTTACCCGTCAAGAGGCTCTGAAAGTAGTAGTAGAGCTGGTTGAGCAGGGGGTCATTCAGGTGGTAAGCGGCGGCCACCGCCTTGATTGTCTCCGGCCGAGCCCTGGGCCCGGCCCAGAGCAACGCGGGATCAGGGTTGAGAAGGTGAGAAATGAAGAAAACTATCAGGGCGACGCCAAGCAGGACAAACAGGGAGCCAACGAATCTCTTTCCTAGATAGAGGGCGAAGTCCCTGAGAGAGACCGTTCTGCTCCCCTGAGCTAGCTACCATAGCTGACCGTGTTGAAGTATAGGAAGTATCCAGCAGCAGAGCCTGCAGGGTTCGGAATCATGCCGGTGACCCCGTTTTGATTGACCGTCATCATATCAGCGACGTACAACCAGATATCCGTGTAGTTGTAGTACATGGCCTTGGTAATCTGGCTGAAGCTGGAGATCATAACGGACGGGTCGAAGGACGTCGACGCATTTAGGGTCAGGCCAATAGCGTTCGAGTCAACGTAGTTCGAAGTCCCGATGTAATTGTCAGATGTGAAGTAGTACACATAGTCGATGCTCGCGGTGTAATCCTCACTGTAGAACCCAATGCCCATGGGGTAAGCCGTGCTGTTCGTCGAGGGCGAGTAAATCACACCCGAATAGGCCTTGTACGGGAGCCCAGTCGGAGATACTGTTATGCCGATTGACGCCAGGTTGCTGGCAATTATCTGTGCAGCCTGCGTGTCAGTCGGAGAGTCCGAGTCGTAGAGGAAGGTCACAGTCGGAAACGACTTGCCGCCAGAGTCAAGGGTAGTCCCGTTAGGGAGCTGGGCTACATAGCCTGCCTGGGCGAGCAGCTCGGCGGCCTTGGTCGCGTTGTACTGGTACGGACTCAAGCCGGCAGTGGATTCATTGTAATACTGGAATCCTGGGGGGACTGGCCCCACCCACTGGACGGCGTGACTAGCGAAGACGTTCTTGATGAGCACACCGTAGTCAATCCCATACGAAATCGCCTCTCGGACCAGCGTGTTGTTGAAGGGAGCGAAAGCTAGCGGATCCATGTAGACGTAGGAAGCCGCCTCAGCAGAACCGTAGGCAGGATTGAGCACCCTCGTCGTGACTCCAGATATCCCACTAGTCACGTTGTAGTAAGTGACAGGGACGAAAATCATCTGCGCGGCTCCCGAGCGAAGATCGGCAATGCTGGCCGCCGAAGGTTTGAAGTAAATCACTACGTTGTTAAGGATGGCAGGCGCTATGGCATTATTCAGCTCTGAATTGGGAAGGTTGTTCGCCCAGTAATTTGGGTTCTTTACCAAGCTGACGCTCTGTCCCGTAATCCAGGACTGCAACTCGTAGAATCCCGTGCCCATCGCCGAGGTTGTCATTGCCCCATTCGGCTTGCCAGCAGACACTCCCCCGTGGCTGGCAACGTACGCAGGGTCAACTGCCATGGCCATGGGCGTCTCGAGGGTGGCGAGGAACTGCGAATAGGGGGCCATTCCATTGGTCCCATACCCGAGATTGAACTGGATGACGCTTGCATTAATCACCTGCACCGACTGGTGCGGGTTCATCATCACACTGAGGTTAGCCGGCGACGGCGAGAAATAGTCCATCGAGTTTAGCATGCTGTCAGTCACGTTGAAGCTCACCCCGTTTCCTGCGGCAAGATTCTGGTTCAGGATCCAGAATGGTGCCTGCGCCATCACGATGGTCCTGTAGATCGAATACCACATCACATAGGCGTTGAACGGGTCTCCATTGCTGAAGGTGACGCCGTTCCGGAGCACGAATGTGTAGTTCATCCCGTCGCTTGAGACACTCCAGCTCTTCGCAAGAACTCCTTCGAAGTTAGTGATGCTCGACCCGTTGTAGGTCACTAGACCCTGGTAGACCTGATCCACGACCTCCCAGCCGGGGGTCACGTAGGTGACGGCGGGGTCGAGGGTGTCAGGCTGATCTTCCTCCTCCACCACCAAGGTCGTTCTTGTCGACGTTGACCCCGAGCTCGTT
>Ga0187770_10001911_pt1 | contig 11371 bp, 6 predicted proteins | sample 0116_SJ02_MP02_2_FD_133154 | JGI IMG/M metagenome (GOLD analysis project Ga0187770, IMG submission 133154) | Tropical peat soil microbial communities from peatlands in Department of Meta, Colombia - 0116_SJ02_MP02_20_MG | ecosystem: Environmental > Terrestrial > Soil > Wetlands > Peat | place...
CAGGAATTTTGCGGGGAAGCAGGGCAAGGGGAACGTCTACCTGGCCTCGCCCGCCACGGCCGCGGCCTCGGCCGTCGCCGGCGTCATCACCACGGCCGATGCGATCCCCGAACGGCCGGTCCCGTTTGTGGCCGCGAAGCCGGCCGCGGCGCCTGCGGTCGGGACCGCCCCCAAAGCCGCGCCCCCCGCGGATCGGCCCATCGTTGTCCGGGGGAGGGTCTGGGTCATCGACAAGGACAACATCGATACGGACATGATCTTCCACAACCGGCACTTGGCCATCATGGACATCGCCCAGATGGGCCAATACACGTTCGGCAATCTCGCCGGCTGGGAGGATTTTGCGCGGAAGGCCGCGCCCGGCGACATTGTCGTCTCCGGGGGCAACTTCGGCGCCGGCTCCTCGCGCCAGCAGGCCGTCGACTGCTTCAAGAGCCTCGGCGTGCGGGCGATCATCGCCCGCTCCTTCGGCGCGATCTACGAGCGCAACGCCATCAATGCCGGGCTTCCGGTCCTCGCCGGCGACCTCGTCCGGTTCGGCCTCCGCAGCGGCGAGGAGATCACCATCGATTTCTCTTCGGGCGAAGTGACCCGGCACGGGACCGGCGAGAAGCTGCGGGTCGAGCCGTTTTCCGGGATCCAGATGTCGCTCTACAAGAAAGGCGGCCTGCTCACCGCCGGCTGAGTTCGGCGGCCGGGAAGAAGCCAACATGCGACTCTATGAAAACGAAGCGAAGAGGGTCTTCGAGCGGGAGGGCATTCCCGTTCCCAAACTGTACGGTGTCGTCGGCCGGGCCGACGACGTCGGCGAGCTTGGCGGGATGGCATTCCCGGTCATGCTCAAGTCCCTCGTCCTCGTCGGAGGCCGCGGCAAGGCGGGCGGCATCGGCAGGGCGAAAGACGCGGCGGAGGCGGTTTCCCTGGCCCGGCGTATGCTGTGCGGAAAGATCCGGGGCTGCGCCGTCGAGCGGCTCATGGTCGAGGAAGCCGTCGAGGAGAAGGGGGCCTGCTACGTCGGGGTCACGATGAACCCGGCCGATTTCAACGTCAGCGTCATCGTCAGCCCCGCCGGCGGCGTCGACATCGAGCAAGTGGCCCGGGAATCACCGGACAGGCTCCTGGCGGTCGAGCTCGCGGCGAATGAAAAGATCCTCCCCGACGGCAAGGCGTCCGAACTCGTTTCGTTCCTGAGTGCCGGGCTCCCCGGGGGAAAGGACTTTGCCGGCGCCCTCAAGGACATCGTTTCCAGGCTCTATTCTCTGTTCCAGAAATACGACTGCAAGGTGGCCGAGATCAACCCGCTGATCATCACGCCGCGAGGCCCTGTGGCCGCGGACGCCAAGATCGTCCTCGACGACAACGGCGTCTACCGGCAGGGCGGGCTGTTCGCACTCCTCGGCCTGGAGGAAGTCCGCCACGACGTGGCCGAGCCGACGCGGAACGAAGTCCGCGCCCGGACCGCCGGATTCCTCTATGTCGACCTGCTCCCGGAGGACCATGTCAAGGATCCGCGGCGCCTCTACGTCGGGCTCGTGCCCGGCGGCGCGGGCTACGGTATCTTTTCCATCGACGAGGTGGCCAACGTCGGCGAACGCTTCTTCGGCGGGCGCGTCGTGCCGGTCAATTTCATGGATTCGGGCGGCGGTCCCGCGGTGGAGACGGTGGCCGAGATGTTCGACCTGCTCATGGACTACGAGCTCGTCGACCTCGTCATCACTTCCCGGTTCGGAGGCATCTCCTCCTGTGACGTCTTCATCCGCGGCTTGGTTTCGTGCCTGCGGGCGAGGCACGCCCAGGGGCGACGGATGGTCCCGGTGTTCGGCCGGATGGTCGGCACCGACCTGCCCAGAGCCCGGGAATTCCTTGAGCGCGCCAATCGCGAGACGCCGGAGGAGCTCAAAGACATGCACATCACGGTGGGCAACCGGAAGATCATGGCCGAGGTCATCCGGGAGGGGATCCGCTACGCCTTCGACGTCAAAGGATGGACATGATGGATGCCAGGGTCAACGCTACGGACGGCATGCTCTATCACATCGTACAGTCGATCCGACCGGAGCTCGCGGCGCGGATCGCCGCGACGGGCCGCCTGGATACGGTCATCATCGGCCTCGGCGGGCAGGGCGCCAAGCACGCCGGTCTGATGCTCGAGTTCGGGACGTCGCTCGTGGCCGGCATCGCGCCCGGCAAGGGAGGCACGCGCGTCCACGAGACGATCCCGGTCTACGGGTCCGTCGCGGAGTGCCTGGTCGAGCACCCCGACGTCGTCGCCGCCTCCGTCTGGCGCCATCATTCGACGGCCCGCGAGGCGGCCCTCGAGGCAATCGAGTCCGGCATCCCGCTCGTCGTCCTCATCTCGGAGGGCCTTCCGCTCAGGGACGTCCGGGATGTCATCGTCGCCGCCCGGGCCCGCAACACGGTCCTCATCGGCGGAAACACGCCCGGGCTCATCTTCCCGCCGGAGCGCATCAAGATCGGCATGCTACCCGACGTCTTCTATCCCGAGGAGACGGCGCCCGGCAAGGTCGGATCGAGGGGGGTCACGATCATCTCGCGCAGCGGGGCCATCCTCTACCACATGTCCGACGCCATGGCGAGCGTCGGCATCGCCCAGAACGCGGTCATCGGGGTCGGCGGCGACGGCGCCGTCGGCTCGACTTTCTGTGACCTCGTGCCCCTGGCCATGAGCTACGGGAACACCGACCTGGTCATCGTCGCCGGCGAGATCGGCGGCTGCCAGGAGGAAATGCTCGCGCAGGACATCCAGGCCCATGCCGAAAAATACCCCAAGCCGCTGGTGGTCCTTCTCTCGGGCGCCCACGCTCCGGAAGGCAAGACCATGGGCCATGCCGGTGCGGTCGTCACGCCGGGGCTCGAAACGGGAACGTTCCGGTCCAAGAAAAGAGCGCTCGAAGCGGCCGGCGTCCCGGTCGTCAACAGTCAGTTCGACCTGATCGACGTCGTCCGGGCCAAGCTCGGGAACAGAACATATTTCGCGCCCGAGCGTTATTACGCGCGGATGCAAGCCCTGTGGGACGCGCCGCCGCCCAAGCCCGGCTGGACGACGCTGATTACCAAGGTTGAGCCCAACAAGCTCCTCGTCCGCGGCTACAGGCTCCAGGACGTCATCGAACGGGCCGCCCTCCTTGAAGCCGCCTACCTCGTCGTGGGAGGTGAGCTGCCGGGTGCCGGGCGCGCTGAGGCGCTCGCCCGGCTGGCGTTCCGGGCCGCCTCGGAGCCTTTGCCGGCGGTCGTCCGGACCGCCGAGGAGGACATGGCCAAGACGTTCCAGAAGTATCTCCTGACCGACGCGGCGCTCGCGTCCTTCCGACCAGAGGGCCCGACGGCGGAGGTCGACAAGACGGTATTCGCGCTGGGGCGGTTCGCCGCCTATCTCGCCGATATCCACGGGCATGCCCCGGTTTTGCGGGAAGCGGCGGCCGGCGGGACGTTCGCAGGCCTGGTGGAGCGGGCGATCTCGGGCGCGCCAACCGCAGACGCCGCCCGCGCCCGCATGCTGGAAGCGATCATCGTGGCCTCGGTCGATCACGGCGTGACGCCACCCTCCGCCGAGGCGACCCTGATCGCATCGTCCGTCCGGGCCTCCTATGAGGTCTCCGTGTCCCAGGGAGTGGGAGCCATCACCGACGTTCACGGCGGCGCAGGGGAGAAGGCGGCCGTCTTCTTCCGCCGCGTGGCCGCGCTCGCCGCGTCCGGCAAGCTCCCGATCGAGGACGCAACGCGGGGCGTCATCCGCGAATATATCGACGGGGGGAAACGCATCGAGGGCATGGGCCACCGCGTTCACACGCAGGACCCCCGCCGCGACGTCCTGTGGCGCTTGGCCGAGCGGTCCGGACTGGCCGGGATGTGCGTCGCGGTCTCCAAGATCGCTGGCGGCGTGCTCCGGGAGGTCCGCGGCCTGGACCTGCCCATCAACGTCGACGGCGTCATCGGGGCCATCGTCGCCGACATGGGGCTCGAGCCCCGGATTGCCAAGGCCCTCTTCATCTTCGGCCGACTCACGGGCCTTTCCGCGCACTACTTCGAAGAAGTCTCGTCCCAGCCGCTGATGCGCGCAATCAACTTCGGCGAGGCCGTCTACCGGGGCCCGGCCGAGCGCCCCTTCCCTGACCGGCGATAGCCGGAGGGACGTTTCCGCTCAGCGGACGACGAGCCGCGTGAAGGGGAAGACGTAGGCCTGGAGGAGGACGAGAATACCCATCAACCCCGCCAGCGCCAGGCTGTGGAAAAAGACGTAGCGCAGGATGTCGCCTTCGTGGCCGTACCACCCGGTCGCCGTGCTGGCCACGACGATGCTCTGGGCGTCGATCATCTTCCCCATGACCCCGCCGGAGCTGTTGGCCGATGCCATCAGGACGGGATTCAGGCCGAGCTGGCCGGCCGAGATCCTCTGCAGGCTCCCGAAGAGGACGTTGGAGGATGTGTCCGACCCCGTCATGGCCACGCCGAGCCAGCCGAGCATGGTCCCGAAAAACGGGTACAGGATCCCCGTCCGGGCGAAAGCCAGTCCCAGCGTCGCGTCGAGCCCCGAGTAGCGGGTGACGTATCCGAGCGAGAGCATGGCGGCCACGGTGAAGAGCGAATAGCGGACCCGTTTGAGCGTGCGCCAATACGCTGTGATGAACCGACGCGGCGAGCACGCCATCAGGAACCCGGAGAGAAGGGCGGCGATGAGGATTCCCGTGCCGGTGAACGACAGCCAGTTGAACGTATAGACAGCCGTTTCGGGCGCGGCCCCTGCGACGACGGGCGGGACGCGGAAAACGAGCTGGTCCAACCCCGCGACCGGATAACGGATGACGGAGATCCCGTCCAGGAAGGCTTTGACCGCGGGGATCCCCCACAGAAAGACCAGAACGGTCAGGACGAGCCAGGGCATCCAGGCGCGAGCCACGGCCCCTGGGGCGTGGGGGCGGATGGGGGCCGGGCCGGCGGCTCCCGCCTCGCCTCCGAATCCGTAGATCTCCCTGGGCTTCCATTTCAGCAGAAAGAGAACCAGGCAGGCCATGGAGATGACGGCCGCGCCGATCCCCGCGAGCCACGGACCGTGGAAGTTGGAGATGAACCACTGCGGGACGCCGAATGACACGCCCGCGACGAGGAGCGCCGGCCAGACGTCCCGCATCTTCCGGAAGCCGCAGAAGGCCCAGACGAGCCAGAAGGGGATGAGGACGGAGAAAAACGGGAGCTGCCGGCCTACCATGGCGCTCAGGTCTCTGACGTCCAGGCCAGTGACCGCGGCGAGGGCGATGAGGGGCGTGCCGAGCGCCCCGAAGGCCACGGGCGCCGTGTTGGCGACGAGCGAGAGTCCCGACGCCGGGAGGGGCGGGAAGCCGAGGCCGATGAGGATGGCCGCGGTGACGGCCACCGGCGTCCCAAAGCCCGCCGCCCCCTCGAAGAAGGCGCCGAAGGAAAAGGCGATGAGGAGGAGTTGGAGGCGGCGGTCCCTGGTGATGCCCGTCAGGCTGTCCTGCATGATCCGGAAATAACCCTTCTCGACGGAGAGGTCGTAGAGGAAAATGACATTGAGGATGATCCAGCCGATCGGGAAGAGCCCGTAGGCGGCGCCCAGGCCAGCGGTCCGGAGGGCCATGCCGGCGGGCATCGTGAAGACGAAGACTGCCGCGAGCAGGGAAGAGGCGAGTCCGAGCGAGGCGGCCACGTGGGCCTTGAGCCGGAGGACGGCCAGCCCGCCGAGCAGGATGACGATGGGGAGCGCGGCGACGAGGGTCGAAAGCCAGCCGCTCCGCAGCGGGTCATAGACTTGGTGCCACGCCATGATCGCCTCCTCGCGGGCCGCGCGCCCTCCGGGGGCGCGGCCCGCCGTCTACAACGCCCCTTCGGTCTCCCTGTTCAGGCGGTCGAAGAATCCGACCATGAACCTGTGCCGGGCGGCGGCGATCCTCTTTCCCTCGCGGGTGTGCATCCGCCCCCTGATCCGTGAGAGCTTGACGAGAAACTCGCGGTAGGCTGTATCGTCCCTCGTGTACGGTTTCGTTTTGCGGACGTCGATGCCGGCGTCGTGGAGGCGGGCCCCGATCTCCCCGGCGAAGAGGAAGGCCCGGCCGATGCCGACGGCGCCGATCGAATCGAGCTTGTCGGCGTCGAAGAGGACCTTCGCCTCGAGCGTCCGGGGGACGGACCGTTTCCGGAAGCGGTGGGTCCGGATGCAGCGGACGACGTCGCGGGTGGTCGAGCCGTTGACCCCGTGCCTTTCGAGGAGTCTGCGGGCCAGGACGGCGCCGGCCCGGGCATGGCATGTCCTGCCGCCCGACCGGTCCTCCCGCCCCCGTCCGATGTCGTGGAGAAGCGCGGCCAGCTCGAGGACTCCCAGGTCGGCGCGCTCCTTGCTGCCGATCCGCAGGCAGAGCCGGCGGACGCGCTCGGTGTGGTCCCAGTCGTGACTGCCGCGGGCGCTGCGGAAAAAGGCCCGGGCTTCCTTTTCGATCGCGGCCAGGAGCACCGGCGAGACCGCCGGCCGGACCTTCGGCCATGTCGCGGCGCAGGTCATTCGTCGATCATGTGGACGGCCAGTCCGTCCTTGAGCTTGGGCTCGAACCAGGTGGACTTCGGCGGCATGATCTTGCCGCTGTCGGCGACCGTGAAGAGCTGGTCGATCGTCGTCGGGAACAGGGAGAAGGCTGCCTGATAGGCGCCGCTCCGGACCTTCTCTTCGAGCTCGTCCGGGCCCCGGATGCCGCCGACGAAGTCGATGCGCTTGTCCGTGCGCGGGTCGGCGATCCCGAGGACGGGCGCGAGGAGGTTCTCCTGGAGGATGGAGACGTCGAGCGACCTGACGGGATCGCCCGCGTCGTAGGTCCCTGGCCGGGGCTCGAGGAGATGCCACTGGCCGTCGACGAACAGGCAGAATTCCCTCGGCCGGCCGGGTGTCTTCCGGTCCGCGGCGCGGCGGGAGAACCTCTCGTCCACCCGGGCCAGGAAGTCCTTAGGGGCGAGCCCGTTGAGGTCCCGGACGACGCGGTTGTACGGCAGGATCTTCATCTGATTGTGCGGGAAGATCACCGACAGGAAGAAGCTGTACTCCTCGTTGCCGGACGGGTGCGGGGTGGCCGCGTCGCGCCGGACCTTGATCCGGGTCGCGGCCGCCGAGCGGTGGTGCCCGTCGGCGACATAGAGAGGGTTGACGCCGGCGAACGCCTCCCGGATGCGGGCGATGAGGCCGGGCTCTGGGACGGCGAAGATGATGTGGCGGATGCCGTCGTCGGTCGCGAAATCGTATTCCGGGGCGCGGTCCATGCCGGCCCCGACGAGTCCGTCGATGAGCGCCTGGCGCCTGTACGTGAGGAAGACCGGGCCCGTTTGGGCGCCCAGCGCTTCGATGTGGCGCATCCGGTCGTTCTCCTTGTCGGGGCGGGTCAACTCGTGCTTCTTGATGACGTCGTCCAGGTAATCCCGGCACGAAGCGACGGCCACCAGGCCGACCTGGACGTGGTCACCCCAGATCTGCTTGTAAATGTAGAACTCCTTCCGCGGGTCCGGGGCGATCGTGCCTTCGCGGAGGAAACGGTCGAAATTCTCCTTGCCCTTCGCGTACACTTCGTCCGCGTAGGGGTTCGTGCCCGGAGGCAGGTCGATCTCCGGCTTGCCGACATGCAGGAAGGAGTAGGGGTTTCCGGAGGCCATCTCGCGGGCTTCCTCCGTAGTCAGCACGTCGTACGGCGGGGCGGCCACCAGGCGGGCGATGTCGGGGCGGGGCCGGACCGCCCGGAACGGCTCGATGCGCGCCATATCTTCCTCCAAAAGAGAATTTTCTATAGCAAAGTCCCGCTGCCGTCAAGCGGAATCGGAACCGCTGCCGCTCTAAATCGCGTGGCATTGCCATGGCGTTTTGTGGCATTGTTGCCTGCGTTGGCGCCGGAGCGCCCCGCTCTGCTGTGGGTGGAAGGGGACTAGCGCCGCGCCATCCGTCCGGCAGGAAGCGCATTCCGATTTATTATACTCCAGCCTTCCGCGAGACTCGATCGTTCCCAGGAATCGCAAAAATTCAGTGGAGAATGACGGCCGGGCGGCTTAAAATAGGGACATGATCACGAACCGGGGGTCGGCGCCGTCCGGACGCGGCCCGGGCCTCCGGCATGCTGTGCTGATCGTGCTCGCCGGCCTGGCTTTTCTCGCCGCGGGTTGCGAGACGGAGCAGAAGGCGCTGATGGAGAGCCGCATCCACAAGGTCGAGAAGGGCCTGCTCCGGGCGATTTATCTCAAAGGCCAGACGCCCGAGAAGCTGCCCCTCGAAACGCGCCTGCAGTTCTACAAGGTCCCCGGAGCGAGCATCGCCCTCATGGACAAGGATGGCCTCGAATGGGCGCGGGGCTATGGCGTCCGGGACGCTCACGCGCGCGAGCCCGTCACCACGGATACCATCTTTCAGGCCGGCACCCTCGCCCAGCCGCTCGCTGCGGCCGCGGCCTTGTGGCTCGTCGACCAGGGGCGGCTCGGCCTCGACGAGGACGTCGACTTCCGGCTGAAGAGCTGGAAAGTCCCTCGCAACCGCTTCACCGAGAAGGCCAAGGTCACGCTGCGCGAGATCCTAGCCGGATCGGCGGGCTTCGCCGACGTGGAGATGCCCGGGTTTCCCGTGGACCAGAAGCCGCCCTCTCTGGAGGACCTTCTCGAAGGGAAGCCGCCGTCCGGCGGCGGCCCGGTCGAGCCGGTGTTCGTTCCCGGGATTGACGTGCGGCCCTCCCAGGCGGGCTTTGCCGTCCTCGAGCGGCTCCTAGAGGACGTGACATCGTCCCCGTTTCCCGCCTTCATCCGTGAAAGGGTCTTCGGGCCTCTCGGAATGACGGCGAGCACGTTCGCCTGCCCGCTGCCTGAGACGGAGAGGATCAACGCGGCCTCCGGCCACGGACGCGACGGCAGCCCCATCGGGGGCCGATGGCTCAACTACCCCGCCGCGGCGGCCGACGGTCTCTGGACAACTCCTTCAGAGCTTTTGGACTTCGCCTCCGATATCCTGCGGACGGCGATGGGCAAGGGCGGCCGGATCCTGTCGACGGACGCGGCCCGAACCATGCTCAGCCGGCAGGCGGGAAACCGGGGGCTCGGGCTTGGGATCGAGGGGACGGGCGAAGACATCCGTTTCGAGCTCCGGGGACGGACGCGGGGTTTCACATGCTCGCTCGACGTTTATCCTTATAAGGGCCAGGGGGCCGTGATCATGACGAACAGCGACAACGGCTTCATCCTTGCCGACGAAATCCTCCGGGCCGTTTCGGCGGCCTACGGATGGCCCGACTTCAAGCCCGAGGAGCGGCCCCTCTGCCGCCTCGACCCCTCGATCTACGAGCAGTACGTCGGACGCTACCGCGTCACCCCCGACTACATCCTGAATGTGACCTGGAAAGACTATTACCTGGTGATCCAGCCGACTGGTCAGGCGCCGACCAAGTTCTACGTGGAGAACACGACGTTCTTCTTCTCCATAGACCCCTATATCCGGATTCAGTTCCTTCTCGGTGATCAGGGGAAGGTCACGGGCCTCCTCCTCTGGCAGCAGGATTTCAAGCAGGAAGCCGTGAAGATCGGCTGATTCCCGGGCCGCCGGCCCCCGCCGGAACTCGGCCGCGGGCTCCGTTTCGTCGGCTCACGCCGCGTCCGGCGCGTGTCCTTGTGCCGGCCCATGCTCCTGGACGAGGGTGTTGCCGATCTCGAGGAAGTGCTCCACGACCTCGGGATCGAACTGCGTCCCGGAACACCGGATGATCTCCTTGACCGCGTACCTGTGGGAGGCGGCCTTCCGGTACGGCCTCTCCGATGTGATCGAATCGTAGGCGTCGGCGACGGCCATGATCCGGGCGCCGAGCGGGATCTCCCGGCCTTTCAGCCGGTCGGGGTATCCTGAGCCGTCGTAGTGCTCGTGGTGGGCGCGCACGACCTTGGCGATCTCCTTGAGCTCGAGGACGGGCTTGAGAATGCTCTCGCCCCGGGCCGGGTGCTCCTTGATGAGGGCGAACTCCTCGTCGGTGAGCCGCCCCGGCTTGTTGAGGACGGTTTCCGGCACGGCGATCTTGCCGACGTCGTGCAGGAGGCCGGCCAGCTCGAGGTCGCCGAGCTCCTTTTCGCTGAAGCCCATCGTGCGGGCGATCTTCAGCGTAAACTCGGTGACGCGGGTCGAATGGTGCCGGGTGTATTCGTCCTTGGCGTCGATGGCCGTGACGAGGGATTTGACCGTGGAGAGGAACAAGGAGCGCTGCTGGTCGACGAGGTCGGACGTCCGCATCTTGAGATTGCGGTTGAGAAGGGCCAGTTCGGATTCGACCTGCCGGATCCGGAGCAGGGACCGGATCCGGGCTTTGAGCTCGACGGAGTCGAAAGGCTTGGAAATGTAGTCATCGGCCCCGGCCTTGATGCCCTCGGCCAGCATCTCGGCCCCCGTCCGCGCAGTCACGAGCATGACCGGGATGTGCTTCAGGGCTTCGTCGGCCTTGACCGCCTTGGCGAACGCATAACCGTCCATTCCAGGCATCATGACGTCGCAGAGGACGAGGTCGGGATTCTTGTCCCTCAGGATCGTCAGCCCCCTCTCGGCCGACGTCGTGAGCTCGATGTCGAACTCGTCGGCCAGGAGCATCTTCATCAGCTTGAGGACCTCGGGGTTGTCGTCGATGGCCAGGATCTGGGAGTCGTGCGTCTTCGGGGCGCCGGCCTCCTCGCGACCGATGTCCACCCGCTCCAGGTCGACGAGCTGAAGCCGGCGGAAGTCGGTGACGATGTCCTGGACGCGGGGCTCCTGGGTGTCGGTGATCCTTCGCCTGAGCCCGACGGGCTGTTCCTCCTGGCGGCGGTCGATGACCTCGTCGGAGAAGTGATCCTCGCCCTTCAGGATCTCCACCGTGAACCGGGCGCCCTTGCCGAGCTCGCTCTCGGCGCGGATAGTCCCCTGGTGAAGGTTGACGATCTCCCTGGCCAGAGCCAGGCCGATGCCCGTCCCCTCGTGGGCCCGGGAGCTCGAGCCGTCGACCTGGGAGAACCGGTCGAAGATCGACTCGATCATGTTCGCGGGGATGCCGATCCCGGTATCTTCAACGGCCATGGATACGATGTTGTCCTTGTCCTCGACGTAGAGGGTGATCTTGCCGCCCTTAGGCGTGAACTTGAGGGCGTTGGAGAGGAGATTGAGGACGACTTTCTCGAACTGGTCCGGGTCGATCGTCAGATCGATCTGATGCGGGGGATGCTGGAAGTAGAGCCGGATCTGCTTCTGGTCGGCCAGCGGCTTGACCGAATTCAGCAGCGAGCTTGTGAAGTCGATGAAATTCACGGGCTTCGGCTTGAGCCGCATCTTTCCCTCCTCGAGCTTGTTCAGGTCGAGGAGGTTGTTGATGAG
>Ga0187770_10001912_pt1 | contig 11370 bp, 8 predicted proteins | sample 0116_SJ02_MP02_2_FD_133154 | JGI IMG/M metagenome (GOLD analysis project Ga0187770, IMG submission 133154) | Tropical peat soil microbial communities from peatlands in Department of Meta, Colombia - 0116_SJ02_MP02_20_MG | ecosystem: Environmental > Terrestrial > Soil > Wetlands > Peat | place...
GACGCCGCTCTTCCGCGAAGACACGCCCATTGGCCGTCCTGATCTTCTGGAGAAGAAGGAGTACATCTTCGCACGGATGGTGGAGGAGGTGCAGCGGCTTGCCCAGGCGATGGGGATCGAGCACATCTATGCCGAGCGGTTCTCGAATACGGCGTGGGTGCGGCGGGAGCTCGAACGGTTTCCCGAGATTTACTTGCACGTCGGAAACATCCAGAAGATCGACGAGCTAGAGGACGTCTTCGAATTGTCGAAACGGGTGTGCGCCGCGGCAGGACGGGAGCGCCCATCCAGCATCTTCATGGAACTGCAAATGAGGAACACGTTCCTGCAGGCGGGCGCCGCGACCGTGCGGGGCGTGAAAGTGTTTGCGGTGCTGGCGGGGGACGCGCGCCTCGGCCTCCCCATGAAGCGCGTCTTCGGCGTGTAGGCTCACCCAAATCACGGAAGGGGACGCCCATGAAAATATAATTTTTCCTATCTCGCCGTTCCTGCTCTTTCCTTGCTATGCCACACCGTGGGTGGGGCGAGGCGCCGGGGGCCAACCGCAGGGCCGTTGAGTGCGGTTGTCCCGGTGGCTTCCATCCGCCGCTCCCCCGGTTCACACTTCGAGAGGATGCTCTGCGGTTAGCGGAGATTTGCCGCCCGCTCCACTGGCGTCAACCCCGGCTCGATCCGGTGATCCGGATTCCTCAGACCCTCCTTGTCCCCCAAAGCTTTTCGATTGACGCCGACGCCGCCCCTGTGGTAACAAAGCCGTTACTCTCCTCGTGAATCCCCTCGCCTACAGCCGGAGGGGCCCTCATGCTGGCCAAGGTTCTCAGCAGCGCGGTCCTCGGGGTGGATGCCTACCTGGTGGACGTGGAGGTGGACATCGCCCTCGGCCTGCCTACCTTCAACACGGTCGGCCTCCCAGATGTGGCGGTGAAAGAGAGCCGCGACCGGGTCAAGGCGGCCATCAAGAACTCCGGTTTTGAGTTCCCCGCCAAGCGCATCACCGTGAATCTGGCCCCGGCCGACATCAAGAAAGAGGGCGCAGCCTTTGACCTTCCAATGGCCGTGGGGATCCTCGCTGCCCAAGAGATGATCCATCCCGACCGCCTGGGCCGGCTGGTCATCCTGGGCGAGCTGTCGCTGGACGGTGGGGTGCGGCCGATCCGCGGAGCCCTATCCATGGCGGTGGTGGCCAAAGAGGCGAACCTGGAAGGGGTGATCGTCCCCGCCGAGAATGCGCCCGAGGCTGCGGTGGTGGAGGGGGTCGCCGTCTTCGGCGTGGAGAGCCTCCAGCAGACCGTGGCCGTTCTGAATAGGGAGCAAGAACTTCCCCCGACCCGGGTTGACCTGGAGGCCGCCTTTGCCGAGACGGCGGAATACTCCGTGGACTTCACGGATGTGAAGGGGCAAGAGCATGCCAAGCGGGCCCTGGAGGTGGCGGCGGCCGGCGGGCACAACATCCTGCTTATCGGCCCCCCGGGCTCGGGAAAGACGATGCTGGCCAGACGGTTGCCCACGATCCTGCCGACGCTGTCCCTGGAGGAGGCAATCTCGACCACCAAGGTGCACTCGATCTGCGGGCTGCTGCTGCCCCGGATGGCGCTTTTGGCCGCCCGGCCTTTCCGGGCGCCGCATCACACGATCTCGGACGCCGGTCTCATCGGAGGCGGGAACATCCCCCGGCCGGGCGAGGTGAGTCTGGCACACAACGGTGTGCTGTTCCTGGACGAGCTGCCCGAGTTCAAGCGCCACGTCCTGGAGGTCCTGCGGCAGCCCCTGGAGGACGGCCAGGTCACCATCGCGCGGGCGCTGTCCTCCCTGACCTACCCGGCCCGTTTCATGCTGGCCGCGGCCATGAACCCCTGCCCGTGCGGCTATGCTACGGACCCCACGAAGGAATGCTCCTGCACGCCGCTCCAGATCCAGCGCTACCTCGCCCGCATCTCCGGCCCGCTCCTGGACCGGATTGACATCCACATCGACGTCCCGCCGCTCAAGCAGCGGGAGCTCAGCGGCGATCCGTCCGGCGAGCCATCAGCCGCCATCCGCCAGCGCGTGCGCCGCGCCCGGCAGATCCAGCAGGACCGCTTCCGCCGCAGCAAGGTCTACTGCAATGCCCACATGAGTCCCCGCCAGATCCGCAGGCACTGCCAGGTGGAGGGGGAAGCGCGGAGCCTCTTGGACACGGCCATGGAGCGTCTGGGCCTGTCGGCGCGCGCCTATGACCGCATCCTGAAGGTCGCCCGGACCATCGCCGACCTCGAGACCGCAGAGGCGATTCAGCCCGAACACATCGCCGAGGCCATCCAGTACCGGTCGCTCGACCGCGGCCCGAGGCGATGACGGCGGCGGGCACGATAGGGAAGCAGCCTCGCCGAGGCAGAGGTAGCGTCCATAGCTACCCGCAACAGAGGAGGGTGCGCACATGCCAAAGGTCACGCAGCTCGTACTGAACCTGCAGAGCAAGCCGGGGGTGCTGGCGAACGTGGCGGGGGTTCTGGGCAGAGCAGGCGTCAACATCGAGGGGATCTGCGCCGTGGAGACGGCCGGTCGAGGGAAGATTCGGCTGCTCACCTCTGACGCCGCTAAGGCGGAGGCCGCCCTGAAGGGCGCCAAGATCCGTTGCGGGCGAGAGGAAGCGATCTCCGTGCCGCTGGAAAATCGGCCCGGGGCGGTGGCGGAGGTGGCGCAGAAGCTGGCGCAGGCCAAGGTGAACATCAAGTGCGCGTATGCCACCACCGGCGGCGCAGCGCAGGCGGTGGTCGTCCTGAGCGTTTCCAACCTTCCGAAGGCGCTTGCCGCCCTAGGCGGATAGCCTCCGAACGGGTTTCGTGAAGGCGGGTGACGGGGCGGCGATCGGTCGCCCCGTTATCCCTTGATGTCCACCTTCCGACAGGTACCCCTGCCGTCCCGGCAAGTGGCATCCTCCGACTCACCTGACGAATTCTCGGTGATCTCCCATTGTATCCGGGGGGATACCTCCGCGTATCCTCGCCGGTATCGCGACCAGCGCCTTCCAAGATCCCCGCCTGCAAGTCCCTGTTCGCTAACCTGCTGTAAATTGAGAGGCTCACGGATCTATGGGGCTCGAGAGTCGCGTTGGCACTCGCGTTGCTTTTCACTCTGCATGTCCGACACGATAAGCAGAGGGACAACATGCATCACACAGACATGCCAACAACCGCATGCCAGACAGGCGACCGAGATATGCGTGAGTTCTCTCGAATCCCGGTGGTGATCCCCGTTCGTGTGGAAAGTTCCCCCACCTCGCAAGCGGCGGCGTTTGCTGTGGTGCCCGGCGCGCTCCTCAATATCGGGCAGGGCGGGGGAAGGGTGCGCGTTCGGCGGCAGTTCCCACGCCGCACTCGCCTGGTCATCTCGCTGCCGATCGGGATGCCAAGCTTGCGGCTTCCGGCCGAGCTAATCTGGGCGTGCCATCCTCTGATGGGGTGATGGGGGACAGGAACCTGGCGTGTACGGTGTCCGATGGCTAGAGCCGCTGTCCTGGACGATCCCGGAGACGATCCTGCTGAGGCAGGGGCTCGCCAGCTAGCCGGAGGTGTTCCATGCACCTAGACCCTGAGTTTGGCACCCGGAGTGAGGAAGGCGGTCCATGCATTCTGATCCTCGATCTTGATTCGAGGATCGCCGAGGCTCTGGGGCTGGCGCTGAGGCGACGGACACGGGTGGAGCGGGTGACCAGCGGGATGGCGGCCCTCTTGGTCGCGGGGGAAAGGGAGGTGGATCTCGTTATCACGCGTGGCCATCTTCCGGATATTCCCCAGGATGATTTCCTCAAGCTTCTACGCCTGCTGCGGCCCAGCGTGCGGGTGGCCCTTCTGGGCCCGGAGGCGCCGTCGGAGGGGTTCCTGGAGGCCGAGCCAGACGTATATTTCCCCGAGCCGATCCAGCTCAAATACCTGTTGGCCTGGATTGCCGATTGCCTGGACCAACCCTCCTCTTCGGCGTCGGGAGTGGCGTCGCCCCCGGTGCACTACGAAATTCCTCCGCAGCATCTTGAGACCGTCCGCTGGGTGCTCGAATTCATCGAACGCTGCTACCAAGAGGGGACCCCTCTCTCGAAGATCGCCGAGTCGGTCGGCGTCAGCCGATCACACCTCTCCAGGATCTTCAAACGGGTCACCGGCCTCTCGCTGAAGCGGCTTCTGACGCGGCGTCGCCTCCAGGCCGCCAAGCAATTGATCCTGGAACCGGGGGCAACGATCGATCAGGTGGCGCGCCGGGTCGGATACCGCGATGCTGGCCACTTTGACCGTGTGTTCAGGCAGTGGGAGGGACGGACTCCTTCGGGCTACCGGCGGCAGATAACCCTCCGAGCATTTCGAAACGGGGTGGCGGCCGGGAGCATCAACCGGGATTCACCTTAATCCTCCTTCACGTGTATGACCTCTCGGCTCCCCGCCCAGATTGCCCTGCATTGGCAATGGGTTTTGCGAAATGCTGGTGTTCGATCCGACGCTAAAAACTTTTCACTTGACAGGAATCAACAGTTGTTTTAGTTTTCCACCACTTTTCCTCCATCTTATTCGCCGGCGGCTCCTGGCGACTTCGGCAATTCGCTCTATTTGAGTTCCTGCCACTCAGGAATAGCATTCGAGTCCCACCTTGGGGAGGGGGGCCTCGAATACACACCAGCAGAACGAAGTTTTGAAAGCGAGGTGGTGCGGAGGCGTATTTGTGTTAGGCGATCCGCCTCATCGCCCGTTGAATGGCCTCATGGGGCTGTGACTTTTCACGCCGTATTGGTGCTAGCCTCCTTTGGGGTCGAGGGCGAGTTCCGGGAGGGACTCACGCCTTCGGGGAGGGGGCGCGAGGATTGGCAAAGGAGGAGGGGATGAGCGCAGAGGGTTTTATCAATCGGTGGTGGCGGGTGGTCGGCGCGCTGTTGATGAATCTGTCGTTAGGCTCGTTGTACGCCTGGAGCATCTTCGTTGCGCCCCTGGAGAAGGAGTTCCACTGGAACCGGGCAGACACCTCGTGGATCTTCACCATCGCGGTATTCGTGTTCGGAATGTCCTTCGTCGTCGCGGGGCGCCTCCAGGACAAGCTGGGGCCGTTCAAGATCTCGGTGATTGGGTCCATCGGGCTAAGCCTGGGGTTCATCCTGGCCAGCTTCACCAACAGCCTGCCGTGGATTTTCTTCACTTTCGGGGGCATCATGGGGTTTGGGAACGGATTCGGCTACGCGACTCCCATCCCGGTGCTCTCCAAGTGGTTCCCTGATCGGCGCGGCCTGGCAGTAGGCCTGGCGGTCGCTGGCTACGGGGGCGGCTCGGCCATCCTGGCCTTCATTGGCCCGCCCATGCTGGCCGGCTTGGGATGGCGGGGAACCTTCCTCTGGCTGGGCATCGGGTTCTTCGTGGCTACCATGATCGGGGCGTCTCTCCTCCAGAACCCGCCGGCCGGGTGGAAGCCCGCGGGCTGGGTTCCGCCCCCACCGACGGCCAAGGTGTCCGCCACGACCTATGACTATCCTCCATCGGAGATGGTCAAAACCCCCCAGTTCCCGCTGATGTGGATCGGCTACTGCCTAGGCGCATCGGCCGGCCTGATGACCATCAGCCAGCTCGTTCCCTTCGGCCGAAGCGTCGGCATGCCGGCCACGGCGGCGACGCTCACCCTGCTCATCGGGGCCATCGGCAACGCCGGCGGCCGGATCTTCTCGGGGTGGTTGTCCGATGCGATGGGTCGCCTGCAGACCCTGCGCCTCATGATCCTGGTGTCGGCGGCCGGCATGTTCGTTCTGGCCAACAGCGCCAACGTCGGGCTCATCTATGTGCTTCTGTTCGTAATCTACTACTGCTACGGGACGTGCCTCTCGGTGTTCCCGTCCACCACGGCTGACTTCTTCGGGACGAAGAACCTTGGGGTCAACTATGGTTGGGTTTTCACGGCGTGGGGGGTCGCCGGCATCGTGGGCCCCATGATCGCTGGGTACATGTTCAAGACGTACCAGAGCTACACCGGCGCGTTCTACACCGCCGGCATTCTGGCGATCGTCTCCTTGATCGCCATGCTGGTGGCCAGGCGCCCCGAGCCGGTGACCGTCAAGGCCACGGCGTAGGGCAGGTCGTTCCTCGCAACAAGAACGGCGAGGTCGGCTCGTTGCGGAACGGGCCGGCCTCGCCGTTTGTCTTGGTGGGGGTGTGACAGCGTTTTCGCTTGCCGGGGAATGGCCAGTCGAATAGATTCTCCTCGCCATGCCGCCATCCCAGCGAAAAAGCAACCCGGGGCGAGCAAGCGCCGTCAAGACCTTTTGCTTGAACCGCAAGGCCCGGTACGACTACCACATCGAAGAAACGTACGAGACCGGAATCGCCCTACTCGGCAGCGAGGTGAAGTCCATCCGGCAGGGGCGGGCCAACCTACGAGACAGCTACGCGGCGTTTGAGCGCGGCGAGCTGTTCCTCCACAACTGCCACATCAGCCCGTACGCACAGGCCAGCCGGTTCAACCCGGACCCGCTGCGCACCCGCAAGCTCCTGATGCGCCGCGAGGAATTGCAGCGCCTGGTGGGCAAAGTGGAGGAAAAGGGCCTGACCCTGGTGCCGCTCAGCCTGTACCTCAAGGGACGGCACGTAAAGGTGGAGCTAGCCCTAGCTCGCGGCAAGAAGGAATACGATAGGCGGGAGGACATCAAGCGGCGCGAGGCCGACCGCGAGGTGGCGCAGGCATCGCGGGGGCGGGCCGATCGGCGCTGAAGGCCCCTCATCTCGCCGCCTGGACAATTGACTTTCGCCCCGGTTGGCCGTAAACTGCTGGTGTGGCATGATGTCTGATGGGTCACGCCTCAGGTTCCCGATCAGCAAGGGGGTGCACCGGTTTCGACGGGGACACGGGGGCAAGGGTGGCATGCCGAGTCCCCACCGGCTCGTAAAAAGGTGGGAAAAACACAACTGCCGACGCAGAGTTGGCACTCGCTGCCTAACTAGCGGCGACGTCCTCCCCACCCCGCCTGCCGGGTGAGACCAGGGCGTCAGACAGGTAGGCTGAGCCGGTCGGTCCTGGCCCGGGATCGGCAGGACGAAAACCAACGGGCTGGCCGCCGAGAGCCCTGCCGACGGGGTGCCTTGGCGGCGAGATCAAAACGTCGGCTACGCATGTAGAGGCCCTTGCTGACAGGTTCTCGGACGGGGGTTCGACTCCCCCCACCTCCACCAGATATCCCACGGGCGCCCGTCGGGGCTCGCGCCCGTTCTCGTGGTCCTTATTGCCTATTGCCTGCCAGTCACCACGGTTCAGTGGCACTCGTTCATCGCCTGGGCATTTCCCCGGCGGAGGCGGGGCTGCGTGAGCTTGTCCGTGATGGGGCGGCGTGATTCCCCGGGCTACGGGGGGCAAGCGTCGTGACGGGGCAAGGAGGTTGACGGGCATGGGGACTCTCACCCCCGGGGCCATCGAAGCCATCGTTCAGGGTAAGCACGGCGATCCCTTCGCGATCCTCGGCCCCCATGTCCGCCCGCAGCAGGAGGGATCCGGCGTCATCGTCCGCGCGCTCCTCCCCGAAGCGGAGAAGGTCACGGTCCTCCCCCTGGAGTCCGGCCTGCTGCCCCAGCCGATGGCCAGGATCCATCCCGACGGCCTGTTCGAGGCCGTCCTTCCCGGCCGGCACGCGATCTTCCCCTACCGGCTGCGCTGGACCAAGGCCTCAGGCTTGGAAATCGAGATCGAGGATTCCTACCGGTTTGCCCCCACGCTGACCGACTACGACCTGTACCTTCTGGGGGAGGGGGCCCACTTCCGGGTCTACGAAAAGCTGGGGGCGCAACTGCTCACGCTCGAGGGAGTGCCGGGGGTGCGATTCGGCGTCTGGGCCCCCAACGCCCGTCGGGTCAGCGTCGTGGGGGACTTCAATGGCTGGGACGGCCGGGTCCATCCGATGCGGCTCCACCCCGGGAACGGGATCTGGGAAATTTTCATCCCGGGGCTGGGCGAAGGGACCCTGTATAAGTTCGAAGTGCTGGCCAACAATGACCAGCCGTTGGCGCTGAAGGCGGACCCCTATGCCTTCGCCTTCGAGCTGGCCCCCTACCCGGCCTCGGTCGTGACCAACTTGGCCTACCGATGGGGGGACGAGGCCTGGATGGCGGAGCGAGGGAAAAAGCACGCCGTGAACGCGCCGCTCAGCATCTACGAGGTGCACGTGGGCTCGTGGCGCCGTGTACCCGAGGAGATGCACCGGGCCATGAATTACCGGGAGCTGGCCCAGGAACTGGCCGTGTATGTCAAAGCCATGGGGCACACGCACGTGGAGCTGCTCCCCATCACGGAGCATCCCTATTATCCCTCCTGGGGATATCAGACCCTGGGCTACTACGCCCCCACCTGCCGCTACGGCAGCCCCCAGGACTTCATGTGCTTCGTGGACACGATGCACCAGCATGGGATCGGCGTCCTCCTGGACTGGGTGCCGGCGCATTTCCCCCAGGATCCCCACGGCCTGGTTTACTTCGACGGGACCCACCTGTACGAACACGAGGATCCCCGCCTGCGCGAACACCCGGACTGGGGGACCCGGATCTTCAACTACGGCCGGAACGAGGTGTCGAACTTCCTCATCGGCAGCGCCCTCTTCTGGCTGGACAAATACCACATTGACGGCCTCCGCCTGGACGCCGTGGCCTCGATGCTCTACCTGGACTACTCCCGCGAGCCGGGGGAGTGGGTCTCGAACAAGTACGGCGGAAACGAGAACCTGGACGCCATCGCCTTCATCAAGCGGTTCAACGAGGTGGTGTACCGAGAACACCCGGACGTGATGACCATCGCGGAGGAGTCCACCGCATGGCCCATGGTCTCGCGGCCGACCTACCTGGGCGGGCTGGGCTTTGGCTTCAAGTGGAACATGGGCTGGATGCACGACCTGCTCACCTACATGACCAAGGATCCGATCCACCGGAAGTACCATCACAACAACCTGACCTTCGGCCTGCTCTACGCCTGGCACGAGAACTTCATCCTGCCCCTGTCCCACGATGAGGTGGTGCACGGCAAGGGGTCGCTCCACGGCAAGATGCCGGGGGACGACTGGCAGAAGTTCGCCAACCTGCGTGTCTTCTTCACCTTTATGTACGGACATCCCGGCAAGAAGCTCCTCTTCATGGGGGGCGAGTTCGGCCAGACGCACGAGTGGAACCACGATACCAGCCTGGACTGGCACCTCCTGGAGATGGGGCCGTACCACCGCGGCCTGCAGCAACTGGTCCAGGATCTCAACACCCTCTACCGGACGGAGGCGGCCTTGCACCAAGTGGACTTCGAGCCCGCGGGATTCCGGTGGATCGACTGCAACGACTGGGAGGGAAGCGTGATCTCCTTCCTCCGGCGGGCTCGCAATCCGCAGGACTTTCTGGTGTTCGTCTGCAACTTCACGCCGGTGGTCCGGCACGGCTATCGGATCGGCGTGCCGCGGGGCGGCTTCTTCCGGCAGCGGCTCAACACGGACCTATATCCGTACGGCGGGAGCAATGTGGGCAACGGCGAGGGTGTGTGGGCCGAGGACATTGCCCGGCACGGCTTCGCCCATTCCATCTCGCTCACCTTGCCGCCCCTGGCCGCCCTGGTCCTCCAGCCGGAGGGCTGAGCTGAGGGCGCGGATGCAAGACGGCCGCGCCGTCGACGCAGGCAGCGTGACCCGGGCGTTACACACAGTCCCCTGGCCTTCGGTCAGGGGCTTTCTTTTTGCAGGATCGAGTCGGATGGCGTCAGGCCTTGGCGGCCCGGCCGCCGTTCCATGCGAGAGTGCTCTCTCCGTTTGAAACGCCTGGCGATCCGACGCATGCCGGCTTCGGAAACTTCCGCCGGATGGATAGGGCGGGTCTTCCCCATGTCTCTTGGCCACAGGCGTCTGGTTGAACAGGGCTTTGGACGGATGGCGTTGCCGTGTTATAAGAGTCACGCAGTTTTTCTGCGGACCGGTGCCAATCGCAAGACGGGAAAAGAGCGAGGACTCTCCATGAGGGTGCTGCGGATCACTCCTGAACGATGCACAGGGTGCATGCGCTGCGAGTTGGCCTGCTCGTACGTTCAAACAGGCACGTTCCAGCCCGCGCGCTCGGTGATTCGGGTTTCGCCCTTCGAAGGACACACGAGCTACGCCCCCTACACCTGTATGCAGTGCGCGGAAGGGTGGTGCATGACCGCCTGCCCGGTGGAGGCCCTCACCATCTCACCTGTGGGGGCCAAGGCCGTCTTGGACGACCAGTGTGTCGGGTGCAAACTCTGCACCATCGCCTGCCCCTACGGCACCATCTTCTACAACCCGGAGACGCAGAAGGCTTTCAAGTGTGACTTCTGCGGCGGGACACCGGCCTGCGCCGCGGTGTGTCCCACCGCCGCCATCGAATACGTTGAGGCGGAGACAACGGACTGGCTCGGGGGTTTCGCGAGTAAGCGTGTGCTGCGTTCCCACGAGGGGCAGCACGCCCTGGCGGAGGCGGGCGGATGACCAGGCGGCACGTGATCATCGGCGGCGGGACCGCCGGCCTCAACGCCATCCTGACCATCCGCGAGTACGATCGCAGCGCATCCGAGATCAGGCTCGTTTCGGCCGAGCGGCCTTACTCCCGCATGGTGCTTCCGTACTACCTGGCCCGGAGCATCACCGAGTCCCACGTCTTCACCCTCACGCCGCCACGATTGGCGGAGCTCCATGTCCAGACGCACCTCGGCCGGCGGGCGGTCAGGTTGGAGACGGCGGCCAGCCGGTTGATGCTGGATGACGGCACGGGCCTCGAATACGACGACCTGCTGATCGCCACCGGCTCCTCTCCCGTCAGGGCAGCCGTGCCGGGCGCGGCGCTGCCCGGGGTCCACAGCTTCTGGACCCTGGCACAGGCGCGGGGCGTAGTGGCCCAGATCCGGGAGGGGAGCCACGTCGTCCTGGTGGGGGCGGGGTTCATAGCCTTCACCATTCTGAACGCTATTCTGGCCCTGAAAGCCCGCCTCACCGTCGTGGAGGTCGCGCCTCAGATCCTGCCGCGCATGATCGACCGGACCGGGGCCGAGATGGTCGAGCGGTGGCTCACGCGCCACGGGGTCGCCGTCCGCACGGGGGCAACCCTCACGGCCATCGAGGATAGCGAAGGCAGGCAACATCTTCGCTTCCGCCAGGGGGAGGACCTCGTGGCCGACGTGGTCATCATGGCGACCGGCATCCGCACCAACCTGGAGTGGCTGAACGGGTCTGGCCTGCGGGTGAACCGTGGGATCCTGGTGGACGATCACCTGCGGTCGAACGTGGCAAACGTCTTCGCTGCCGGTGATGTCGCCGAGGGTCACGACCTGGTGACCGGCCAGCCGGCGCTTCACGCCATTGAGCCCACGGCTATGGAACACGGGCGGGTGGTCGGTGCCAAC
>Ga0187770_10001913_pt1 | contig 11370 bp, 8 predicted proteins | sample 0116_SJ02_MP02_2_FD_133154 | JGI IMG/M metagenome (GOLD analysis project Ga0187770, IMG submission 133154) | Tropical peat soil microbial communities from peatlands in Department of Meta, Colombia - 0116_SJ02_MP02_20_MG | ecosystem: Environmental > Terrestrial > Soil > Wetlands > Peat | place...
CACTGTTGAGGTAATGAGGACAAAAAACTCCTTGGGCTCTGCGTTTTTTTTTCGCGCATTACTTGGATATAAAAGAAGTCTGAACGGGCGCTATGGGGCGCCCGTTCTTTTTTGCTCCCGAACGTGTTACAAGTAATATTGCCCTTATCAAGTTTGGAGTACAAATGTCCAACAGCATTGCAGACAGAATTGCGCTGCTGAGAAACATTGGCATCAGCGCGCACATAGATTCAGGGAAAACGACGCTCACGGAACGAATCCTCTTTTACACCCGGCGCATTCACGCCATTCACGATGTAAAGGGTAAAGATGGAGTCGGCGCCACAATGGATTTCATGGAACTTGAGAAGGAGCGCGGCATAACCATTCAATCCGCTGCGACATTCTGCCGCTGGGACGGTCACCCGATCAACATCATCGATACTCCGGGTCACGTTGATTTCACCATTGAAGTGGAACGTGCACTCCGGGTACTCGATGGGGCCGTTCTGGTGTTGTGCGCCGTCGGGGGGGTACAGTCCCAGTCGGTCACCGTCGACCGGCAGATGTTGCGCTACCAGGTCCCCAGGATAGCCTTTGTGAACAAATGCGACAGGACGGGCGCAGACCCTTTCAGGGTGGCCCGGCAGCTTCGGGAGAAACTCAACCAAAATGCTGTGCTGCTTCAGGTGCCGATGGGCTTGGAGAAAGATCATAGAGGGGTGGTCGATCTTATATCCATGAAAGCGCTGACTTTCGAAGGAGAGCATGGCGACGAGTTAACGGAGTCAGAGATACCGGTGGAGCTCATAGAGCTTGCGCAGGAAAAACGGGAGGAAATGCTGGATGCCGCATCCCTATTTTCTGATGAACTGACGGAGGCGATCCTGTCGCAAGGACCTATATCCGAGGATATGGTAAATGAGGCAATCCGGAAAGGCACGCTGGCTCTAGAGCTCACCCCCGTCCTGATGGGTTCGGCTTACAAGAACAAAGGGGTCCAGCCCCTGCTCGACGCCATAATCAAATACCTCCCGAGCCCTCTGGATACCGACAACGATGCCCTTGACCTCGACCGGGAGGAGGAACGGATCATTCTTGAAAGCTCGCCCGATCTGCCTCTGGTGATGCTTGCCTTTAAACTCGAGGTAAGCCGCTACGGTCAACTCACATATGTTCGGATCTACCAGGGAAGCCTTAACAAGGGCGACACAATTGTCAACACCAGGACCGGCAAGACAGTGAAGGCAGGACGCCTCGTGCGGATGCATGCGGCTGAGATGGAGGAAATCGACTTTGCGACCGCCGGAGATATCGTGGCCCTTTTCGGGGTCGATTGCGCCTCCGGGGATACCTTCACAGATGGGCGAACGCGCTACGCCATGACTTCCATGCATGTCCCGGCGCCGGTTATTTCGCTTGCCGTAAAGCCCAGGGACAAAAAGGCCGAGATGAACATGAGCAAGGCACTCGCCCGCTTTTCCAAGGAGGACCCAACATTCAAGGTTTACTTCGATGAAGAGACCTCCGAGACCATAATCTGCGGAATGGGAGAGCTTCACCTTGACGTTTACGTCGAGCGGATGCGGCGCGAGTACAGTGCCGAAATCGAAACGGGCATGCCGAAGGTAGCCTATCGCGAATCGCCAACCCGAAGGGCCGAATTCAACTACACCCACAAGAAGCAAACGGGCGGAGCGGGCCAGTTCGGTAGGATCGCCGGATTCCTTGAGCCGCTGAGCGAAGGGGAGTTTGAGTTCGTCAACAAGGTTACAGGGGGAGCGATCCCCACCGAATTTGTACCCTCATGCGAGAGGGGATTCAGGGCGTGTCTGGCCAAGGGAGGATTAGCCGGATTTCCGGTCGTAGGGGCCAAAGTCACCATAAATGACGGCGCAGCGCACTCAGTCGACTCTTCGGATTTGGCTTTCCAGCAGGCTGCGATCGGAGCCTTCCGCGAAGCCTACGGACGCTCAGGCCCCGTACTTCTGGAACCTATCATGCGCGTGGTGGTCGAAACGCCTTCCGAATTCCAGGGCGGGGTTCTAGGGAGCTTGAACCAAAGGCGCGGTGTAATTCTCTCTTCGTCTGAAGACGGCGTGTTTTCGACGGTAGAGGCCGAAGTGCCGCTTTCCGAAATGTTTGGCTACTCCACAGCGCTTCGCTCATCGACCCAGGGCAAGGCTGAATTCACAATGGAATTCTCGCGTTACAGCGTGGTCCCAAAAGCTCTGGCTGAGGAGATCATAAAGAAGGAGAGGGAAAGTCGAAAATAGCGAGACTGAAGCCCCTTTTTGCCATCCCCTTGCATCAAGAGATCGAATGTGCTATCGTATAACGAAGTCGCTATCGATGGAGGTCGTGATGAAGGCGGTAACTGTCTCCCCTAAGTTTCAGATAGTAATCCCTCGCGATCTGAGGGAGTCGATGGATATTCAACCGGGCAGCAAGGTCCAGGTCCTCCAATACGAAAACCGGATCGAACTAATCCCCTTAAAGAGCCTCAAGAGCTTGCGAGGATACCTGAGAGGCATTGATACGAATGTTGACCGGGAGTTGGATCGGGTATGAACCTTGTGGATTCCTGCGGTTGGCTTGAGTATTTTGCGGATGGTCCACACGCCGATTTTTACGCGCCTGCCATACAAGATACGGCTCTTCTCATTGTACCAACCATCTGTATCCTTGAGGTATTTAAACGCGTCCTTCAACAAAGAGGCGAAGATACGGCACTCCAAATTGTTGCAGCGATGCACCAGGGACAGATTGTCACTTTGAATGCCAGCATAGCCCTTCGGGCAGCAAAAGCAGGCAGCGAGTTGAGGCTGCCTCTTGCCGACAGCGTAATCCTGGCGACCGCCGAGGCCTATGGCGCCCTCATTTGGACACAGGATAGTCACTTCAAAAAGTTTACAGGCGTCAGGTACGTGGAGAAAATTGACAACTGACCAAAAACTAAAAACCAAAAACTAACAACTAGAAACTCACCATGGTGGAATTAAACTGGCTTCTGCTCTGCTTTCTTCTTCTGTACGTGGGGAAGAGCGCATTTGACATCCGGGTCGAGCAAATCAACCTGCTTTATTCTCAGAGATACTGTGACAAGGCGCCGGCGGGGTTCGAAGGATTCATCGACAAGGCGAAGCTCGCCTCAGCCATCGACTACGCGCGGGCAAAAACCCGTGTCGGGATTATTGAGGAAATAGTTTCGGATGCTGCACTCCTTGCGATCCTGCTCTCAGGGTTGCTGCCACTTATTGTTTATTGGTCCGATCGACGTGGGCTGTCTTTGATTGCAGCGGGGCTGCTTTTCTTTTTCATTCCGGGGATCATTCATTCCCTCGTTGAACTTCCTTTCAGTTACTACAACACCTTCGTTGTGGAGGAGCGGTTCGGTTTCAACCGATCCACTCTGAAGCTTTGGATAATCGACCATATAAAGGGGGGGTTGGTCGGAGCTCTGCTTTTTGCGGTGACTTTTTCTTTTCTTCTCCTCTTCATTGCATGGTCGCCACGCTTATGGTGGCTTTGGGGTTTTCTGCTTCTATCGACCGTGCAGTTGGTAATGGCAGTCCTTTATCCCGTGCTCCTTGCGCCGCTCTTTAACAAATTTGAACCGATCGGGGACGAAGAGCTATCTGCAAAGATCAAGGAGCAAATGGAAAAAAGCGGCATCCGGGTGAAGAAAATCCTTCAAATGGACGCGGGCACCCGGAGCCGCCACACGAACGCGTATTTCACCGGAATAGGGAAAACCAAGCAGATTGTGCTCTACGATACACTGATCCAATCGCACACCGTTGATGAGATTCTTGCCGTGCTCGCGCACGAAGCCGGCCATTACAGGAAAAAACACGTCCTCAAGCAGCTTATCATCTTTGCCTCCTTTTCATTGGCGGCACTCTATGCAACCTGGCTTTTCGTGCAATGGCGGCTTTTTTTCACAACCTTTGGATTCAACGCGCCGCTGCCCTACGTTGGGCTTTTCCTGGCGGGGATTGTTTGGAGCAGGGCCGGGTTTTTTCTCCAGCCGCTCTACATGGCGATATCGAGGCGTTTTGAAAGAGAAGCGGACGGCTTCGCGGTTGACATGCTAGGGGGCGGCGCTGCTATGGCCAGGGCATTGAAAAGGCTTGCCGCTGATAACCTTTCCAACCTGAACCCCCATCCGCTCTATGTCTGGTTTCATTATTCCCATCCGCCTGTTGTCGAAAGGGTGGCCATGTTGGAAAGGCGGTAAGCGGCGATCCCGCGAAGAGCGGGAGTGAACGGCAAAAAACAGCTTTTCTAAAAGACATTTTCGCGACGCTCGGCGTGCATTAGATTTTTTCACATCTTTCGTGATGGTTCTTTCGGATAGCTCTTTTTACCAACGCTTTAGCGAGATCAATCTTGTAAGCATTTTTTTCGAGGGGTCTGGCGCCCTCCAAGGCCACTTCTGCAGCCTGTGCTGCAACGGTGTCATTGATTTCCCGGCCGATCAGCGCTTGTTCAGCCGTCCTTGCCCGGAAAGGACCCGGTGCGACGGCGCCGATCACGATGCGGGCATCGGCACAGACGTTTTCAGTTAACTCCATTGCACAGGCCACGCTGACTATTGCAAAATCGATCGGCTCTCTCAGAGTGAACTTCAAAAATGTTTGGATACGGGAGGTCGAGGTCCTGGGCACGTCGATTTCCTTCACCATCTCGTCCCTTTCGAGAGCGTTTCCAAGGGGGCTGAAGAAATCGCCCACCGCCACACGCCTTTCGCCCCGGTGGCTTACTATTGTCATGGATCCGTCCAGAGCCGCCAGGGCCACAGCAAGGTCCGAGGGGCAAACCGCAAAACATTTCCCGGCGCCGATTACGGCGTGATAGCGGTTGTCGCCCTTTACGGCGAAACAGGGCCCCCGCCCTTTGCGGGCGCAGTCCATCCTCCCCCCGATGTGCGCCGGGTAGCGATAATACCAGCAACGCACATCCTGGCAGAGATTTCCTCCGATGGTAGCGATGTTGCGAATCTGGGGACCGGCCACCGCGCGGGCGGCTTCGGAGATTGCGCTGTAGCTCTGACGCAGCAATGGGGAGCGGGCGAGGTCGACAAGCTTGGTGAGTGCGCCGATCCTTAGCCTCTCTGCGTTCTCTTCAATGTAATCGAGCCCGGGTATCCTCTTTATGTTCACGATCAGATCGGGGTAGCGGGGGAGCACCATATCCTTCAAAAGCCCCAGAAGGTCCGTGCCGCCGGCGTTGAGTCTCGCCCTTTCCCGGTGTTTGTGAAGAAGGCTCAAAGCCTCCTCGATGGATCGCGCATCATAATGGTCAAATGTCTGCATTCACTAAGTCCCGCGTCCTTGCTTAAGGGCCCTTAACACTTTGTCAGGCGTGACAGGATAGCTGTCGAGCCAAACCCCGATTGCATTCGACGCCGCCATGAGCACAGCGGAGGGCCCCGGTGATGTAGCGATCTCCCCCACTCCCGCAGCATGAAACCTGTGAGTGGGGAAAGGGGTCTCGAGGACCACGTTTCCGATTGGCGGCAGATTGGCGCTAGTTCTCCATTTGTAGTCGATCATGTTGGCATTGAGGATGCGGCCGGTCGAAGGATCGACGATGGTCTCTTCAAAAATGGCAGAGTCGATGCCCGCCGTGCCAAGGCACCCGTTCAATTGTCCACGGATCCCCTGTGGGTCAATGATCCGGCCCACGTCGGTTGCATTGACCACTCTCAGCAGGCCGATCTTGCCCGTATCGGCATCGACCTCCACTTCCACGAAACTCATGAGGCAATTGGACAACGAGTAGTCAGGCTCAAAACGCCCCTGGCCCAGTAAGGTGCGCTGAAAGAGGACACGCTGCCATCGGATGCGTTTTTCGGGATTCGTTTTAACCCAGATGACTCCGTCAGCCGTATCGAGCTCGGATGGCTCGGAACTCAGCAACGGCGCTGCAAGTTCTAAGAGTTTTTTCCTTGCGTCCTCAGCCGCCTTGATGACAGCCGTCAGGATGGCATAGGTCCCCCTGGATCCAAACGGTCCAAACTCGAAGGGCGTTATCATCGTGTCGCCGGGGGTTATGGAGACCGATTCAAGGGGAATCTGGAGCACCTCGGCGGCAGCTTTGACTGCGTTGTCCCTCTGTCCAGTCCCGTGCTCCGTGAGACAGGAGTAAACGAGGGCCCTTCCATCGCCATCGAGGCGAACGTAGGCTTCCGAGACGTCTTCGCCGATATCGGCATTGCCGTGTACGCCCACACCAACGCCGGTTCTCTTTGGGCCGGCGACACCCGTGGGCTTGAGCCATCCCTTCCATTTCTCTTTCCAGCCGAAGGTCTCGGCCCCCCTGTCCATCATCTTCGAGAAATCGATTCCGCGGTAGTCGTACCACCGGGCATCTCGCCACAAATATCCGTCGCCGGGTTTTACGAAGTTCTTCTTTATGAAATCCACCGGATCGATTTCGAGCTTGGCCATTCCGCGGCTCAAAATGGGGAACAGAGCGCACTTAAGCTCCTGCCCGCCAAAGCCTCGCACAATGCCTGACGGAGCCCTGTTGGTGCATACAATGGTGGGCTTGACATTCCAGTTCTTGCATCGCACTGCGATCATGGCTTCTCCGCAGCCGACCGCCACCTGCGCCTGAGTGGTCTGGGAATGAGAGCCGGTGCCGATCAGCCAATCGCCTGCAATCGCCGTAACCGTCCCGTCCCTTTTCATGCCAACTCTGATATCCAGGCGCGATGCGGGCCGAAGGACAAAGGCCGCAAGGTGCTCCTCCTTCGAATATACCACCTTGACAGGGCGCCGGGTGGTCTTGCTCAGGGCTGCCGCATAACACATCAGCCGCCAGGACATGAGTTTCGATCCGAAGCTCCCTCCGCAGGGACCACCGATCACCCTGACCTCGATCCGTCCGCCAAAGATAGAGGAGAGGATGAGTTTCATGAGATAAGGGGCCTGGTTGGAAACCCACACCGTCACGCTCTCCGCCCCGGCATCTGCCCCGTCCCAAAGCGCTACGGCCCTCGGCGATTCAATGGGCATGGGATTCGGGATATTGTCATAAGCACACTTGCCCTTCACGATGAAATCAGCCTCGGAAAGCCCTTTCTCCACGTCGCCGGCCACGATTTGGGTCATGGAGTTCGGTCCGAGAAAGGGGTCGCCAAGGGGCAGCATGTTGCCGGGCAATTCTTCATAGAGCTGCGGGGCGCCCGGCTTCAATGCGTCGTAATCATCGAAGACGGCGGGAAGGATTTCATACTCCACTTCGATGAGCCTTGCCGCCTCATCGGCGATCTCCGAACTCTCCGCGGCGACAAGCGCCACCGGATCGCCCACGTACCGGACTTTCCGGTCCAGAAGCCGAAAGATGCGCGGGTTGCCGAACTTCCAGTCCGGGATGTTCTCCCACGTCAGTACTGCCTTGACACCGTCGAGACGTTGCGCCCTCCCGGAATCGATCCTCTTTATTATCGCGTGTGGATGGGGGCTTCTATGCACTTTGCCATGGAGAAGATTATCGAACTCGAGATCATCGACAAACAGGGCCCCTCCCGTGACGACCTGCACAGCGTCTCTTCTGGGGGTCGGCTTACCGATGTATTCGTGAGTCTGCGCCATTGTACTCACCTTTCCTTTTTCGCTAGGGCCTTTACCGCTTCCACTACCTGGTAATGAGAGATACACCGGCAGAAATTGCCTGAAAGGGCTTCCCGGATTTCCTCTTCGGTGGGCGAAGGGTTTTCGTCGAGGAGTGCCTTTGCGCTTAGAATCATACCGGGTGTGCAGAAACCGCATTGAAAGGCGCCATGATCGATGAACGATTGCTGGATAGGATCGAGCGCCCCGGTTTTTTCATCCCTCAAACCCTCTATAGTCGTAATCTCTTTTCCCCCGCACTCGATAGAAAGAAGCATGCACGAAGGGACCGCCTTTCCATCCATGAGCACGGTGCAAGCCCCGCATGCTCCCCTATCACAGCTCACCTTGACGCCTTTGAGTCCAAGGGTCTCCCTGAGAGTAAAAGAAAGGGTATGGGCGGGGTCGGCCTCGCCTGCTCCATTGCCTATATTCAGCAGGTAATGCCGAGCGTTGACCACGAGATCGATCTTTTCACTGCGGCTCGATTGGGTCCCGGATTCGAACATTTTTTCAATCATCCCTTTTGTCTAAGAGCTCTGCCGAGGGTGGCGGGCAGATCGCACATGCTTAACGGCTTCATGAAAAGACCTCTGATCCCCGGGAGTCTCGACCTTTTCGCATCGAGGTTCCCGTTGAACCCAGCGCACAGAATTGTGGGGACGTCTGGGCGGCTTCCAGGCTGCCGTACCTTATTCTGCTTCGCAGATTGATGTCATCAGGCTTCTTAACCGTTCCGACCAAATTGCTCGACACGATTCTTACAGCTTCGAGCGCGGACTTGAGGCGACATCATCCCGCCATCCCTCCGCAATAACGCGAGGGTCTGGCACACGAAGCGCCTTGGATGCTCCCGGGATTCCGGCATACTGTCCAGCCCGCATCCTGCCGTCGACCGAACACAAGTTCAGGCGTCACGGATTATCTTAGTCTAAGCATGCAGGCAACCTCAGTTTTTTGTCACCCGAAGATATTTTTTCGGAGCGTATTCATGGTAGCACCAAATTATTCGCGTTTTCAATAGAGAGTCTTGAACGCAAATGCCTATCAGATCACTGATACCCAAAGCCGTTCAAGTTGATGATGATTAAGACCCAAGAAGAACGGTGGAGCGATTTTTCACTGCTTATCGTCCAACTTTCTTCTGAGCGACCTCTGTACCCCAGTTTCCGGGTGCGAGGAAGCTAGCTGGAGATATTACTTCATTTTCAGAGAAAATTGGGCCTTGAGCCGGAATTTGCTGTTTTTCACGAAAACGCCTCGCAATACCCTCATTTTCATGTTTGACGGCCGCTCCTTTTTTTCGGTATGTACCTAAGGACAATAAAGTGTTGCCGGAACGACAGGGGCTGGATTTTCCCTCCTTTAAATAATACCTAAAACCGTTGAAAAAGGATAAAATTATGGAAAACGTGGAGGTTTTTCCTGTATCCTCCCATGTTAACGAAGACTACCGCGCAGGATCGGGGAGATCTGTGATGGCGGGACAGATGGCTTTAAATCTCACTGAAAATGCTAGGATCGTTTTAAAGAAGCGTTATCTGATCAAGGATGACGAGGGACAGCCGACCGAAGGGCCCGAGGAGCTTTTCCGGAGAGTGGCTCTGGCCATAGCTCAGCCTGACGCCCTATACGAGGGAGAGGAAAAAGTCCAGGAAACGGCCATCAAGTTTTACAACCTCATGGCATCCCTGGATTTCATGCCTAATTCTCCGACACTGATGAATGCAGGCAGGCCACTGGGACAGCTTTCCGCCTGCTTTGTGCTCCCGGTTGCCGATTCTATCGACAGTATTTTTGAAGCGATAAAACATGCGGCAATGATCCATAAAAGCGGTGGAGGGACTGGGTTTTCCTTTTCAAGAATCCGCCCCGAAAACGACAAGGTGCTCTCCACCCAGGGCGTTGCCAGCGGCCCGGTATCGTTCATGTCCGTCTTCGACGTTGCGACCGAGACGATAAAGCAGGGTGGCACGCGCCGGGGCGCAAACATGGGGATTCTGCGCGTCGACCATCCGGACATTTTGAAATTCATAACCTGCAAGACCGACAATACGAGGATGACCAATTTTAATATCTCTGTTGCCGTTACCGATGATTTCATGCGCGCAGTTGAAACCGGGTCGGATTATTCTCTGCTAAACCCGCGTACGAGCGAGGAAGTTCAAAAGCTCTCCGCGCGAGAAGTTTTCGACAAAATAGTGACGTCCGCCTGGAGCAACGGCGAACCCGGCATCATTTTCATAGACGCCATGAACCGGGCCAATCCCACTCCACTGGTCGGCAGCATCGAAAGCACCAATCCCTGCGGGGAGCAGCCTTTGCTGCCCTATGAGTCCTGTAATCTGGGGTCGATAAACGTTGCCGGAATGTGCGCCGGCGGACAAATTGACTTTGAGCACCTCAGGGGCGTGGTATGGGATGTGGTTCATTTTCTGGATAACGTCATCGAGGCGAATGTGTACCCGCTTGCAAAGATCGAGGAGTTGACCAGGGCAAACCGCAAGATTGGGCTGGGCATCATGGGATTTGCCGACCTTCTTGTTGCCCTGGGCATCCCTTATAATTGCGAGAAGGCGGTCGAGACCGCAGAAGAGCTGATGGGTTTTATCCAGAAGGAATCCAAGGCCGCATCCGCTTATCTTGGCAGGACAAGGGGCAATTTTCCCAACTACCCCGGGTCGGTTTTCGATTCCCCCGAAACGCCTTTTATGAGACACGCCACCACTACGACAATCGCTCCCACCGGGACCATAAGCATCATTGCGGGATGTTCGAGCGGAATCGAACCGATCTTTGCCATCAGCTTCGTGCGCAAGGTGCTCGACGGTGAAGAACTGGTGGAAACGCATCCGATGTTTCGAAAAATCGCCCAGGAGCGCGGTTTCTACTCGGACGATCTGATGAAGCGCATAGCGCAAAAGGGGAGCATAAAGGATTTCGCAGAGATCCCCGAGGACGTGCGGGGGGTGTTCGTTGTGTCCCATGATGTTGATCCGTCGTGGCATATCCGCATTCAGGCTGCATTCCAGAAATATACCGACAATGCAGTGAGCAAAACGATCAATTTCCCGTTTTCGGCCTCACCGGAAGATGTCTATCAGGCTTATATCTCAGCGTTCAAACTGGGCTGCAAGGGACTGACAATTTACCGCGACGGGAGCCGCGAGGCGCAAGTACTCAACATCCAGCGCAAGCCCCAATACCCGCAGGTCGAGCCGCGCCCGCGCCCTGATATGACCCATGGCGTCACAGAGCGTGTAAACACAGGCTGCGGAAAGCTCTACGTAACCATAAACTCGGACGAATACGGGTTTTGCGAGGTTTTCGCCCAGATGGGCAAAGCTGGAGGCTGCGCTTATTCCCAGATCGAGGCGACCAGCAGGCTTATATCCCTTGCTCTTCGGTCGGGGGTAAAGGTGGAGTCGGTAATAAAGCAGCTCGTAGGCATCCGATGCCCCTCGCCGATCTGGAGAAACGGCGAGCAGGTCGTATCCTGCTCGGACGGCATAGCCAAAGTGCTCAACCACCACGCTCAGGCCAACATTGGCGCCTGGTTCGCCGACGAGATGGGCGCCTGCCCTGACTGCGGCGGCGCGGTGGAACACGAGGGCGGCTGCATCGTCTGCCGCTCCTGCGGGTTTTCCAGGTGCTCGTAGACTACAAATTGGAATTACTAATCAGGAATTAAGCGGGGAGCGAGGCACACACTTAGAGGAGCGGGAAGCTGGAAGAGGAGCGGGAAACAAGGATGAGGAAGCCTGAAGCG
>Ga0187770_10001914_pt1 | contig 11369 bp, 9 predicted proteins | sample 0116_SJ02_MP02_2_FD_133154 | JGI IMG/M metagenome (GOLD analysis project Ga0187770, IMG submission 133154) | Tropical peat soil microbial communities from peatlands in Department of Meta, Colombia - 0116_SJ02_MP02_20_MG | ecosystem: Environmental > Terrestrial > Soil > Wetlands > Peat | place...
AGAGAACGATATCGAGGTTTCCTTCTTTGGCGATATACTCCGCCGCGCCGAGCCATTCGCATAGGCCTGCAGCCATTCCTCGCTTAAGAAGGACCGGCTTCCCCGCACGCCCGACCTCTGCCAGGAGCGGATAATTGTGCATGTTCCGCGAACCAATTTGAAGCATGTCCGCGTACTCACAGACTTGTCCGACGAACCGGGTGTCCATCACTTCGGTTACGACGGGCAGGCCCGTTTCCATGCTCACGTCACGAAGAATCTTCAATCCCTCCAGGCCAAGTCCCTGGAAATCGTAAGGTGAAGTGCGAGGCTTGAATGCGCCTCCACGGAGCACATCGGCGCCGGAGGCTTTCACGGCGCGCGCTACCTCGAGCGATTGATCGCGGCTCTCCACGGCGCATGGACCTGCGATGATCACATGGTGTTCGCCACCGAAGCGAACGCGTCCGACTTTCACAACGCGTGTCTCGTCTTCGGCGAATTCAGGATGTCCACTCCGGCTCAATATGGGACAAATCCTCGGCATATCATCTGGACCAATCTGACCGGCTATCTTCATAACAACCTTCCTCGCTCGGAAGCCGCTCATTTCACCGACAGCCAACGGCTCCTTCGCCCGCCCAAGCACGTTCCCGAGGAGCAAAGGGTTGCGCGGTTGAGCAACCCCTTGCTCCTTCCCTACACCCCGACTTACAACACCAAGACCGGCTATCCCTTGCGTTCGGAATCAAAAATCGCCATGGCCTCAATCTCAATCAACAGGTCGGGCCGACAGAGAATTGCCTGAATGCCTGTCGACGCAGGCAGCGGATTCAGCTCCTGTTCCCTGAAAAACTGCGTCCTGATTTCATTGAACGCTTCGTAGTCGCGTTCGATGTCGCGCAAATAGCACGTGGTCCGCACGACATCCTTCCAAGTCGCCCCCTCGGCTTTGAGAAGACTTGTGATATTGCGGTATGTCCGCCAAGTCTGAGCCCGAAAGTCGCCTGCGTGAACGGTCGCGCCGTTTTCATCGACGCTGGCCGTGCCGGAGATCAGAAGAATCGTGACGCCTTTGATGTCGAGCCGCAGGGCCCGTGCGAAGGATGATGGCTTCTGATAGTCGTAGGCTTCGTTCAGCACTTCTGGTGCGCTGACGGCTCTCTTCTGCACCAGGCCCTCATCCTTATTGTTAAGTGCGGCGACATCAACGGTTGCTTGCGATGTATTCATGTGGTTTCCCTTCCTTGTTGGATTCGCGAATGCCATGGCTCAGTCCTAATGCGGTTGCCACCCAAATGTCCTCGCCCTGAAAATCCATGTTCAAAATATAGTTGTGGGCAAGAGAGGTTGGCGTTTCCAGCTTTGTCACTTTCTTGTCCGGCCGCGTGATCAAGATTTCCCCGCGACCGCCTTCCTTTGCGGGCCGGTACGTCACCCAGGTGTTGGTCTTGAAATTGAGAAAACTCAGCCCCTTGTCCGTGCAGGCCCAGACCTCGTTGGCACGAGACTTTGTGCCATTGATGAAATCCGAGGCCAGCCCGCTGTCCATTGACAGATAGTTGTACCAATTGTGGCCGTCGTACCCGCTCAGGCCAAAATACGTGGAAGCCCAAACCATTTTTGTGTCGGGGTTGTATGCGACACCGCTCACGATCACGTGAAGCAGACCCTGGTTTTTGAACAGCACAATCTCCATTTCCCCATCTGGGTCTGTGTAGGGCTTCCAGTACCCGCCGGCGATGTCGTATTCGAGCAAGCCGCCTCCCCATACGGCGAAGTAGATTTTCTTCTCCGCCACGGCGATGCCGTATCCCCAGGGTTCGTGCATCGGCGCATTCTTCTCGCTGAAGATCAGCCATTCCCCCGTTTGTTTGTTCAAACGGTTAATGCCGGCCGTCGTAGCAACCCAGACGTATTCGCCTTGAATGGCGACACCGTACACAATGTCGTTCGCTAAGCCAGTTGTGAGGCTCTTGTAATTCTTGAATTGCCCTCCGGAAAGCTGGCTGAGCCCGCCGAACGTGGCAATCCAGACATCGCCGGTCTCTTTGTCGACAGCGACTCCCGTCACAACGCGGTTGGCCAACCCGTCCTCCGGCTTGTACACTTTCGCGATCTTTCCTTTTTCTATCAGCACAAGCCCATTCTCGGTGCCTGCCCAAACCCTGTCACCATCTACGGTGACGCAGAGCACCTTTTCATCGGGCATTCCATTCGCGGCCGTGAAGTTTTCCCACTTCGTGTAGAGCGGCAGCTCTTGGCCGCCTGCGCGGGGCAAAAACGCTAGGAGAGCTGCGGCACCAAGCAGCCAGCATTTCCTTTGTCCCGTCTTCATAGCACCTCCTTCTCCGCGTCGCCCTTGTGACCCGCTGACGCCCAAACTTCGGGCGCTACAGGGTTTTCAAGTATTCGATCAAATCGTTCAACTGCTCCTTGGTCATGTCGGACGTGACGCCATGCTTGTCCGACGGATTGTATTTCGTCCAAATTTCCTCGAGCGACAGCGCCTGGCCGCTGTGCAAATAGGGCGCCCTCTCGTAAACACGATCAAGCTGGGGAATATCGAAGACTCCCGAGGTGTCGTATTGCGTGGCCGTTCCCGCGTCGACACTGATTTTCGCCGTGTAATGCGTTTCCGGCGTGTGACACGTGTCGCAATTCTTCTTGAAGAAGATCTCCTTGCCCCGCTCCTGTGGCGGCGTGAGCTCGCCGTCGGATGGCAAGTGCCGATTCGGCGAAAGAGGAATCGACTTTATGAATGCAACCAAGTTTTCCAATTGGTCGTGGTTGAGGCCCTCGGACCGAAAGAGAAATTTTGCCGTACGCGGACCGCACTGCGTCTGGAGATCGGGATTGTGTCCGTTCCATTTGTAGGGAGCGGTTTCTGCGATGCCGCGCAGCGTGCGATTCAGCACGCGATCGCGGCCCAATTGAGGCGTCTCCAGATTCCACGCGAGGCCGTCGACGTGATTGTCGGGATGGCACGTCGCGCAAGCAAACTGCCCCTGAAAACAGAAATGAGCATCGTGGAACATCCGCTCGCCTTGCCTCAGTGTCGTCAATTCTTTCGGCCCGCCCAGATCAATTTGCGATTTGACTCGCAGTTGACGCATGTCGACGACAGTCAAGCTGTCGTCCAGTCGATTCGCGATGTACGCTAGCTGACCGTTTGGAGACACGACCACGGCCGTTGGTTCAAATCCTGTCGGCAAGCGGCGCACGACAAACTCGCGCGCTGAATCGAGGCGATTGGCAAGGTCAGTACCGCGCTTCTGACTCAGGAAGCGCTGCAGCTTGGCCGCATCGATAATTGACACAACATTCGCTTCGGACGAAGTCACCAATGCATAGCGGCCATCTGGAGTGAATGCCGCACCGTTGGTCCCTGCATAGTAGTAATCAATGTCGTCGAGCAGGACTTCTGTTACCTCGGGGCGCGCTCCTCGCTGTTGAGCATTTGCGCCGGGCCAAACGACTGCCATGCCATGCGTGACAATCCACCCCTGAGCCACCTGAATCATTGGCCCAAGATTCTTTGGCCGCATGAACGGCACAAGAAGGTACGATCCCTTTGCAGCGGGCGCTTCGGCAATGTGCCGCAACTCCACAACTCCATGCATCGGGATGCGCTCAACGACGATTTGTCTCGCCGTGTCGATCACGGTCAATTCAGAGTCGGGCGGCTGGTCGGGCGGCCCCAAGTGACCGAGCATGTTCGACACATATACGCGGCGTCCATCGCGCGATAGCGCTATGTGATGAGGCGAGCGCCACGCGGCAAGACGCTTGATTTCCTTCCCCTGCTTGAGATCGAGGATTGAGATGTCGTTCCCGATGCTGTTTGCAACGTATAGGAATCTTCCCGTTCGATCCGTTGTCAGTCCGATCGGGCCCCAGCCGACAGGAAGAGTCCGGCGAACCTTGAACGATGATGCGTCGATTTCGGTGACCGTGTCGTCCCACTCGTTGGAAACGTAGAGCGATTTGCCGTCCGGGGCGAGCGCAACGTCCTTGGGCTTGTGCCCGACTTTTGCCTTCCTCACGACATGCCTAGTCCGCATATCGACAGCCAGCAAGGAATCATCGTCTTCACACACAACGTAAAGCGTCTGGCTGTCGGGTGAAATCTTGAGTTCGACTGGTGTGAGATAAGCTGGCTGCGCAGTTCCAGGCTTTTGAGCGTCCTGTGGCGCTGCACAAATTGCTCCACACGAGAACATGCTCCACAGCAGGATGCCGAAGAAGATAGCCGGCAACGAAATCGCCTCGAACCGCACCCGTTCTGTGCCACACGCCGTCATCGGTTCTTGGCTCCTTGGGCTGAATCCTCCGACCCGTTCGGTTCCGTGACGGTCAGAATCTGATCTGCTTTTATGTGGCTCAGAGTCTGTGCAACCCCGCTCGGCCAATGAATCGTCAACTGATCCACTTCGTCGTGTTGCCCCAAACCAAAATGAGGGCGCGGGTCGTTCTGTGAAAGGTAGCCGGACTGCGGGACATTTTCCACGGTCTGGCGCAAATCACCTGCGACCGCTTCGATCCGCGCGCCAAACCCATCGCGATTGCTTTTCGTGCCAACCAGTCGGAGAGTGAGCCAATGGTTTTTCTTGCCACCCTCCGGCGGTGTCGCGTGAATCAGAATCCCCTTGCCTCCCAACACGACAATGTAACCGTCGATCAGCCCGTCGTTGTCGTAGTCCGCGAAACAAGCTCCCCTGCCGACCTTTTTCGTCTGGAAGTACTTGCCCGCCTGGGATGAAATGTCCTTGAAAGTGCCGTCGCCGTTATTGCGAAGCAGCAGATCCTCCATGGGCACCATCCAGTGCAAACCGCCGTTCACAATGAAAATGTCTTTCCAGCCGTCGTCGTCGAAATCGATTGCCCCGTCACCCCAGCCAACGTACTGACCCGATATCTCTGCAATTCCGGACGCAACGGTTTCGTCGGAGAAGAGGCCCTGTTTCCCGGCATTACCGTACAGGCGGTGGTAGCGCATGTCGGAAACAAATAGGTCCAGCCAACCTCGATTATGGAAGTCGGCGAAAATCGGCCCCATGGCGGACGGTGTATCACCATTCGTGCCGTACGCGACGTTCTGTTCGAGAGCGACGTTGGTGAACGTGCCGTCGTGATTGTTGCGGTAGAGGTAGCTTTCCATCTGATCGTTGGCGATATAAATGTCCGGCCAGCCATCGTTGTCGAAATCGCCGACTGTCACTCCCATTGCTCGCCCAGCCGGATTTGCAATACCGGCGCGTTCGGAGACGTCCGTAAAAGTTCCGTCGCCGTTGTTGTGGAACAACCGATTGGCGTCACCTTCGAAATCTAGCGGGCCAGCAAAAGCGTCCGCCGAGTAGTAAGGCTTCTTGGCATTGGGATCGAATTTGAGGTAGTTCCCTACAAACAAGTCCAACTTGCCGTCGCGGTCGTAATCAACAAATGCCGCGCCAACTCCCCAGTGCTTGTTTTCGACGCCGGCCTTTTCCGTAACATCCGTGAAGGTTCCGTCACCGTTGTTGTGATAGAGAATCGCTGAATTCCAGTTGGTGACGTAAATGTCTTCGTAGCCATCGTTGTCGTAGTCGCCGACGGTCACGCCCATGGCGAAATCCTTGCCCGCCACGCCAGCTTGGGTCGTAACATCCGTGAACGTTCCGTCGCCATTGTTGCGATAGAGATGATTGGTTGCGTCCTTGCCGTCCATCTTTGAATGATTCGTGACGCCATCGATGTAGCGGCCGCTCAAGACGTACAAATCCATCAAGCCGTCGTTGTTGTAATCGAACCAAACGCAGCCTGATCCAGTGGCTTCGAGGATCGAACTCAGCTTCTGTTCTCCAAACGAATGCCGGAATTGAATCTTTGCTTTGTCCGTTACGTCTTCGTAGGTCGGATACTTCGCAGCCGGGATAGTTTTCGTGGTCAGTCTCTGCGCAAGGACATCCACGTTGCCAGCCAACAGGATGAAGATTGAGAGCGACGCCATTAGCTCTCGTCGAATTCTTCCCGCATCCGGACTGCTTCGCTGTGGAGTCATTTTTCTTTCGCCCCCAGTTGGGCGGGGCTGTCGAATCGTCGAAGCGTCATAGGCCAGCGATTCTCAGGCACAAGTGCTTTGTCCGCGTGACATCCCGCGCAGCCGTGCTCCTCGCCTGGACGCGCCCAGATCCAGCTCCTCTCCTCGTGGATTGTCTGGCCGTTGGAATTCAGCAACACAAAACGCACAGGCCGATCAACAGGAACCGAAACGTAGAACGACCCGTCCTTCTCAACAGGGGCCTCGCCCAGCACCTGCTCGCCGTCGCTCTTTTCCTCGAGTGTCAGTACACGCACGCGCGCGATCGGCGTTGCAAACCTGCCCTTCGGGTCGTCTGCCGAAGCGTAAGCATCCAAGCAGATGAAATAACCTGATTTTTCGGCCGGCTTCAGCGTGCTCCAAAATACTCTTGACGCAATTCGCGGCACCAACGGAATGGGCTGAATGCTCGACATCTGCGCCGCACCGTAAACTCGTTCCCCATACGTGCCGCTCTTCAAATCAAAAGAGTAAAGATCGAACTTCCCCGGAGGCATCCATCGCGACACCACAAGCTTGTCCGGCGCCAACTCACGCGGCGATGACGAGATGACTCCATTGGGACCAAGGGATGCGTTGTGCGAACTGCCGCGCGCTATTCTCGCCAGCTCTCCGCCAGCTCTGACACCCGTGCCCGGGCTCTTCACAAAAACGAGCGCGCCATCGTCCAATTCTTCGGCCTCGCCTCGCGTCACAGGCGTCGTGTGATCGCAACGGAATGACTCCAGCCCCGTGCCATCGGGACGCAGCGTGTAGAAGAGGCGTGACGATGCATCTTCTGCGCGCGCCGCGAGAGGCCAGAAGGCCGAAGCAAGTATTCGCCCGTCCTTCAGCACCAACTCTAATTGAAAATCCCCCGGACCGAACGTGATGCGGCGCATCTGCGAACCATCGTTCTTCACAACAGCGAGATAGGAATGCACATGCCCTTCCTTGGCGCTCACAACGGTGTACACAATCTCGCCTGTGGGAAGATAAGCTGCCCGCAAACAGTCTTCATCGCAGTTCGTGATCTGCGACTTCTTCGATCCGTCCGGACTCATTTCCCAGATTTGCCAGGGTCCTCCCGATGTTTTCCGTCCTGAGAAAAGAATCTCTGCGCCGTCAAAAGAAACCCTCGGGTCTGCAGCGGCAAAGAACTCGGGAGTCACGTTGGTCGCGGAATCGGCTTTCTTTGATAAAGAAACTCGGGCGATGTGGCTGCCTTGCGGAAATCGCTCGGTGAGTTCACCCGGCGAAATGACAGGGGCTTCGACAAAGATGATGTCTGGGCGTCCTGCAACTCCAGGGGACTCTTGCGCGAGGAGACGCGTTCTCGGAACGGGCTGAATGATCCCGATGAGGACGAGTATTAAACTCGTTACAAACGCACTTCTAAACGACACGCCGGGCCGCCTATGGCGAGATTCGCCATGGACGTACCCCACACACCCTTCACCCTGCTCCTAAGGTCGTACATCTCCCTAAATCATGCAATGACAGAAGTCACAAAAAGAAGTGACGGATGTCACATTCTGCCGCCAGAGGCTCATTTGCAAGCGATTACAGGTCGGATTATGCAAGTCGGGCGCATGCAGCCTTCAGCCCTTGCGTCGCACTATCTCTGGGCCACCTTCGCCAACGCCTCCCGGTCGCGGATTGTCAGTCGACGCCCTCGGATCTCAATCAGCTTCTGCCTCCGAAATGCGCTCAGGAACCGGCTAATGGTCTCTGCGGATAGCTCCAGAATTTCACTGATCTCCTGCCGGGAAAAAGGAAGGGTCACGGAGCCTGCCTTGGCTGCGACAGCCTCTTCGGAAGCAGACATTGTGAGAAGGAAAGTCGCCAATTTCATCCGCGCGTCCTTGAAGCTCATGTCTGTAACCTGGCTGCGGACCTTTCCAATCTCACTGACCAGAAACCGGACCAGATTTAGCGCAACCTCGGGATCTCGGCGCAGAAAATCGAAGAAGTCATCCGGAGTTGTCGCGCATATTTCCGACTCGTCCAGAGTCACCGATGTCAGCGCGTAGCTTGGCTCTGTAAGACTCTCGAGCCCAAACAGCTCCCCGGGAAAAACGATGCGAACAATTCGCTCTTTGCCGTTTTCCAGCAGCTTCACGAGTTTCACCAGACCAGTGCGCAACGCCAGAATCTGCTGCGTCGAACCGCCTTCCGCATAGATGATCTGATTCCTATGGTAGCGGCCGACGCGAAAAATGCATCCCAGCCGGGAAACCTGCTCGACAGGCAGCTTGCCGAAGAACGCATTTTGCAGCAGCGGACAACTTCCAATTTCGCACGTCATTTGGCCCTCATCATGCGTGGAGCCTTTCCATCCAAAGGACTTCGGGGCGCCGACGCCACCAGCTTACCCGAAGGGATACTGTCTGCCAACGAAACGTCACCCGAGATTGCTTTTGCAGCAACGGAAACTCGCAACTAATGCTGGAACCGCCCCACAATTTCGGACTTCGCGAGGACGTGACCTTCCATTGCGCGCTCCAGATCCCTCTTGGTCGCTCCGGCAACAAGATTCGTCTTGATGTCGAGGGCATACAGTTTGAAGAAGTAGCGGTGCGGCGCGCCGCGCGGCGGGCAAGGCCCGTTGTAACCGATTCTTCGGAAGTCGTTCTGCCCTTGCCGCGAGCCATCAGGAAGCTCCCGGCTCTTCGCCGTTCCTTCAGACAAACCGCGAGTGCCCGGAGGCAGATCGTAGAGAACCCAATGTACCCAAGTCCCAGCAGGAGCGTCGGGATCATCCACAATCAGCGCGAAGCTCTTTGTTCCTGCAGGCGGATCGTTCCACGCAAGCGCGGGCGAAACGTCTGTCCTATCACAGGTGAATTTCGCGGGGATAAACCCGTCATTCTGAAAAGCCGTTGTCGTCAACTGGAACGCCATGACCGAGCCTCCTTTCTTTGAGCCGCACGTTGCGAGGATTGGCACAAGAACAATAGAAACAAACACAAGAATTGCGATCCGACTGGGTGAAGAATTAGCGTGCATGGCGGGCTCCAAGTAGAGCAGTAGCGCGTATGCTACTCGCGCACCGCGTTTGGGTCAAGTTGGTACAGCCTTTGCTTTCTTTCAATTCTCACCTCATCTGTAGTTCGAACCTTGTGAAGCCAAACCGCGCGCCGCCGATTCATTTAAGGGGTTTTTACCGAATTTTCACACTCTGCCTTGGTTCAAATTGGCGTAAGCTAACGCCTTCGCCACGACACACAAACTGGGAGGAACCACCGTGCCAGAAATCCGATATAACATGGTGACGCGCGAATGGGTGATCATAGCAACCGAACGCGCCAAGCGCCCCGAGCAGTTTTCTCAGCAGAACGTCCGCCGTCCCAAGCCCGAGCACTTCGTTGCGACGTGCCCTTTTTGTCCGGGTAACGAGCATCTTACGCCGCCGGAAACCTTCCGTCTCGCCGACGACGGGAAATGGCGTGTCCGCGTCATCCCCAACAAATTCGCCGCACTCGACCGGGACGCGAAGCTCACTCGCAGCAGGGTCGGCTTGAAGCGCACGATTTCGGGTGTCGGCATCCACGAAGTAATCGTGGAAACTCCCGCGCATGACCTGCACATGGCGCTGCTTGCCCAGCCCGATTTTGACCGCGTGATCCAAACGTATCACCAACGGTACGAGACCATCTCCAAGGACCCGCGCGTGGCGCACACAACTCTCTTCCGCAACCATGGCGAGCGCGCCGGCACTTCGCTCGAGCACCCTCACTCGCAAATTGTCGGCACTCCGATCATCCCGCCGCAAGTGCGCGACCGGATGGAAACGGCGTTGCGCTACTACGACAACGAGGGACAGTGCCTTTACTGTGCCATGATCGAAGACGAGATGCGCGACGCCGTGCGCATCGTCGCTTCCAACTCGCACTTCGTTGCGTTTCTTCCTTTCGCCGCGCTCAGCCCGTTCCAGTTGTGGCTTTTCCCCCTGCGCCATCGCCCCAGTTTCGGCGAGTGTAGCGACGAGGAACTCGCCTCGCTCTCCGAAATCCTGCGCCTCCTGCTGAGAAAAATCTGCTTCGGACTCGCCAACCCGGATTACAACCTCTCTGTACGGACGATGTCCGATGAAGCTGGCGGCGCTCGTTTTCTGCATTGGTATGTGAGTGTCATCCCGCGCGTAACGCGGCTTGCGGGATTTGAGCTCGGCTCCGGCATGTTCATCAACGTCGCTCGGCCGGAAGATAGCGCAGCCTTCCTGCGCGAAGCCAATCCCGACCCGGCATAGCTCATAACCTATCGCCCTGCCAGCCGCGAGGACAACATAATCTGGAAAGGGTCGATTTACCGTATATTAGAAATCTGTTTCTTATTTGTTTTCAGCCACTTACGCCGACTTCTAATCCCTGTACCGTAGATTAGAAATGCAGTGGCGAGTGGCTAGCCCTTTCGAGTGCCGCATCCTGCGCCGTGTCCTTGCACGTGCACGGTGCGCCTGCTTTGAGACGAAACGGCGATTCACAAACAGCAGATCCCTCGCTCACGTTATTCGCTCGGGACAACGACCATTCGCCGGGTCGTTGAAAGTGTTGCGATTAGAAGGGGTGTCGCCATTGAGCGCAAACGACTTAACCCCTTTTTTAATTTCGGCGTGTTGCGATTAGAAATGCCAATCCCGCGCAGGATTGGCATCCCGAACCCGGCGTTCTCTGCCGCGTGAGGGACCTGCTTTTTCATTTCTCCCTCCTATCCTCACCTGCCATGCGCTTGCCGGTGCCTCTGTCTTTCCGTTCGGTCAATGTAGCTCAGGTCTTCAGACCTGAGGCATTTCACGTCCACGCCGTTGTCCAACGCCTCTTCAATGCGGCCAATTCAAAAAGCCTCGGCTCTAAAGAGCCGAGCCACATCAATGCCACCACCTGCCGCCCTGAAGGGACGGCGCTACATTCAAACCGCCTCGCGGCTTCTATTCAATCGACGACCCGGCGAAGGGTCGTCGTCCTGAAGTCGGCGCAGTCGGACGACTGAAGGATCTGCACTTGCTGCTATTCAGTTTTCAAAGAGCTATAGAACCCTCGCCCGGAGGGCCTGGATTCATCAAGCGCGTTGCCGCGACTCGTAAATCCTTTGTTTCCTTAACTGCCTTTGCGGCCATCGACTGCCAACTCGACTGGCCGCTGCATATTTGCTTCACAGCGGGCCTTAACCAACGCCCGACTCATGATAACACACTTCTGTCATGATTTCAAGTATGAAAATATTACACATCGGTAATCATGTGAAGAACTGCAAGGATAGACTCACACTGCGGTTCCAAAATGGGAATTGCGGCGTATCAGCGGTGATAAAGCCAAAGAACAAAACCAAT
>Ga0187770_10001915_pt1 | contig 11367 bp, 13 predicted proteins | sample 0116_SJ02_MP02_2_FD_133154 | JGI IMG/M metagenome (GOLD analysis project Ga0187770, IMG submission 133154) | Tropical peat soil microbial communities from peatlands in Department of Meta, Colombia - 0116_SJ02_MP02_20_MG | ecosystem: Environmental > Terrestrial > Soil > Wetlands > Peat | place...
ACTGGGCATTTCGGCTTTGTTGTGTAGCTGCTTTGGGGATGATTGTTGACGCATTTGTAGATGAATGCGTCAGCGTAACCGATCCGTATGGTAATTCCACGTCGTAGTTCCTCCGAATGCCTGGCCGTCCATTGTCCGGTCAAGGCTTGAACTAGCGTACTCTTACCATTGTCAACGTGCCCAAGCGTCCCGATATTGACCTCGGGTTGTATTACCTGTTGGTCTTTCCTTTCAGACTTAAGAACCGCTTGAGCCATAACAAGAATCATCCATTTTTGCAGACTGGAACCGAATCGTTCAATATATGTGTGAGGGTAAAGCGAAGCCCATGTTTTCTTTCTCCGATGGTCATTTGCGCTGGTTTACAAAGCACTGGGGCACGACGCGGCCACCTTAGGGCGGCTAGGAGGTTGGTCACCGTCGCGAGAAAATTAAGGTTTAGGGAAACCTTTAGCAAGTTTAATTAGATATAGCGGACCAATCGAAAGACGGCGAAGAAATTGGGTGGCCGCGTTTGCCTACGCACCCGTACACCGTCTCATGATTAACGGCGTGCGACCTTATCCGACTGAATCTTCGCTAGTGAGGTTATGAAATGGTTCTAAGAATATACAACACCAGGACCCGTATGGTTGAGGACTTCCAACCTGAACGTGGAAACAGGGTCTACATGTTTGTGTGTGGGCCTACGGTTTATGATCACAGCCACGTCGGCCATGCGCGAACCTATCTTGCTTATGATATAATTGCAAGGTATCTTCGGGCGAAAGGCTACAGCCTATTCTACTTGATGAACATTACAGACGTAGACGACAAGATCATTAACAGGGCAAATCAGACGGGGCAGGATCCAATCAAGTTGGCAGATTCGTTCACCAGAGAATTCATGCGCGACATGGAAGCGCTCGGAATAACGAGCGTCAACCTCTACGCCAAAGCGTCGGAGCATATTCCTGAAATTATCGCGCAAATCTCCACTCTGCTCAACAAGGGGTTCGCATATCAAGTGGACGGCGACGTCTATTACGACGTGCCTAAATTTTCCGACTATGGAAAGCTTTCAGGACAGCGAGTCGATGAACTTGCGACGCATCGAATCGATCCGGATCCTAGAAAGAAAAATGTAGTCGACTTCGCACTCTGGAAGGCCCAGAAGCCCGGCGAACCGTCCTGGGAAAGCCCTTGGGGAAAGGGCAGGCCAGGATGGCACATAGAGGACACAGCGATAACTACGACCTATTTTGGGCCAACATACGACATTCACGGGGGTGGGCTAGACCTGATCTTTCCACATCATGAAGCTGAGATCGCACAGGCGGAGGCCGCCACCGGAGTGAAACCACTCGTGCGGTTCTGGATGCATGGTGGCCTCCTGATGATTCGTGGCGAACGTATGGGCCACTCTTTGGGGAATTTCATCCCAACAGCGGAACTGCTGCAGAGGCATGATGCGGAGGCTTTGCGATTATACTACGGAATGCGGCATTACCGTACTCTGCTCAACTTTGACGAAGCAAACATCGCACAGGCGGAGGAGGTTCTGGATAAGTTGAGGTCTGTCTACTACCAGTTTCTTGCGCTCCTTGATTCAAAAACATCCATCCCGGAAGGCTCAGCAAGTGAGGAGCTCAGGAAGCTCTCTCTTGAGGCGATAGCAGATTTTGACGAAGCAATGGAAGACGACTTCAACACGCCTCGTGCCTTAGCCGTTCTGATCTCGTATTCAAAGGGTGTTGAACCCTATGCAGCTCAGGAGGTAGACAGGGATTCTGTGCAACGTGTGATACACACCTTCAATTACTTTGGGAGCGTATTTGGAATCTTCAGTACTCCAATTGGCCGGCGTTCGGACGTAATCGGAAAGTTGCTGAACATTATCCTTGGGATACGGGAGCACGCTAGGAGGAGAGGCGATTGGGCTACGGCCGATCGTCTTCGCCAAGAAATTACCGCGGCTGGCGTAGGATTAGAGGACACGCCGGCAGGAACTCACTGGTATCTAGCTTCCGCTGAAACTAAGAAGTCAACTTGAAATCTTGTACCCTATCTTTCTTAGGAATTCCTTCCTCTCACGCACATCTTTCTCGGTCTCCACCCCTTTGGAAGCAAAACCATCAACTACCCCCAAGACCGCACGCCCTTGGTCCGTCTCGGCCAGAATTACCTGAAATGGGTTGGCTGTTGCCAAGTAGATATTGCAGACCTCCGGGACCGATTTCACCTTGTCGAGGACATTTATCGGGTAAGCGTTTCTCATGAAAATGATGAAGCTGTGACCAGCGGAGATTTCGAGCGCGGTCTTAGAAGCAAGCTGCTTTAGCTCCGCGTTGTTGCCTTCTGATCGGATCAGACAGGGTCCGCTGGACTCACAGAACGCGATCCCGAATTGCGCATTTGGGACCGAATTCACCATGGCTTCGTGCAGGTCCTCGACCGTCTTGATGAAATGGCTTTGACCGAGAATTGCGTTGCAACCGTCGGGGACATTCACGTCGACAATTTTTGTATTCATATTACACCGCCCTCACGTAAGCTCAAGTTCCTTCTCAACGTGCACGAGGTTTTCTATGCCTTTCGATTTGATTAGGACCGTGTCTTCGATGCGGACGCCCCCGTAGCCGGGCACATAAACGCCTGGTTCAACCGTTACAACCTCGCCGGCCTTGAGCGGCGCTCTGCTGTTGAAACTGAGATACGGGGGTTCACCAATCGTCAAGCCTACTCCGTGTCCAAGTGAATGAATGAAACCGGAAGTGATATTCTTTTTCTTTCCCGCGTATATCTGCCTCACCGTCTGAAAGCCCGCACGCTCGATAATATCACAGGCACGGTTCATGCTGGCTTCACCTGTTACGCCTACTCTGAGGTAATCGAGGGCATCGCCTTGTGTCTCATGAACAGTTTCGAACAGCTTCCTTGCCTTTGAATCCGCTCTTCCAACTACAAAGGTCCGGGTCAAATCAGACCAATAACCGTTTCCTGCCTGCGGGAAAATGTCAAACACAATCAGCTTCCCCTTCTTGATTTCTGCGGCAGGGTCGCCAGCGTTGTGCGGGTCTGCTCCCGATGGCCCTGCTGCAAAGATCGTGCCCTCTGGAGCTAGCAACCCTTCCTCTGCCAACTTTAATGCTATGATCGACTTGATTAGCCCGATGGTCGCCCGCTTCCCTCGAAGTTGGAGGTGCCCTCGCTTCTCTTTTGCGTTGCGTAACAATTGCAATACATAGTTCACGATTTTTCCTGTTCTACCCGCTACGTCCCTTAGGTATTCTACCTCGTGTTTTTCCTTTGTATCTCTCGCGGTTTCAACTAATGTTGGAGGCCGCTCTCCCACGAGCCGAACGCCAAGCCGCCTTAAGGTGCGGGCAAACCGAAGCCCCTTAGCTAGGTCATTTCGGCCAAACAAAACCACCTTGCCGCGTACCCCTTCATATCTCAGGACAGTCGCGACGAGTCGAGCAGAAGCCTCATAACGTTCCGGATGCTTTCTCTGAAGCTTTTCATAACCCCATTGGGTGAGCGTTTGGATTCTTTTTACCCTGCCTAACCTTTTGGCTGACCCGTAATCCAGGTTGCTCACCAAAAGAACCGGCGGCCTGCCATATTTCTTGAAGTAGAATCCGCCTCTCGCCAGTGCTCCTCCGAGTACGTACGTTAGGTCGGGGTCTGCTAGAGTTGACTCGCCATAACCGACAATTCCATCAATTCCTCTAACTCGCATCGAAACATCCAGATCTTCAATCATCCCAGTCACATAACCTCCCGTTTTCCACGTCCCCGTTCTATGTCGAATATCGATACACAGACAGTCGTAGTTGCCTTTAACATACGAAGGTATGAGTTCATTATCGCCCTTAGCGAAGGCGAGTCACGCGCTCTGAATACGATGTTAAGCTGTTGCCCGCGCAATATGATCTTTGCATTCGCCTTCTTGCCAGCGGGATGCGAGGTTTCCGGAGCTAATGCGGCTGCGATCGCGTTCAGTTGCTTTCGTGACCGAAGCAGAATACTTACTTCGGCCTCCGCGTTGAAACTAACTCGATTCATTTCGTACATATCGAGTGGCTTAGTACCTGAAATGAGTCTATTCGTCGGGCTCCGACTTTTCTTCCGGCGGTTTTTCGGTAGCTGTTTTTTCTGACTTGACCTTTCGGCGGCGTCTTTTAGCAGTCTTGGCTTTGGCCTCCACTTCCCTTGCTTTCTCGGCTTTCTGTTCTGCGAGTAGGCTGCTAGCTACTCCGGCTCGCGATGCTCTTTCTGCTATTTGACCGAGCTTTGTGGTGGGTGCGTATGCTCCGCCGGCAAACTTGAACCCGCAACGCCCGCACAGCCAGATCCCAATAGATAGTCTGCTGACGGCGACGATATGACATTGAGGACATTCGTGGGGGGCCCGCATTTCCGTCATTATTGTTGAATATCGCTTTCGCGCTACGGTTCCGTAGCGAGCACCGAAACTGCCTGAGGGCCCGACCTTGTATGTTCTAGGCACGTTAGTTCACTTTTGAAACGATCTGAGCTCTAAGATCTCTGGATTTCTGAATTGCGGAGGACACAATTTGTTTGATTTCTTCGGGGGTAAAGGTACCTAGCCCTCCTTTCTGCATCGCGCAGACATCATCGTTCTTGCCCGTAGTCACTGTCAAACGACAGCTCATCACTTGTTCTTCTTCAAGGCAGGCGTCGACGACGACCGAGTTGCCAATCTTAACCGAAGTTATAGGCACAGGGTAGTTCTGCATTGGCAGAGCCATTTTCGAATCTTTGTAGCGGATTTCGCCGTTTTTCACTTCGAACTCTTGCATCGTAGAATTTACCAGCGCGCCCAATGCGGCCATGCCGGCGGCGTCGATTAGGTTTCCGTCGTGATCTAGAATATAGATGTCTACGAACACCATGAACACTTTCTTCCCTGCTTCAATGCATAGCTTCTGAAGATCTATCGCTTTTGATTCACGTATGCCGCGGTCCACGACGCGGGCCAGTTCGATTGAGTTTTCGTCAGGCGGCCCTGCCTCGAATGTTGGAAACGCTAGCGGGACAAATTCAGCGTTTACGCTGAGAATTCCCTCATTAGGCGTATCTTCGAATGGTGTGCCCGTCTGGATCTTGACCCCCGCGAGAACCTTCGTCTTTCCAAGGTACACTTGAGCCGAGCCATTTGCCTTCTCAACTGGGCCAAGCGTTATTGTAAGTGGCCTGTAATCGGACGGGCCTCTTTCGTCGATCCGCTTCCCCTTGAGGATTATCTCGTTGATGGTCTTTTGCTCTAGCTTAGCAAGAGGCGAAGGTTGATGCGTCGCCGACATTATGCGTTAACCTCCGCAACCTCGTCTTTTTCGGTTTCCTCGCGTTCGACATGGTACTTCCGACGGAGCGCGTCTCTCTGCATCTCGTATATGGTTCGACATGCGTTGACGCTCATATCAAGTGCCTGTTTGAATTCATCCTCATTCAGGGAACCGTCCATTTGAAGGAGGCTGACGGCATTAGATTTGGGCATAAAAGCTACCGGTAAGTCAGCATCACCCTTCTTGTCTTCTACGTCAGAGAGATCTAAGACGACTTTTCCTTCTATCTTCCCGGCAGCGCACCCCGCAACAAGTTCCCGCAACGGGATGCCGGCATCCGCCAAAGCCAAGGAAGCAGAAGTGATTCCGGCGCATCGTGTGCCGGCGTCGGCCTGTAGCACCTCAATGAAGATGTCAATCGTTGACCGTGGAAAATACTCAGACATTATCGAAGGCTCAAGTGATTCTCTAATTACTTTTGATAGTTCCTGTTCACGCCTAGATGGGGCGGGCGACTTCCTTTCTTCCGTCGAAAATGGCGCCATGTGATATCTGCATCGAACGACAGCTCTGTCGGCGAGGGCGATATGCTTTGGGTGCGCCTCTCTTGGTCCGAAGACTGCGGCTAGAATCTTGTTTCGGCCATGTTCAATATACGCCGACCCATCAGCTTTGTCGAGTACGCCGACCTCTAATTTAACTGGGCGCAGCTCATCGAGTCGTCGCCCATCAACTCTAAGCCCGTTATCATCGATTAACCGAACTTTTTCCTTATTCCCCAACTTTTGTTCCCTTCATTCGTTCTAGTATCATTGCTTTTACGCGGTCAGTTAATCCCGTCGTATGTGCTTCACGTTCGATCATGTAAATGGCTTCGACAGCTATCCGTTCTTGGTCTGGGTTTCTTCCCGTTGCCAATACGACGCCGTTCTGACCGGGAATGATATCGGTCCCGGTCTCCTTCTTCAACATTGTTATCATTGACCCTTTCTTTCCTATCATGCGGGGTATCTTTGTAGGTGTGATTCTTGCGACAAGGCCCGAAGTGACTTTACCCAGTCCTCGCCCTTTCGTGGTGAGCAGTGGATCGCGAGTCCTGTCAAAGGCGATTACTTGAGCGATCATCAAGTCCCCGACACCGTAGATCGTTCGCAGGTCGTGCCGTACTGAGTCACGTCCTCTGTGCATCGGTGTTTCAGACGCGGGCAACATGGCGGGGTAAGGAGAGCAGATATCAACCTGCCAACCCGACATTCCGATGTCGGTGACACGGCCGAGCACGATGTCATCTACGCGTGGAATATATGCGCCCTTGAACGGCATTACCACGAGTTTATTCCCAACCACTTCCGCCATACCTACCCTGGACGAGAAAATCTTGGAACCATCGCGGTACGTGTTCTCTCCCGCAAAGTAAGGCCCCTCCGCTAGAACATCTCCAGGGCCGACAAGCTGCTTTCTCTCTGCGAATATAGTCAACTGTTCCAACCCAATCTGTATGAACGAATTCGTGAAGACAAAGAAACTGCTAGATATAGGTTGTTGATTTGGGGTAAAATTTGCCGGACCAAGAAGATTCAGCCTATACTTCGGTTCCGCAACCCAGCCTGCCTTCTATCCCTTTAACCGCAGTTCATTTGACCGGAACAGTTCAAATTCGCTTGGCCACCCCAACATATCCACACAAACGAGAAAGCTAACCCTCACGCGCCATCCGTTCCGAAGCATGGGCAGGACGTAATCGTAAAGAATGTCGCACTAAATTAGGATTTTCAACAAGGTGCTCATACGTTGGTTAGTAGCCTGTCCCGCTTAATGAATCCGAGTTTCCGTCGGGTGTTTCCAGCCTTTGTTACTCTGCTTCTGTGGAATGTTTCGTGGTCAGTTACAATTACGGGTCCTGTGTTGCCTCTCTACATTGAATCGCTTGGAATCGGCATCGCAGGATGGAGCGCCTTGGCCGCTACGTTCGCTTTGGGGATGTTTCTTTTCGAATGGATGTGGGGAAGTCTCAGTGACAGAATTGATCGAAAAAGCCTCTTGATATTTTGCTTGCTCTGTATGAGTGGAGCATTCGTTCTCTACGCCCGTCACGGTTCCTTTTTCTTCTTCTTAGTTCTCCAACTGTTTTCGGGAGCGGTCGGGGTTGCAGTCGGACCGACGACTAGAGCGTCTGTTTCAGAGGAGTCTTCCTCACAGTCTGCCGGACTCTTCGCGAGTCTCTGGTGGGTTTTTTCGTCGATCGGACAGATCGTAGGCCCGCTAATCGGAACGTACATCGCCCAAAGCTTCTCGTTCGAGTATTCGTTCTATGCTTCCTCTGCACTGAGTATACTCGTGATCTTAGTTGTGCTGCTGTCGTTTCCTGAGAGCCACCGATTAGCCGGAAGGTCGAGGAGCATGATCTCCGGCCTAAATTCCACCCTGCGCACACATTCGGCCCGACTCCTTTTCCTCGCAGCTATTTTCGCTTTCATGGGGTGGTCCATCGTCCGAACGTTTCTGCCACTCTACGCATCGAGGCAAGCTGAAATGTCAACCGTTCAAATTGGGACACTCGTCTCGACCGTTGTCGCGTCTCAATTGGTTGCGATCCTTTTCCTGGGCTGGGTCTCCGACAGGTTTGGCCGAAAAACGTTGGCTGTGCTCGGGTTCTTGCTATGTGCCGGCTCATTCTTGCTTTACCTTCTCGCTTACACCACACTCCAAATTTTCTTTGTCTCCACTTCCGTAGGCCTAGGCCTTTCAGCATCATTACTGCTCCTCTCCATCGTACCGGACGTCACGCCCAAAAGGATGTATGGCACCGTCGTAGGGATCTATGGCTCATGCGAAGACTTGGGCATAATCATGGGGCCGCTTGTTTATGGGTTAGTGTGGAGTGCCATTGGCCCAGTCTACATTTTTGTAGCGGCTTCAATAACGCAAATGCTTGCAGCAGCACTAGTAGTCGCAATTAGGCAACAGCGCTCTAGTAACCGACCTCGTGGTGTGACTCAGTTGTAACGTAGGCGGTCTTCCTGCAGGCAACTCCTTGCCTGACGAAGCCGGTTGGACCCAGCACGTTACAATTAAGTCACGTCAGTAATGCTGAATGTAAAGAGAGAGTCGGGTGCGATGATTCTCTCGCTTCGCATTTCGGACAGGGTTCAGCTAGTCTACAAGTACCATTCCGAAATAAGTGAACTCCGAATTCCTGTCTTTCAGGATAGAGATTCGATAGCCAGCCCTTCTCGCAGTTTCAAAGACATCGATGCCACATGCTTCCATTGAAGGCCGTGCAATCTCGGGTTTTCGACAAGTACGTGAGCGTATGTTGCAAATCCTACAGAGACCGCAGGATCCGCCTGAGAAAGCCAAAGCTTTACGATGACCCGCTAGGAAAATCCTCCGCTCCAAATTTGCCAGCGACTTGAGCATCTCTCCCTTGTCTGGTCTCATACGAAACAACAAGGCATCCTTGTATTCTCTCAACAGGACACGGGTCTCGGTTGGAGTCGGGGAGTAAGGAGGACAGGTTAACCACATACCGTAGTTGGGGCACCCGTACCTACATTTCCATCGAACCCATTCACCCAGCACAATATCCTTGACCCTGATCATTTTTGGGTCGTTCATTCCTGATACGGCGGCTAGATTGCATAGCCTTGCCGTCTGCGAATTCCTGTTTACCATCTCACCAATCACTTACGGAGGTCGAACCGACTGTGTCTGATGTGATAAGCTACGCGGTTCGTACTCAAAGAGGCTGTCCGCTTCTACTTATTGCCTCCTCGAACACTGTAATCGTTACGGAAGCACCGCAACGGCCTAACCGTTGATTGGATATGCAGAAAAAAGGTCTGGGGTCTGCCCTTGCGTGACATCTGAATTGACCCGTTTGTCTGCAGTGGTCGATTTGCCTTAAGTGTGAGTGTCTTGATGATCCAGCCGGCGGAGAGGGCGACAAGGTTGTATGGCGTGAAGGTGACGGTTGGGGGCTTTATGAGCATGGATGGAAAGATAGCTCCAGCGGTCAGAGTTGGAAGAAAATTCTTCAAATTCATGACTCCCAGGCATCAGAAGATGTTACACAAAATCTGATCCAAAGTAGGCGCGATCATAGTGGGCGTTGAGACGGTCATAGCAGATAATCCGTCACTAACCGTCAGAAATGTGAAGGGGAAGAACCCCCTCAGGGTTGTGCTCGATAGCAACGCTAGGGCACCGTTAGACTCCAAGGTTACGGATGGGAGAGTACTAACAATCATAGCAGTGACCAAGAATGCTCCAAGATTACTTTAGCAGTGGTCGAATGCGCAGGAAGGTTAGGTTCACCGGAGCCAGTGCAATAGCTAAGGCGCTCGCAGAGTGTGGCGTACGGTACTTTTTCTATATGTCGGGCGGTATGGGTTCGTCATTCTATAAAGAGCTCGAAAAGAGCACGAACATGGTTCTGTGCAGGAATGAGATGGCTGCATGCCTTATGGCAGATGGCTACTCAACCATAACTAAAGAGCCCTCGGTCTGCTATTCTCAACATGGCGCAGCGGCGGCGATTCTCGCATCGACCCTCTATGAGCCAATGTCCTCTCACAGTCCTGTAGTGGCATTGACGGGATCCGTTCCCGTGAATCGGAAAGATCGTTGGTATTACCAAGATTGTGACGAGATGCCATACTTTCGGTCAACATGCAAGTTCAACGTCGACGTGACGGACTTGAGCAGACTTGCTCAATACATACGCACCGCAGCCCAGATAGCCGTAAGTGGATGCCCAGGCCCAGTCCATGTCAACATTCACACCGACATGGCTGACGCAACGGCAAAAATGCCGGAAATCCATGGAGACAAGGCATTTCATAAGGTTCCACCGTTTAGGCCACGGGCAGAGGTAGATAAGATCGCGAAAGCGGCCAAACTACTCGTCAGAGCAGCGAGGCCGATAATAGTCTGCGGATCAGGCATCCACCTCTCGGGAGCCTACGATGAGCTTAGGGAATTAGCTGAACTGCTGACAATCCCCGTAGCTACCAACTACAGAGGCAAAGGATGCTTTCCTGAGAAGCACCCTCTCTGGGTCGGCGTGATGGGCTCATACGGAATGGAGTACGTTAATGAAATCGTTCGAGAATCTGACCTCGTGTTCTTCATAGGCACTAGGGCAGAACCTCACATGACAGAGGAATTAACTGCGCCGGAACCGGGAGCATCAAGAATCATTCATTTGGATATAGACCCACTTGTCATGAACCGAAACTATGAAGCAGATGTTCCCTTGATCGGTGATGCAAAGTCAACTCTGCAAGAGCTGATTGCAAACCTCAACAAGATAATTACCAGTAATGCGGCAAGAGACTCACGCATTCGCGAAATCGCCAGAGCCATCAAGAAGTACGAGAAGACAACCGGGCCAATGCTGGACTCGGGCGCCGTGCCAATCAAACCGCAACGTCTGGTCAACGAGGTGTCGAAAGCCCTGAAGGCAGGCGACGTGGTCGTCAGTGATTCAGGCTACATGCTCTGCTGGACGGTTCGCCTGTTGAAGCTGAAAGGGACTGGCTTGACATACATTCCATGCGGAGGAACGCTAGGCTCAAGTTTCCCCATCGCGATCGGCGTTTCATTCGGGGCATCGAAGGAGCAAAGCGTTCTGAACCTGATAGGGGACGGAGGTATTGCCTATAACCTTGCGGAGTTGGAAACAGCTAAACGTTACAGCGACCAACATGCTCCTGTTTTAGCTGTGGTCAACAACAACTCAAGCCTTGCTCAACCGAGACCCAGACTTGAAGATTGGACACAGAGGCGTCCTCCTTGGATAAGACACTGTGATTTCGGTGAGGTCAACTATGCAAAAGCTGCCGAAGCATTCGGCTGCTATGGTGTGAGGGTCGAACGGCCGGATGAATTATCAGAGGCTATCCGTAACGCATACGAATCCCGCAAACCGGCAATCGTGGATGTTGTCACCGACAAGAGGGAGTATGCTCCGATCGGATTGGTGCGCAGGACCACGAAAGAAGTGTTCCCAGGAATTACAGCCTACTGAACGCCCGCATTCTCTGCGCGACAAACCCACGAGCCCAGGCTTTGG
>Ga0187770_10001916_pt1 | contig 11366 bp, 11 predicted proteins | sample 0116_SJ02_MP02_2_FD_133154 | JGI IMG/M metagenome (GOLD analysis project Ga0187770, IMG submission 133154) | Tropical peat soil microbial communities from peatlands in Department of Meta, Colombia - 0116_SJ02_MP02_20_MG | ecosystem: Environmental > Terrestrial > Soil > Wetlands > Peat | place...
ACGTCCCAAGACCCTGCCGGAAGTACCGCCTGTGCCTGTCCCGATGCCAAAGCCCAAGGCAAAGCGCTCAGGAAGCTCGGTGTGGGTGATTGCGGTGATTCTGATTGGAATTTGCCTGGGAGTCTGGGCCGGCCTGAAGTACTTGCCACTCATACTGGCAACGAATGCCCCAGTACTCACGCCGGGCGAAGGCACTTATGCCGATGCACTACCGGTGGAGATATCCGACACGACATTATTCGCCGTTATCCACTACACAGTGGACGGCAGCACGCCTACGGAGGCGTCACCGGTCTACAAGCAGCCCATTACGAGGCTGCCCAGCGGCAGCAAGATCCGCGCCATAGCCACAGCCGTGGGCCGCGCTCCCAGTTCTGAAGTTAGCGGCGTATATACATGGGCCAACGCAAAGCTGCTCGCTGCCAAACCATCGGAAGTCATCGCTTACGAGCAAGGCAAATCCGCCTTCGATAATAAGGACTACACACAAGCGCGGGCGCACTTCACTGAAGCCTGCGATGGCGGCGAGTTGAAGGCCTGCAACTATCTCGGCTATCTTTATGCGCAAGGATTCGGCGGCACGCAAGATTCAGAGACAGCACACAAGATTTACCAGTATGCCTGCGAGCAGGAGAATCTTGCCAGTTGCGCAAGCCTCGGATCGATGTACCAGGACGACCAAAAGTACGCTGAGGCACGTAAATACTTCAATAAGGCTTGCGACGGCAAATTATATGATGCCTGCAAATACCTGGGCGATCTATACGCCCAGGGTCTTGGCGGCCCGAAGGACAAACAGAAAGAGCGCGAAGTCTACCAAAAAGCCTGTGACAGCAAGGTGGCCGAGGCTTGCGAACTGTTGAAAGGCGTACACTAGGCCGGGAAGTTGCAGAATCCGTCTGACTTAACAGCAACAACCGGACCCCCAACAAAAACCCGGGCGGACAAGACGCCCCAGGAAGAAGAGATGCGCGGAAAAACAACAGCGGTTTGGACGATGGCGGCGGCCTTGATGGTGGCGACCTTGCCGGTTCTGGCACAACAGGAGGATGGGACTACTCTGCGCTCAAAGCCACAACCCAAGCCAGCGGAGGCGAGTGCAACCCTGCTGATAATGTGCGACCTGACCTGCAACTGGAAGCTGGACGGAGAAGCAAAAGGACACATTGAGGCCGGTGGCTCGGCCAAAGCGAAGGTGGGAGCCGGCCAGCACATGGTGGTTGCAGCGACCGAGGACGGAGCCGACCAGGTCCAGCAACTCTGCGAGGTCAAATCTGGCGAACAATCGGTAGTGAGTATCGAACTCGCGCCACTACGCGATGCGCGGGACAAAACCATGCAGCAGGCACGAGACAAAGCTGCACAGGAGGCGAGAGACAAGGCTGCAGAAGAGGCTTGGGAGAAAGCATCGCAGGAGGCACGCGAAAAGGCCGCGGTGGAAGATGCAGACAAGGTCTGGACAGACCCCGATACCGGGTTGATGTGGACGAAGAAGGACAATGGCAGCGATGTGAACTGGCAGAAGGCGAGAATGTATTGCCGAAATCTGCGTCTGGCCGGTTACTCTGACTGGCGTTTGCCGGCAATCGACGAGTTGAGCGACATCTACGACCCAAAGGCCAGCATTGCGGGACAAATGGGCAGCGGCAGTCCGGCTACATGGCACGTGAAGGGCAAGCTGCAATTGACGGGCTGGCAGTGGAGCAACACTCAGGGAAATACGACGTGGGAGGCGTGGCTCTTCCTGTTCGCCAACGGAGAAAGATACTCTTCCCCCCTGATCGGCAGCGGTCTGGACCGCGTTCTTTGCGTGCGCAGCGCGGGAAAATGAGCCGGGAGCACGGCCTATTCTTCTAATTTCCACAACTTTTCTGTTAAGGGCAGGGTTTAAGTGAATTCTGAAGCTCGTGTCGCAAGTTGGGCCTGGAGGGTAGCATGATCGAGAAGAAACGGATCATTGTGGCGTTGGCGATTGCGGTGTTAGTGCTGGGCGCGGGGATGGCGCTCGCGCAAGAGGATGAGGGGCCGATTCTGCGGCCGAAGACGACGCCAGCCAAACCGGCCGCGCCAATGTTGCAGGTGAGCTGCGACCTGGCCTGCAACTGGACGCTGGACGGAACGGCGAAAGGCCACATCGACGCCGGGGCTTCGGTGAAGACAAAGATCACAACCGGCCAGCACACCGTGACAGCGGAAACCGATGACACCCTGGACAAGGCGGAATACGAGATATCCATCAAGGCCGCCGGGCTGACCAGCCAGGCCTTCGCGCTTCAAGCCGTGCGCGACGCCCGCCTCAAGGCAGAGCAGGAGGCAAAAGACAAGGCCGAGCAAGAGGCTCAAGCCAAAGCCGAGCAGGAGGCGCGAGACAAGGCAGACCAGGAGGCAAAAGCAAAGGCCGCGCAGGAAGCAAGAGACAAAGCCGCGCGAGAAGCTCAGGCAAAGGCCGAGCAGGATGCGCGCGACAAGGCGTTTCAGGATGCCAGAGACAAGGCTTCGCAAGAAGCTCAGGCAAAGGCCGAGCAGGATGCACGGGATAAAGCGTTTATAGAGGCCAGAGACAAGGCCTCGCAGGAGGCTCAGGCAAAGGCTGAGCAGGAAGCGCACGACAAAGGAGTGCGCGATGAGTGGAACAGAGAACAACAGGAGCGCGCGCGAGGTGCGCAGCAGGATGCCGGCAGCGGGGTGTGGACTGACCCGGCGACAGGGTTGATGTGGACCAGGAGGGACAACGGCTTCGCCCTGAGATGGCAGCCGGCAGTGAATTATTGCCAAAACCTGCAACTTGGAGGATACACTGACTGGCAGTTGCCGACCATTGATGAACTGAAGAAGATCTACAATCCTAACGCCGGAGTTGTCTGCGGTGAATATGGTCGCATGTCCTGCCAGATCAAGGGCGGAATTCGACTCACTTCCAGCGTGGTGTGGAGCAGCAGCCACGGGGACCGTCCCCAGTTCATGCGCGGATTCGTCTTTCGCGGCCAAGGCGAGCCAAAACAGCATGTAGTTCAACTGGATAAGCGCGGAGCGAACTTCGATCGCGCATTGTGCGTGCGCCGCGCCAATCAGTGATTTTGTTGATCGCTAACCGTTTTACATTCCCGCTTCGCTTCGGAGCGGGAAGGGCATCCAGGGGCGGCGTTCATGCGGCAAAACGAGGCTTGTGGCGTTGCGTTATCCTTGATTGTTTGAGGAGAATGCCATGAGTCAGTCCCCTGCTCGCCCTCAGCTTGCCCACCTGACCGCCGCGCTTGATGAACTGCGCGCCAAAGGCACCTACTTCAAACTGCGCATTCTGGACGACCGGCAGGCGCCGGTGTGCCACTACGACGGGCGCAAGGTCATCAACCTGGCCAGCAACAACTACCTCGGCCTAGCCAACGACCCGAGGCTGATTGAGGCGGTGCTGGAGGCGACGCGGAAATACGGCGTAGGCTCGGGCGCGGTGCGGACGATTGCCGGCACCATGCGCATCCACATGGATCTGGAAGAGAAGATTGCGCGCTTCAAGAACGTGGAGGCTTGCGTGGTCTTCCAGAGCGGATTCACAGCCAATGCCGGCGCGGTCAGCGCGATTCTGGGCAAGGAGGACTTCATCCTCTCCGACGAGCTGAACCATGCCAGTATCATCGATGGGGCGCGGCTGTCGCGGGCGACGATCAAGGTCTTCCGGCACAAGGACATGGCTCATTGCAAGGAGTTGCTGAAGGAGGTGGCCAAAGAGCCGGGCAAAAAGCTAGTGATTACCGATGGCGTATTCTCGATGGATGGAGACATCGGTCCGGTGGACAAGCTCGCCGCGCTGGCGGAAAAATACGGCGCCATCATGATGGTGGACGACGCCCACGCCTCAGGCGTGCTGGGCCGCAACGGGCGCGGCTCGGTGGATCACTTCGGGATGCATGGCAAGGTGGATGTGCAAGTGGGCACGCTCTCGAAGGCCATCGGCTGCCTGGGCGGTTACGTCTGCGGGACGCGCGATCTGATCGACTATCTCTATCATCGCGCGCGGCCGTTTCTGTTTTCCACTTCGCATCCGCCGGCGGTGGCGGCGGCATGCATGGCAGCCTTTGACATTCTGGAGAGTGAGCCGGAGCGCATCGAGCGACTGTGGAAGAACACGCGCTATTTTCAGGGAGAGCTGAAGGGCGCGGGCTTCAATGTAGGCGGAGTGAACACGCCGGCCAGCGAGACTCCGATTACGCCGGTGATTATCGGCGATGGGCGCAAGACGATGGAGTTCTCGCGGGCGCTGTTTGAAGAGGGCGTGATGGGTACAGGGATTGCATTTCCGACAGTGCCGGAGGGTAAGGCCAGAATCCGGCTGATTCTGACCAGCGAACACACGCAGGCGCAACTTGACCAGGCGCTGGAGACACTGGTGAAGGTTGCTAAGCGGCTGGGGATTTTAGGATAGAGGCATCATGATTGCACATCTGCGCGGCAAGCTCATCTACAAACAGCCCGGCCAGGCGATAGTCGAGGCCGCTGGTGTCGGCTACGACGTTACGATCTCCATCCCCACATTCACGGCGCTGCCTTCTGTTGGCTCAGAGGCTACGCTGCACATTCACACGCACGTCAGCGACGACCAGATTGCGCTCTTCGGCTTTCTCGATCGCGAGGAGAAGCGTCTATTCGAGCGGCTGATTACGGTGAGCGGCGTGGGGCCAAAGCTGGCCATCAAGATTCTGAGCGGGTTGTCGAGCGAGCGCACGGTGCAGGCCATTCGCGGCCAGGATCACGCGCAACTGACGCACATCCCCGGAGTGGGCAAAAAGCTGGCCGAGCGGCTGGTGGTGGAGTTGAAAGACAAGCTGGACGATTTTGCCGTTGCGCCGACGCCGTCGTCTGTGCAGGGACCGGCGGCGGAAGATGTGCTGTCGGCGCTGGTGAATCTGGGCTATCAGCGCGCCGCCGCAGAAAAGGCGATTGAGCAGGCCGTGGCTAAAGATGCAGCGCTTCGAGATGATTTCGACGGGCTCTTCCGCGGGGCGCTGAAGGTCATCCGATAGGCGTCGCACTCGTAAGCAAATGCAATGTCATTGAGGAAACTGATATGGGGAAACTTGCTGAACAGGTTGCCGCGTTTACAAGACTAGTTTCATGTGGGAATGTCGAGATTTACAACGAATTCAGCTTGCAACATGAATTCGGAATATTTCTTCGGAACAGGCTAGCCAACAGCAAGGTCCAGTTTGAACGCCCTACCGAATACTTCTTCGGATCAGAAGCTTCTTTCGTGAAAAAAGAGATTGATATTGCTGTTTTCTCGGACGGTATGGACGGAACGAAAAACCTCCAATACTCCATCGAATTGAAGTTTCCTCGTAATGGTCAGTATCCCGAGCAGATGTTCGAGTTCTGCAAAGACATTGCTTTTGCTGAACAATTGCACGACGCGGGTTTTTCCACGGCGGGGCTGGTGATTTATGTTGATAATCACCTGTTTTACAGTGGTAGGATAATGAACGGTATCTATGCATTCTTCCGTGGAAACAATCCTATTCATGGCAGAATTGTGCAGCCTACAGGCGAAAGAGATGAGGAGGTTATCGTGAATGGAACATATTCGGTTCACTGGCAGCCAGTTGACGACTCACTCAGGAATTTCAAGTATGCTGTAATCGAGATTTCTTAGCTTTTTCAGTTAGACTGGTTCCGTCATGCTCCGCTCTGCGAAATCTGCATCATCTTCCGCGCTTCCCTACTTCCGTCCTGCCGCTCTAGCCTTCCTACGCAATCTGAAGCGGCACAACGACCGCGCGTGGTTTCAGCCGCGTAAGGCTATCTTTGAGGCCGAATTGAAAGAGCCGATGCTGGCCATTATTCGCAAGGTCAACGAGGCGATGGAGAGCTTTGCGCCGGATTACGTGCGGCCTGCAGAGAAGTGCCTGTTTCGCATCTATCGCGACACGCGCTTCAGCGCCGACAAGAAGCCGTACAAGACGCACGTGGCCGCGTGGTGGATGCTGGAGGGTTTTCAGAAGACCTCGGGAGCGGGATTCTACTTCCACGTTGACGACAAGGAAGTGATCATCGCCGCCGGGGCCTGGATGCCGGAGAAAGATCAACTGGCCGCTATTCGCCACTGGCTGCTGGAGCATCACGCGGAATTTCGCAAGCTGCTGCGCAGGGCGGCTATTCGGAAAGTCTTTGGGGAATTTGAGGGCAATGAGCTGACGCGGCCTCCGAAGGGCTTTCCCTGCGAGCATCCGGCGATGGATTTGATCCGCTGCCGTCAGTGGGGACTGAGTACATCTCTGCCCGCCAAGGCGGCGCTGAAGAAGGATTTTGCGGCCGTGCTGGCGCGCCATTTCCGATTGGCCACGCCGGTTGTGGAAGCGCTGAATTCACCAATCCTAGCGACGATGGCGCCGCGGAAAAAGGTGCTGTTTGGGCTGGATTAGGGTGGTGCGTGCAGCGGCAAAATATGGGTTTTTTCAGCATATGAGCCTGCCAAAATGGCCAATTCCGGGCAAAAATGGGCAAAAACTGAAGAAAATAGCAAAAAACCCTAAAAAAACTGGGGAAATACCTGTTTTTTACCTTGACTTTACCCCCTGAAATGTCGCAAGGTAACGAACGACGGGTATTCCGACCTGCATGAATACAAGGGTTTCGCGCAACCATTGCCTGACTCCCCCATGCGGAACGCATTTCGCGAAGGAATCCCAAGCAAGACCGGCGCGCCCAAGGGCATGACCGAAAAAGGAGATCACACAATGGCAGCAGGATTGACGAAGACAGCATTGACACGGCTTCTGGCAGAGAAATTGGAATTAACCAACAAGCAAGTCACAGCCTTCATGGAGACGCTGGCGGATACCGCCATCAAGGAAACCAAGAAGAGCGGTGTATTTGTGCTTCCCGGCATCGGGCGGCTGGTGAAAGCGGAGCGCAAGGCGCGCATGGGCCGCAACCCGCAGACTGGCGAAGCCATCAAGATCAAGGCCAAGACGGTGGTCAAGTTCCGCGTGGCCAAGGCCGCCAAGGACGCGATCGCCCCACCGAAGAAGTAGTTATCCCTAGACTGAAGACTATGAAGGGGAGGAGCCGGAGGGCTTCTCCCTTTTGTTTTATGCGGCTGAAGTTTTCTTCAATAGCGCACGCGCCACCAACGAAAGGCCAAAGCGTAACTCAATCCTTGTCACTCCCGAAAATAGGAACACCGATGCCCAGCCTGCGCTCAGCGCTCTTTGCGCCGGTTTACAAACCGGCTATCCGAACCAGCGTGACGGCGATGACGGCGATGGCGCTGGGATTGCAGAAGTAGAGCGAAGCCTTCGCGGCAAAACGTTGCCCCAGGTATACAATTCCCACTGTCTCGCCGCATCGGGTGTACAATCCCTTACGGATGAGGAAGCTGCTATGAAACATGCTGCATCACGGAGAGGGAAACCATGAAAGCGAGAATAATTCTTTTAGGCTTAATGCTCATTCCGCTGTTCTGCGCAACCGGCCTTCCGGCGAGAGCGCAGACGGCCAACCCGCTGGTTACGCTTAATCAGTATGTTGCCGACCTGCAGAAGGATCCAGAAAATGCGGCGCTGCGGGCAAAGACTATTTCGTACGCCCGTACCATTACGCCCCCTCCTGAGATACCGGAAGAGGCGCGCCGTCATTACATCCGCGGATCCGTCTACGCAAAAGAGGCCAAAACGGATGCCGAATTCGACGCGGCAATTCAGGAATACATACAGGCGATTTATATTGCTCCGTGGTGGGGCAATGCCTATTACGGCTTGGCGATGGTTCAGAAAGCGAGCGGGCAGTTCGATGAGGCAGTCGCCAACCTGAAGCTGGCTTTGCTGGCAAAGATGGATGATAAGGACGCCAAGGATGCGCAAGATCAAATCTATGCGATCGAGGTGGAAAAGGAGTTAGCCACCAAGCGCAATGCGGAGGCAAAGGCCGCCTCTGACCAGCAGCAGGCGGATTCAAATTGGAATCAGCTAACCGCCGACCTTGCCAATCACGATAAGGATCTGGCGCTTGCAGGACCCTGGTCATGCAATTCTGAATGCGACGGCGCCAGCCTGTCCATCGTCAATAACAGCCTGAGCGGCACTATTTCTCTCCCTCAGCAAAGCGGCGGTTCTCATAACATCGGAATCAGCGCGACGGTCACGAACGGTGTCGTAGATGGTCAAGCTTCCTTTCCTTCCTTTACCGTGGGTCCATGCACGATTCCAGCGGGCTCACAGCAGCTTTCCGGCACGGTAAGCGACGATGGCAGGTCCATGAAGCTGAATACTACCAATCTTGTTTATCAGACCCAAACGCAGGGTCTTATCTTCACTACTTGCGTCAGCGTCAACTTCTCCAGTAGTCAGGCAGTTCAGTGGGCATTAACCTCGCAGGCCTCGCCATTGATCCCCATCATTGCGGTCACTCAAGCCGGGTCAGAAAAATTCCTGCACATCGGCCAACTTGACGCCATCAAGCTGATTCTGGCTCATAGCGGGAATATCAACGCAGCGGATGGTAACGGCATGACCGCGCTACACTTTGCCGCTCAACAGGGCAATAAAGATTTTATAGCGCTGTTGCTGGACAACAACGCACAAGTCGATGCTGAAAGCAAGAGCTCTGACACGCCTTTGAATCTGGCGCTCGATTCAAAGTCACCAGACACTGTACAACTGCTACTCGAGCATGGCGCAAAGCCGGACGTACGACCCAATACAACCGGCTTTTCACCTCTTTATAAAGCTGTGTGGCAAGGCGACATCGCCACAGTGGCGCTGTTGCTCAAATATACGACGGACCAAAATCAGGTGAATGCCAGCTTGTATTTCACCACGGACAGAAACCTGGCTATCACCAAACTGCTTCTTGCGCGTGACGCCAATGTAAATATCACGGGAGCATATAACGCAACGCCGCTCGACGTAGCTCTGGTGAGGGGTTGCGGCGATGCCTATGCCGGAATCTGGTACAAGAGACCAGCCGACATAAAAAATTACCCTTGCACGCCGACAGCTGTGATCCAAACTGTAACGCTGCTGCTGGAACACGGCGCAAAGGTGGATACACCTGAAAACAATGGAGTCTATCCATTGATGAGAGCCGCAGAGACCGGAAACCTTGAACTGGTGAAATTACTGATCGCGCATGGCGCCGACATCAATGTCAGGGACATTAAGGGCCGCACGGTTCTGGAATATGCAAGAGAGGGGAGAGGCACGCAGATGGGGTTCGCGGGATACAAAAGATCTGCCGGCAATGAAGAGGTTATCAAGTACCTCGAAGGCCAGGGATTAAAGAAGAAATGAACCGCGACAGAATCCGAGTTTGACACGCGGAGCAAATGGCAGGGCCAGCTTCTACACTATCTACAGCTTATGGCTGGCACTTAAACCATCACTGATACCATTGCCGCCGTCTCCACGCCGTCATGGCGCTGGGGCTGCTGAAGTAAGAGTTGATGGAAGAAGGCGCGTCCGAAGTTATGCGCTCTATCCTTTCCGTAAAAACATGCGGACAGGATAGAGCGCATTCGAATCCAATGAAATTACTTTGACGGATCAACCAGGGCCTGATCGACGGCCACGTGGCTTTTGTATTCTAGGCTGTGATTGTTGGGGCTGCTCATGCGTTGGATCATGCTTACGAAGACGATGTCGTTGACGGGGTCAACCCAGAACCAGGTGCCCGCAGCGCCATCCCAGAAGAACGTGCCCTTGCCATCAGAGAGGTTCGCTTCTGGCGGATCGAAGATTACAGCTAAATCGTAACCGTAGCCAAATCCCGGCCGCAGCATCGACAGGCCGAGGCCGTACTCCCCGGTGAGCAGCGCCTCCGGCACATGATTCGAGCTCATCAGCTTGACTGTGGACGGAGCCAGAATGCGCGTGCCGTTTAACTCGCCGCCATTGGCCAGCATCGAGGCGAAGCGGTAGTAATCTTCAAGCGTGGTCACCAAGCCGCCGCCACCCGAGGGCATAGTCGGCTCTTTCGCGTAATCGGTTGGAGCGCTGCCGCCCTCTGCGGCTGTAGTGATTCCGCCGTTGGGCGTCCCCTTGTAATTCGTGGCGAAGCGGCTGCGCTTCTCTTCGGGAACATAGAAGTCCGTATCCATCATGCCCAGCGGCACAAAGATTTGGTCGCGCATGAACTCCGGCAGCGACTTACCCGAGAGCTTCTCCACGATGTAACCCTGAATATCCATCGAACAGCTATAGGTCCAGCCCTTGCCCGGCTGATAGAGCAATGGTATCTTCGCCAGCTTGTCGATCATTTCCTGCAGCGTTTGCGACTGCATCACCTTCGCGTCGCGGTACATCTGGTCCACCATGGTGTTACCCATAGAACCATAGCTAAAGCCCGCGGTGTGCGTCATCAGCTCACGCATGGTGGGCGCGTGATCGGGATCGACAAGAATCATCTTGCCTTCCGCATCGACTCCCTTGAAGACCTTCAGATGCGCGAACTCGGGAATGTACTTTGAGATGGGCTCGGAAGGAAGCCACTTGCCCTGCTCATAGAGAATCATCATCGCCACGCCGGTGACCGGCTTGCTCATTGAGTAGGCGCGGAAGATCGTGTCCTTGGTCATCGGCGCAACTGTGGCGATGTCGCGCTGGCCGTAGGTTTTATACTCCACCACTTTGCCATGGCGCGCCAGGATCGTCACTGCGCCAGCTAGCTGCTTCTGGTCAATCTCTCCCTGGATCAGCGCGTGAAGACGCTCCAGCCGCTCGGAAGAAAAGCCTGCCGTTTCAGGCTCGTTGACCGCAAGGTCGAGCGCGTGGCGCACAGGCTGTTGAGCGTAGGAGTGAAGACTCAAGGCAAAGGCCAGACCTGCCATGAGCGCAGCAGTAATCGTGTTTCGGAATGTCATGGGAACTCCGGCGCCGCTTTACGGCGTTTGTAGGGATTATAGCCCCGCTTCTTACTGGGATATACCCACACCGGCACGAGCTACGTCTTAAGCGATCTCCAACCGCAGCGTCTACACTGTTTTCAGCCTATGACTGTTCCAGACGCAACCAACGATACCATCGCCGCCGTCTCCACGCCGCCGGGGCGCGGAGGCATCGGGATCGTGCGGCTGAGCGGGCCTGAAGCCGCATCGATAGCCGCGCAATTGGTCCGGCTGCGGCAGCCGCTGGAGCATGGCAGGGCGCGGTTGGCCGATGTGTTAGATGCATCTGACGAGCAAGCTTCGCCTGACTCCGGCAGCGAGACAAACTGCATTGACGAGGCTGTGGTTACTTATTATGGTGCGCCTAACTCTTATACCGCTGAAGATGTGGTGGAGATTGCGGTGCACAGCTCGCCGGTGGTGCTGGAGATGTTGCTGGGCCGCGCCGTGAAGTTGGGTGCGCGGCTGGCGGAGCCGGGCGAGTTTACGCAGC
>Ga0187770_10001917_pt1 | contig 11364 bp, 10 predicted proteins | sample 0116_SJ02_MP02_2_FD_133154 | JGI IMG/M metagenome (GOLD analysis project Ga0187770, IMG submission 133154) | Tropical peat soil microbial communities from peatlands in Department of Meta, Colombia - 0116_SJ02_MP02_20_MG | ecosystem: Environmental > Terrestrial > Soil > Wetlands > Peat | place...
GCTAGAAAAGAAACTAGCGGCGCAGGAACCAACCGAAGGCGCGGACGGGGACCGGAAATGAAGACGCGTAGCGGTCAGTCGGCAATGATGACGATGGCGTTGCTGCTGACTCTGGCCGGATGCCACTCCTATCACATCGAAACCACGGTCGAAAACCGCACAGGCGGCACGATTCAACTGCTCGAAGTCGATTATCCCAGCGCCAGCTTCGGTGCCAACACTCTGCCGGCAGGCGAGGTCTTACACTATCGCATCCAGTTGCGCGGCACCGGGCCACTCAAGGTGCAGTACACGGGAATAGTCGGGCGGAAGACGCAGGTTGAAGGGCCATTGCTAGCCGAGCAGCAAGAGGGCCGGATAGAGATTGTGCTTTTGCCGGAAGGAAAAGTGGAGTTTCATCCCAATCTGACGGACGCGAAAGCAAGATAGAGAAATTCTATAGGGAAAGTTCGGTCTCAATCAAAAGGGCCGGAAGCTGCGCGATTCCCAGAGAATTCTCCGCCGGCCCATGGAGTGGAGTTAAAGACGTCAGTTCATCGCACGACGCCCCTAAAGAGCGGGGATTGCAGGAGATTGCTGAACTCCGCATCCGAGGTGGCAAAGTGAATCGACAGACGCCCGGAATCGGAGGAGATGGAGGTGGCGTTCAACGCTTGTTTCTCGGTGTCTGAGCCGCCCATCTTGCGCACGGTGAGTGCTGCAGTCAGAAGAGAGGAGAGGGTGGCGGCTGCAAAAGTGTCGCCGGTGGAGATGGTGAGGTCAAACTTGACGCCGTGCTGGAAGTTCATTGAATACCAGGAAGCCAGCAAACGCTTCTGCACGCTTTCATAGTCGGTAAGCGAGCCAGCCTCGCCCAACACCTGCTTCATCATGATCTGCGTGCCCTTCTGGTCGAGGATGCTCCACAAGGGCTCGGAGTCCACGGAATTCATGGCATCCATCATGGGGGCGTTGGTAAGCAGATTGGGAGTAAGCCCATCGCGAGCGTCCAGCGCCTTGTTGACCGCTTCCTCATCGCCAAAAACCATGGTGGAGGGATCAACGAAGCAAACCACCATGCCGGTCTTAGCCATCGGATATACCCTGTTGGTGCGCACCAGTTTGGCTTTTATCTGTTGCTTACGGAAGTTGGCCACAATATCCTGCACGGAAAACTGCCCCTGGGCAATGCCGACTGTGTCCAGGTTGTCGCTGTTGCCGGGACGAAAGAGGGCGAAAGCCAACTGCTCGACGTCGTGGTTCTCGTTCAGTCCGGATTTTTGCAGCGCTTCTTCAAATCGCTTCAGCTCGGGAGGCATCACGCGCTCGCGTAGCGCCATAGCCGAAGTCGAGTTCTCCATGGCGTGGTAATCAATCACCACCAGCTGCTGCACATCATGGGGAATGGCAGAGCGGGCATCGGTGGACAACTGCGCCGCAGGCGCCGTAGCGGCAGCGGCAAGCAAGATAGCCGGGATTGAAACTCTTAGAAACGATTTCAACAAATCCAACCTCCGTTGTTGCGGCGGTTCAAGAATCCATGGGCCAAGGCTGACTTCAGCGCCTGGCCACACTCGAACGCCAACAACATTGTTTCGATTCCATCTTCATTTTACCCATTGAGCTTGGTTCGATGCGCCTTCCAGGTCTGCCGGGTCGTCACGCCAGTTCCGGCCATGCTATGGAAGCCGCCGGGCTGCTCCCAAAGATATTGGTTCGCGGATCGAACCCAACTAATTGACGCACGGCCTCGCAAACCCGCTCACCAGCAGTCCTGAAAAACAGAGCGATGAATACATCAAGAGCAGTCGCTGGGAGCAACCGTTATCTCCAGCGGGTTAAGCCAACCTGCACTAGAAGGCTGGCATTGACGCCGGGATTGCGGTCGCCCAGAGAGGCAGAGGAGATATGCACGGCGTTCAAACCCACATCGATGGAGCGCTTGGGGAAGATAAAGTAATGAAAGCCCACCCCGCCCTGCGGTGAAAAGTTCCACACGCTGGTTGAGCCATCGACGGTAAAAGAGGGTGTACTTGAGAAACTTGGCGGATACTGACGGGTGGTGTAGATCAGCCCGCCCGCGCCCTGGAACCAAGGTTGAATGCGTGTCGACCTGGTCAGGAAGTTCCAGCGGAAGATAGCCGGAGTGATGCTGACGCCAGTATAGGTGCCTCCAGCAACCGGTAAAACGCAGACGACGGGTTGCCCTGCCACAATACAGGTAAACGTCGCCGTGTGTGGGGCCGGAGTGTAAGATTGCCAAAGAGGCATAATGTTGCCGCCAAGCTCGAATTGGCCGCTAAAAATGCTGGCATGTAAGACCGGTGTGAGCGTCTTGCCAAACTGCAAGCCAGCTGAGAGGAACCTGTAATCCACGCGATCACCAACGCCTGTGCCCGCACTGAAGAAGGGACCAAACTCCCAGTTCCTTGCATCGCGAACCTGAGCAACGTAGTTGGCAGCTACTGGACCGGGTGATGCGGGGCCTTCTGCCGATTGTGCGGCGGCGATCATCGTACCCGCCATCAAAATAAACGCTAAAAGTCTTGCGATTCGAGTCAATCTACTTCCCTCCCCTGGCTGGGATTTCTAAATCTCCAAAAAAGGCCGCCACAACAGGACGGCCCTGCGAACTTCTCACCGGCCCATCTTAACGGGCTGCGGCTTCCATCTGTTCAGCGTCCATGTCAAAGTTTGAATAGACGTTCTGCGTGTCGTCGAGCTCTTCAAGAGCCTCCAACAGGCGAATCATCTGGCTGGCCGCCGAGCCTTCCAGCTTGGTGTACGTGGAGGCGAGCATGGTCACCTCGCTCATCACCGTGGGAATGCCGGCAGCCTTGATAGCCGCAGCCAATCTCTCGTGGTCGGCCGGGTCGGAGACGATTTCCCAGGTGTCGCCTTCATCATTCAGGTCTTCGCCACCATTTTCCAGCACAATTTCCATCAATTTCTCTTCCGTGGCCGACGACTTCTCCACGGCAATCAGACCCTTCTTGTGGAACATGAAACGCACCGAGCCGCTCTCGCCCAGGTTGCCGCCATTCTTGGTGAAGGCGTGGCGGATCTCGCTTACCGCGCGATTCCGGTTGTCTGTTAAAACCTCCACGATGATGGCCACACCGCCGGGACCGTAGCCCTCGAAGGCGACCTCCTCGTAATTAACCCCCTCCAACTCACCGGTGCCGCGCTGGATGGCGCGCTTGATGTTCTCCTGCGGCATGTTTTCCGCTTTGGCCGCCAAGATAGCGGTGCGTAACCGAGGATTGCCGTCGGGATCACCGCCGCCGGCTTTGGCAGCGACGGCGATTTCCTTGATTAGCCGGGTGAATATCTTGCCGCGCTTGGCGTCCAGCGCGCCCTTCTTGTGCTTGATAGTGGCCCACTTTGAATGGCCGGACATGGGAACCTCAGAAAGACAGAAATAATGCGGCGCGGGGACGCGCCTGACGTTGTGAGTATACCATTGGGCCCGGCGCGTACCGCACGGTGAGCTATCCAACCGACGGCTGCAGTTCAACCTTTTTGGTAACGATCACCAGTTTTGCCGGAGTCAGCTCGGGACCGTCCCAGCCTTCCTTCACCGCCTCGATATGGATCTCGCCAGCCCACTTGGTGGACTGCACAATCAACTGCGCCAATCCGTTGAAAAGAGAGCGTTTAGGCTCCTTGTCGCTCTCCTGGCAGTTGGGATCGCCGTTGCCCACGCCGAGCAGAGCGCCGTTACCGGAGACCTTGAAACCGATGAGGTTCGAGGCTGTCGGAACAGGCCGGCCTTTCTTGTCCAGCGCTTCGACGGTCACCATCGCTACATCCTGACCGTCAGCATTGATCTCGGTTCGATCCGCGGTCAGCCGAATGGTCACGGTCGCTCCGGTGGTCTCACGCTTTTCGGTGAGTACGACCTTGCCATCCCTGCTGCCCCGCGCCTCGATCACGCCCGGCTCGTATTTGACCTTCCACTCCACGTGGCCCAGGTGGGGTACTTGCTGAGTACCCAGGCTATTGCCGTTCACCAGGAGTTCAACCTGGTCCAGGTTCGAGTGAACCCAGACAGGGATTACTTCGCCCTCTTTGCCTTCGAAATTCCAGTGCGGGAACAGGTGCAGCACCGGCTCCTTTCCCCACCAGGACTTGTAGTAATAAAAGGAGTCCTTGGGAAAGCCGCACATGTCCACGATGCCGAATTGCGAGTTGATGGACGGCCATCCGTAGGGCGTGGGCTCGCCGCGATAGTCGAAGCCGGTCCAGGCAAAGCCGCCCGCCTCCCACTCACGAGTAGCGTAGAACTTCCACCATTCCTCGGCTGTTTCGCCCCAGCGGGCCTTGGAATCGTATGCATTGACAGTGTTGCGCAGCGGATCGGTCGAGTAGACGCCGCGGGTTGAGACCGCGCTGGCCGTCTCCGAGCCGAAGAGCGGTCGCGTGGGATGCATTTTGTGAAATTCGTCTGGATACTGCAGCACGTAATTGAACCCGATAATATCGAGCGCGTCGCTGACGCCCTTATCGTTGGGGCCATTCACCGCCGCAGAGACCATGCGCGTGGGGTCGAGTTCGTGGCAGCGCTGCACCATAGTTGCCGCAATTTTTGCCCCCTCATCCGCCATTTCGTTCTGAAACTGCCACTCCTCATTTCCGATAGACCAGAGAATGATTGATGGCGAGTTGCGGTAGCGCTTGATCATGGCTTCGAGTTGCGCCATGCCTTCGGGGCTGGAGCTCATTTGGCGCGTCTCGCACATCATCATCACACCCATGCGGTCGCACGCCTCTACCAGCTCCGGCGTCGGCATGTTGTGCGAAGTGCGTATGGCGTTGCAGCCCATGGCTTGCAGCACTCCCAGCCGGAAGTACTGCAACCGGTCCGGAAGCGCCGCGCCTACGCCCGCGTGATCCTGGTGATTGCAGGTGCCCTGAATCTTGAGCGGCTGACCGTTGAGAAAGAATCCGTGATCCGCGTCGAACTTTGTGGCGCGAATGCCGAAGGAGATGCGCTCGGCGTCGCGGACTTTGCCGTTGGTTTTGACCATAACGAATGCCGTGTAGAGATTCGGCGTTTCGACCGACCACAGCTTCGGGTTGTCGAGCGAAAGCGCTAAGGTGTCTTCAACCGACCGTCCTGGCTCAATCAGTAGGCTAGACCCAGCGACGACACGATCAACAAGGAGCTTTCCGTCTGGTTCATAAAACGCCCAGGAAACCATCACCACCTCTGGTTCAAGGCCCTCATTGGCAACAACCGTTCCTAAATGAAGCATCGCTTTGTCATTTCCCCCCCCTGGCCGCACATAGCTCTCCCACCTTCCCAAGTGCAGCGCATCCGTCTTCGTCAGCCACACATGCCGGTAGATTCCCGCGCCCTCGTAAAACCATCCGTCGCCGAAGCTCGCGTCCACGCGCGCCACCACGCAGTTCTTCGCGCCTAAAGCGAGAAAGTCCGTGATGTCGAAGCGGAAGGGAGCGTAGCCGTTGTCGCTGCGGCCCACGAAGCAGCCATTCACAAATACCAGCACGTCGCGGAAGGCCCCGTCGAACTCAAGATTCACGCGCCGCCCCGCGTCGCTCGCCGGAATCTCGAACTCCTTGCGGTACCAGCCCACGCTGGTTTCCGGGTAGCGGCGGCCAAGAGGTTTGTATCCATGCGAGTTCAGCGCTTCGTCGCGCACAAAGGGCAGCTCAACGGCCCAGTCATGAGGCAGGTTCAGGGCGCGCCACTTGGAGTCGTCAAACCCAGCCTTGGCGAAAGCGAATTCGCCAGTCTTGGCAAAGTCACCCTGTCCTGTGCCGAATCCCAGATCACGGGCCGGGTCAGTGCCGTGGCCGAATTGAAACTTCCAGCCAAAGTCGAAGAGCAGCCGCTCGCGTGGCGCGATGACTACCGGGGTCTCGGCGGTGTTTGGTTCCGCAGCAGAGGCGAAGCGCCCCCAAGCTGAGCGGGCCACAAGGGAAGAAACTGAAAGAGCCAACCCTGAGGAGAGCAGGTCCCGACGAGAGATATGAGCCATGAAAAAACCTCTTTCCCGGTGAAATCTCACCGTAGATGGCAGAAAAATGCAGGCCGCCAGTTACACATGGATTTTAAACCCGGAGGCACGGATTCACAGGCGACTTTTATCACACTTGAGAATCAAAAATTCATCACGTATTACCAACGGCCATCTAGCTGACGACAACAGGGGAATTCTTCTCATCACAAGAACGTGAAACTGATACTCTAAACTCCGAGGCTGGGTTACAGGCATGATTGATATACACAACCATCTGCTCTATGGAATCGACGACGGCCCGCCCGATCTGGATACATCCATTGAAATGGCGGAGGAGTCAGCGGCCAACGGCGTAACCCACATCGTCTGCACTCCGCACGCCAGCGAGCAATATCCCTACACGACCCAGCTTAGCGAAGAGCGTGATGCGCAGTTGCGCGAGCTGTTCAAAGGCAAGATGGAGTTGAGCCTTGGATGCGACTTTCACATGAACGCGGAGAATGTGGCGGAGGCTGCGGCAAATCCCCTGCGCTACTCCATCGACGGTAAAGGCTACCTGCTGATCGAGTTTTCCAACACCGCGATTCCCCCGCAGATGAACGACGCCATGATTCTGCTGCAATCAACGGGCTACAAGCTGATTGTTACTCATCCGGAGCGTTATCCGGCCGTGCTGGGCAGGCCGGAGATGCTGGCTGAGTGGCTGCGCATGGGTTGCCTGGTCCAGGTCACGTGCGGCTCCTTGTATGGACGCTTTGGCAAGAATGCGGAGGCCTTCTCCAACGAGCTGCTGCGACGCAACTGGATTCACTTTATCGCCAGCGACGCGCACAACATGAGCTGGCGGCCGCCGCACCTGAGGAAAGGCTACGATTATGTGGCAAATCGCGCTGGCGAGGAGACAGCGCGCCGTTTGTGCGAGACCAATCCGCGAGCTGCGGTAGATGGAGCGCCGTGGCCAGCTCAGCCTGAGCCCGTGGGACTATGGGATTATGAACCCTTGAAGTTCCGCGCCAGGAAGTTTGCCACCCTGCGCGGGAAGAGCGCCATTGAAGATACCGAGGATGAAGCTCGCAAGGGCGGATTCTTCAAGCGAATCTTCGGGCTATAGGAGTCTGGGGATATTGAACCTGGACTATACTCTGTGTCTCTGAATAGCAACGTTTGATCGCTCTTACCTGCTGAATAAAAAGTGTTTCCGCAAGGGCAAATGGATGTATATTGTTTGCAGCCTGAAAAACACAATTGAAATTCCTGCTGTATCTTTCGTGTGCCCGTCACTGTCAGTGTGAATCGTTGTATCATGGTTCTCCAGCGTTCCATGTTGTGCGATTCACAGCCGTAAAAGGAGATTCCAAATGAAACACTTTGCCGTTTTAGCACTTGTTCTATTCCTTGCGGGGACTCTATGCGCCAAGGGGGAACAGCATCCATGGAAGGCGCTGCAGATCAAGCACTTCACCGCGAATTCCGGAGTGAATATATCGACGGAAGAAATCGGCTATTTTTACGAGGGATTTTTGGAGGCGATGCGCAAGAGCAAACTCGCCGAGCAGATTCTGGATGACGGCGCGACGGTGCCTCAGGACATTGCCGCTGATTCCGTGGTGATGGAGGGTACGATTATTTCAATCGAGCAGGGGAGCGCTTTTCGTGCGACTCGCTCAAACGCCATATTCAAACTGTACCGCGTGAGTGACCACCGACTGATCACTACAAATACCTGGATGGGCGAGAACATTGGTCATGGGCCGGTGCACGGCAAGTCCTGGAAATACAGCGCATATATCGCTGCCGCCGAAGTCAAAAAGGCAGCAAAGGAATTACAGCTGCTCTCTTCGTTTGCGCCTGCCGCCCCGGCTGAAGCGGAAACTCCGGCTAACGGGACCACTACGCAGCACGTTTCTTCAAATGCTGATGAGTTGACCAACAACTCCATAGTTGAAATGGTTACGGCCAAGCTGCCGGAAGAGGTTATCATCACCAGGATTCAAACATCGCCGAACAATTTTGACCTCTCTACCCCCGCGCTGGCCGATTTGAATCAAAAGGGCGTTTCCGCCGCCATCATGAAGGCCATGCTGACGGCCCCGAAGGCGGCTGCTCCTGCTGCTCTCCCGGCTAACACGAATCAGCAAGCGAGCACGGCCTCCGCAGGCGGCGACCAGGTCAATTCCTTCACCGGCAAGCTCGAATCCAAAACTACGCTCATCATGCGTTCACGCTCCTCGTCATACTCCAAGATGGTGGCCGTGGCCGACAGCGGGCAGAAGCTCACCTTTTACGTCTACGCCACCACCTCGGTCACGGACGCGAGCGGTAACGACCTGAATAAAGGCGGAAAGTATCTCGGCGGAAATTTTCTCAAGAAGGGTCAGCGGATAGAGGTGAAATATTCGGTTATCACCAACGGCTCAAGTATCACCAACGGCCAATATGGGGCCTCCTCGATTCACGCTCTGGATTAGTTCGATAAGAATCGACGTGTCCGGTTGATATTATTAGTTGTAAAATGAAACGGAGGAGTTTCTGATGAAGTATGTTTCGTACGTAGCTTTCTGTGCAATCCTACTGTGCTGCTCTGTTGTGCGCAGCCAGTCCGCTCACACCCTCAGCGCCGATGATGTGAAGTTCCTTAGTAGCTGCGGCGCACTGCAGGACGACGTCACAGTGATTCCCAAGCTGCCCAGCGACGGTCAAGTCCAAATCAGACTTATATTAGCTTCTCCACACAGGAAATGTAGCATGCTGGAGCGCTTCATCTATTCCAGGAATTATCTGAGAAAGTTCACTCCACAACCGAACACGGTCCCATCGCCATCACCGGAATGGGATGCTAATTTTGTTACTTCAGCCGAATTGGAGTATATCGACAAGGTAGTCAAGGAGATTTTGAAGTAACGTTAATACGAATCGGATATGCTGCTTGCCTCTGAACGCAATTGTTTGGACGGAATAGTATTTATATGTTGAATCAACAGATGCTCGTTTGAGCAGTCTCCTAGAGTCCCAGCCCGCCATCTATGGTTAGAATCTGGCCGGTGATAAAGTGCGGCCCCGATGCAAAGAAGAGGACAGCTTGGGCCACGTCGTCCACGCTGCCGTTGCGCCTCATGGGCGTTTTGGCGGCAAATCGTTCTGCCGGTCCTTCATTGTCACCATCTATCTCGATCCATCCCGGCGCGACGCAGTTGACGCTGACCTCGGGAGCAAAGGCCTTGGCCATGGCCTGGGTGAGCATGTGCAGAGCGGCCTTGGATGCGCAATAGTGGGCATGGCCTGCCCAGGCTTTCATACCTCCTAACGACCCTATGTTAACGATCCGGCCCTGGATGGCGCGCAGATGAGCCAGCGCCTCGCGCGATACCAGGAAGGGGCCGCGAGCGTTGGTCTCGAAGACCGCATCCCACTGCTCAGCGGTGAGCGAGTCGAACGAGGCGGATTCAAAGACGGCGGCATTATTGACCACGATGTCAAGCCGCCCAAAGCGGTTGACAGTGGCTGCAACAGCGGCACGCACCGATTCCTCGGAGCGCACATCGCACTCCACAGCCAACGCGCGGCGGCCAAGACTCTCAATCTCGCGGGCGGTTTCGACTGCTTCGGCGTGGGAGGTGCGGTAGGTGATAGCCACGTCCGCTCCGGCCCTCGCCAAGGCCAGAGCAATGCCGCGGCCAACACGCCACGCGCCGCCGGTTACCAGTGCCGATTTGCCGCCGAGGGGAAGGCCGGTCATCGCTTTGCTCTGAAGTTAATTTGGCTTGGGCTGGCTCGAACCAGGCTGCGCCTCCGGCTGGGCCGGGGGCTTGGACTCGTCAGGGCTCTTGCCGCCCTGGGGTGCGTCGGGGTGGGGCTTGTAGATGGAATACTGCTCGCCGGGACGCTTCATCCGTATCTCGATCGCCACGTTTTCTTTGTCGATCTTGTAGTCGTCCCCAAAGGTCTGGAAGCCCCTGGCAATGATCTGCATTCGCACCGTGCAGCCGAGGTTCAGCACGTCGATGACGGCTTTGCCGTCCTCGTTGGTCTTCAGCTCCATGTTGCCCTTTTCACCCCCGATCACGTGGAAGACTACGGCGGCATTCTCGATGGGCTTGTCATTTACGTCCCGCACCACGGTGACCTCGATGCGCGCCGTGGGCGGCGGCGGCTTGTACTTTCTGCCGCGATTGGAGGAGTTCTGCTGAGAAACAGTAGTGAGCGACGCGAGGACCAGGCCGAGTGAGGCCACAACTAGAGTGAGACAAAAAAGAGAACTGCGCATCATAGGCATCATTGTATATGGTTATCTCCCCCGCTATGAGGCCTGCCCGAGAGCACATGAGAAGGATAGGAAGACCAGCGCAGTGGGAGTATAGCCGCCAGGGTCCGGCTGGGTGAAATCTCCAATTTAGGACCCACCTAATTGGCGAAATTCTCCGTGCCTCATGACGGCATCGCTCCATTGCCGCATCAGCATGTCAAGTTCCGCTTGTTTGCCCTCACTGCCCGTAATATGCTGATTCTGTGAATGATAGCTAACAATCAAACTAATATGAGTGAGACTCGCTCATATTTTTGCATTCCCACTTGACAAAATTGAATCGAATTGTCTATCGTTAGCAATTGGAAGGCGAGAGTGCTAGCAAATAGCTAGAGAAACTGCTCGCGGGATCCGCAGTCCGAATTTTTGCACTGCAACCCATTCATTCCAAAACATTTACCTTAATTCAAAACCTCGCAGCAGGGATTTCCCTGTCAGCGTGTGAAGGAGAAGCGAAGCAATGGCAGAAACGAAGGCAGTAACCCCAGTTGGCCCTTTCACAAAGAATCTCCAAGACATCGCAAGCAAAGCAAGGGCAACAACAACCGCAGCGACCACATTCACCCCGCTTCATGACCGCATTCTGGTTCGCCGTCTGGAAGAGGGCGAAACCATCCGCGGAGGCATCATCATTCCCGACAGCGCCAAGGAGAAGCCCCAGGAAGGCGAAGTCATTGCTGTCGGCAAGGGCAAATCGAACGATGAGGGCAAGATCTTCCCCCTGGACGTGAAGGCGGGCGACAAGATCCTCTTTGGCAAATACTCCGGCACAGAAATCAAAATCGACGGCGAGGAGTTTTTGATCATGCGCGAGGAAGAAGTTTTGGGAATCGTCAAGAAGTAGGCGCTTTGCGCTTGAGCGTGGTCAACGGATTTCGCGGACTGACCACTGAACACTGACAACTGTTTGAAGGAGAGATACAAAAATGGCAAAGCAGATTATGCACGGTGAGGAATCCCGTCAGGCGATCCTGCGTGGCGTGAACACGCTGGCGGACGCCGTAAAGGTAACGCTCGGGCCCAAGGGCCGGAACGTGGTCATCGAGAAGAAGTTTGGTTCGCCGACCATCACCAAGGACGGCGTGACCGTGGCCA
>Ga0187770_10001919_pt1 | contig 11363 bp, 7 predicted proteins | sample 0116_SJ02_MP02_2_FD_133154 | JGI IMG/M metagenome (GOLD analysis project Ga0187770, IMG submission 133154) | Tropical peat soil microbial communities from peatlands in Department of Meta, Colombia - 0116_SJ02_MP02_20_MG | ecosystem: Environmental > Terrestrial > Soil > Wetlands > Peat | place...
ATTGGTGCCATGGATCCGTCGCGCATCCGGCACTTTTTCGAGAGCATGGTCGACGCGGGCCTGTACCGCGCCAACGAAATCGATCCGGAGGCCGTGGCCGCGCCGCAATTCGTCAACAAGGGGGTTGGACTCGAAGTCAAGCGTCGGCTGCTAGGGCATCCGTGAGACGGTGAAGGGCGTGCCGCCACAATTGCTCTGAATCGGTCTGCCCTGGCGCCAAGGTTTCGTCGGTTCACTTGCCTTTGTTCGAGAATTTTCGTCCCGGGATTGCGGGGACAAACCGCCAAAGTCCGGTGAACAAGAGTCGATGGCGCGACGCATTTCGCGAGCGACGTCCCAAAACAATCGAGTTGGATGCACGTTTGGATGCGGGTTGCGCTGTGCCCAGCCGCTTTCCTTCGGCTCCACCCAATCACCCAGGACCGTGCACAACTCAGCACGGGATTCCATCGTGAACAGCAGGGGATGGGGCGAGCATCGGCGAAACGCGTCGCAGTTGCGTCTGTCACGGAACTGTCACCGAGGCGGTCGAAGATGAAGTTTTTGCAATAAAGGACCTAAAAATGAGTCCCGAAGCCCCGGATCCGGTCCAGGTCGGCACGCTCTCCTTGCCCGGGCGGCCTAATCTGGAACGACGCAATGGAACGATATTCTGGTTAATGTTGGGCGGACTGCTCGCAAGCGGTGCGTTGTTCTCCGGCTACAACCTGATAAGCGACGTCAGTGAAACCGCTGCACCGGCAAGCACATGGCTTCCCCTTATTCTGCTCGCGGTCGCGCTATTCATTGCTCTTGGGTTTGAATTTGTCAACGGGTTTCACGACACTGCTAACGCAGTGGCAACCGTGATTTACACCCATTCGCTGCCTCCGCACTTTGCCGTCGTCTGGTCCGGGTCGTTCAATTTTCTGGGCGTTTTGGTCTCTAGCGGGGCTGTGGCCTTTGGCATCATTTCGCTCCTGCCCGTTGAACTCATCCTTCAGGTTGGTTCGAGTGCGGGTTTTGCGATGGTATTCGCCTTGCTGATTTCGGCCATCGTCTGGAATCTCGGGACCTGGTGGCTTGGTCTGCCAGCCTCCTCGTCCCACACTCTCATAGGCTCGATCATTGGGGTGGGTATCATGAATTCCCTCCTGCACGGGCGTGACGGAACCAGTGGCGTCGATTGGTCTCAGGTCTTCAAGGTTGGATACTCGCTTCTTTTGTCGCCGCTCGTAGGATTCGGATTTGCCGCATTGCTGTTGCTCGTGCTGCGTTTCCTCGTCAAAACCCCTGAGCTGTATTCCGCGCCTGAAGGTAAAAGGCCGCCACCGTGGTGGATTCGCGGACTGCTGGTGCTCACCTGTACGGGCGTGTCCTTTGCACATGGCTCCAACGATGGGCAAAAGGGAATGGGCCTAATAATGCTGATTCTGGTAGGCACGGTGCCCATGGCGTATGCCTTGAACCGTTCGATGCCGGCCGACCAAGTGACTCAGTTCGCCGCGGTGGCTCAAGTGACGAAGGTGTCCCTTGAGCGCGTGGCTCCGCAGATTGCGCCGCCGGATCCGCGCATTACCCTCTCGGAGTTTGTGCGCACGCGTTCGCTGACCCCGCAGGTGTTGCCGGCCTTGGCAGCTCTGGTGGGGGACATTGGCGAACAGGTCAAGCAGCACAGTTCGCTCGGGGGGGTTCCATTTGGCGCGGTTGCGAACGTTCGCAATGACATGTATCTCGCCTCAGAGACCATCCGGTTCCTCGGGTCGAATGCCGCGGTTCAAATTGACGCTGAGACCAAAGCCAATCTAGCGGCATTTAAGAAGCTCATCGACGCGGCCACGAAGTTCATCCCGCTGTGGGTCAAAGTCGCGGTGGCAATTGCCCTGGGTCTAGGTACCATGGTGGGGTGGAAGCGCATTGTCGTGACAGTCGGCGAGAAGATCGGTAAGGCGCACCTAACGTACGGTCAGGGCGCTTCGGCCGAGTTGGTTGCGATGGCGACAATCGGTGCGGCCGACGCGTTCGGCTTACCCGTGTCGACGACCCACGTCTTGTCCTCCGGAGTGGCCGGCACGATGGCCGCAAACGGCTCGGGTCTGCAGTGGGCGACAGTCCGCAACTTATTGATGGCATGGGTATTGACTCTCCCCGCTGCAATCGTAATTTCGGGTTCCTTATACTGGGTGTTTATCCGGGCGTCTTGACGAATGGGAGTCCACCTTGCTCGAACCCGATGAGGTGCTGCGTCGAATAAAGCAAGAACTCATTGACGATTACGACGAGGAGTTAGAACTCGAGATCGAAGATCGCACCTCGGAGGACATTCTGGCCGCACAAGCGACCGAAGAATCCGAGGAAGCGCGCCTTCCGCGCGCACAGTACTTCCGCGAACTTTTCAAATTGCAGGCCGAGCTGGTTAAGTTGCAGGATTGGGTCGTAGCGACCGGAAGAAAGGTCGTGATCGTATTTGAGGGGCGTGACGCCGCAGGCAAAGGCGGCATGATCAAGCGCATCAACCAGCGACTTAACCCTCGGGTCTGCCGCGTCGTAGCGTTGCCCGCTCCAAACGATCGTGAGCGTACTCAGTGGTATTTTCAGCGCTACGTTCCGCATCTGCCCGCCGCGGGGGAAATCGTGCTGTTCGATCGCAGTTGGTACAACCGGGCCGGGGTGGAGCGCGTCATGGGCTTTTGTTCCGAGGTCGACGTGGAAGAATTTTTTCGGTCGGTACCGGAGTTCGAGCGGATGTTGGTGCGCTCCGGGATTCGACTGATCAAATATTGGTTTTCAATCACCGATGAAGAGCAGCACATACGGTTCTTGAGTCGAATTCACGATCCGCTCAAGCAGTGGAAGCTTAGCCCGATGGACCTGGAGTCGCGCCGACGGTGGGAGGCATACACCAAAGCAAAAGAGGCGATGCTTGAGCGAACCCACATTGCGGAAGCGCCGTGGTGGCAGGTCCAGGCTGTGGATAAGAAGGCGGCGCGACTCAACTGTATCCATCACCTGCTCAGCCAGTTCGAGTACCACGAAATCGACCGGCCCGTCATTGAGCTGCCGGAGCGTGAGCGCAATCCGGACTACATTCGCCACTCCGTGCCCTCGTCAATGATCGTGCCCGACGTGTACTGAGACCGTCCAAACAGGGTGAATCGCTTCGGCCTTTAGGGAAACGGGCTGGCCAGGCAAGAGCACCGGCGCTGCGCCGGGTTCGCCCCCAGAGGCACCGGCCGCGGCGCATTTGCCGCTTCGCGTGAGGCGGTTCGTGTGGCGCGGAGTGGCGCGCCGGACGGGTGTGCTAGGTGGCCCCGGCCCTTTATGCGGTTTTATTTCGCGCGCGGCGATGCACGGAGGGCGAGCTTGCGGTCAGGACGTAGGTGCTGATTTTTCGCCCGTTGGTCGCGCGAGCAACGAAGGCATTCAACGGCCAAACGGCTGCTGCGAACGCCGTGCGTCGCTGAAATCGACCCGGGCATTCTCGATAAACGGAAGCGCTGACCCATTACGCGTAAAGCGCAAAGCTTTGCGGGAGAGCCCCGCGAGCCCCGGCACGCCTTGCCGCGAGGTGGCGGGGATCGCAAACGCCGTAGATCGGTCCGGAAGATTGTCTTTTTTGTCGTTGGGGAGCGGCGCAGCGCCAGTTGAGGTGGCCGGGCTGTGCCCCCGGAGTTTTGCTCGCGGTTTCGCCTGGCCTGGCGGTCGCCTGAAGCCGCGAAAGCGGAGGCGAGTGCGGTGCGCGGGACAGCCGTGGCGAGATCGAAGAGGTGGATCTGTCCGGCGTCAAATGATGCTCCGATCGGAGCACATGGAATAACCCGCGCGACCTCGAGGGCTCGATAGAATCACGGCCACAAGGGAGCCGTCTGCTCTTGGCGTGACGTGCGCAAGAACCATGTTGGTTTCACGGAGCAGCATGCAATGCCACCCGAAACGAAGGTGAATGACCCAACGAGCGACACGGCCGCCTTTTCCAATTCCACCCATGCGCCGGGGGCTGAAGGGCTAGGGCACCCGACCGGTGCGCTCGGGGGGCTCATCGTGGGGGCGCTGGGCGTGGTCTACGGCGACATCGGCACGAGCCCGCTATACACGCTCAAGACAGCTTATGAATGGGCTGGCAGCACTGCCCCCGACGTTGCGCTTGGTTTGCTGTCGCTCATCGTTTGGACCCTAATCATCACCACCTCGATCAAGTACGTGGCGCTGGTGATGCGTGCGGACAACCACGGCGAGGGCGGCATCTTGGCGCTCATGGCCCGCCTGGGCATGAAAGATCGCGAAGGCAAGGGGATGGATCGCCCTACGATTGTTGCTCTCGGAGCGTTGGGCGCGGCGTTGCTCTACGGCGACGGTGCGATCACGCCGGCAATTTCGGTGTTAAGCGCGCTCGAAGGCCTGAAATTGCCCGCTCCGGCGGTCGCACCCTATGTTTTGCCATTGTCGGTCCTTGTCTTGTTGGGTCTGTTCCTGTTGCAGCACAAGGGGACTGCGGTGATTGGCCGCCTCTTCGGACCGGTGATGGCAATTTGGTTCGGAACCATTGGAATCCTGGGTCTGATTGGCATCCTTGAGCATCCCTCCGTTGTGCTTGCGCTCGATCCGAGATACGGGGCACGATACCTGGCCACGCACGGATTCGCCGGTTTTACCGTTCTTGGGGCAGTGTTTCTCAGTGCCACGGGCGCCGAGGCGCTGTACGCGGACATGGGCCACTTCGGAGCGAAGCCCATTCGCTTCGGCTGGTACGGTTTGGTGCTTCCTTCGTTGCTCTTGAACTATGCAGGGCAGACGGCCCTGGTTGTTGAAGGAGCGGTGCCGGCCGAGGCGAATCCATTTTTTCAGTTAGGGCCACAGTGGCTGCGCCTGCCGATGGTCGGGCTGGCGACGATCGCGACTGTAATTGCGAGCCAATCCATTATTAGTGGTGTGTTTTCCATGACACGACAGGCCATTCAGCTCGGTTTGTGTCCGCGGCTCAATATCACCCAGACCTCGGCTATAGGTTACGGTCAGATTTACGTCGGGCCGATCAATTGGATGCTGATGCTCTTCACGCTTGGATTGACGGTGGGCTTTGGGTCTTCAGACAACCTCGCAGCGGCCTTCGGCATTGCCGTGTCGACCACAATGCTCCTAACAACGGTCCTCATGTATCGAATGATGCGCGAGCAGTGGCGCTGGCGTCTGGACGTTTCGCTGGCGGTTGCAGGAGCCCTCGCCATCGTAGATGGCGCGTTCGTCTGCGCGAACTTGACCAAGGTGCTGGAAGGCGGTTGGGTGCCGCTGGTAGCAGCCGCTTTGATTTATCTGCTCATGAGCGCTTGGCGAACGGGTCGTGCCGTTTTGCTGCACGAACTCGAAAGCAAATCCGTACCGATGAGTGTTTTGCTTGATTCGATGGCGAGCGTGATACGAGTCCCTGGTACGGCGGTGTACTTGTCCCGGCGGTCCGATGTCGTGCCGCGCGCCATGCTCCACAGCCTGAAGCACTACAAAGTGCTTCACGAGCGAAACGTTATTCTTCACGTGGAGACGGAGCAGGTACCGCGTGTCGGCGTAAGCCAACGCTTTGCGTACGAAATCTTGGGTCCGAAGTTCTACCGGGTCGTACTGCGGTATGGCTTCATGGAACATCCGGACATCCCCGCGGCGCTTGCCCACGTCACCCTCGAAGGCGAGGGTTTCAATATGATGGACACGACGTTCTTCATGTCGCGCGATTCGGTCCGGCTTGCGGCTCGACCCCATATGAATCGCCTCATCCGGCGCGTTTTCATCTGGATGTACCACAATGCATCCGACGCAACGGAGTTCTTCCGCATGGCTCCCAATCGCATCGTTGAGCTCGGCGCGCGACTGGAACTGTGAAACTCTCGGCGATATTGATAGCGGCGCGCCGGTGCGATTGCAGGGCGACAACGCGGGGTGGCGGAAGTTGCGTCGTGAAAGACTCGTCGCCTTCGGAAGCTCTTTGGCCGTGGAGCCGGCAGATCCGAGCGTTTGCCTAGCACTTGTGTTCGCGCGCCAAGCCAAACCCAGTGAATGGGAGCGCGCAGTCGAGGAGATTGTCGCTGTGCATCGAGCCCCGGCGGTCGAGACCGTGCCGCGGCGATTTCGAAACAATGTAATGCCCGGACGTCGTTGCCGACCCGGGGCGCTGGGCCCGTCAATCGGGGGGGTGTGTTTGCCGTGGCGCGGGGTGGGCGCTAGGCGGGCACGCGCGGCGTGTGCGAAGGGCACGCGCGCGACGCAGAAAGGTAGAGCTGGTGTAATTCGCAGATGCCGTCTTCCGACCGTGCGGCGCCGAAGGCCGAGCCCAAGGCGTTCCAGCCCGGGAAGCTGCGTTCCAGCTGCGCAGGGTCATTCTGAAAGTGCACGCAAGATCGACACGAAGGCCCGTGGTGGTCAGCGTTCATTTCGGGAGGTTTCTTCCACGACGATGTATGAGTTATCTTCTCCCATGTGCTTAAGGTCGCGAAAGGTCGGCCCAGTAAGCGCCAAAGACGACGGATGATAACGCGAAGCCCAAAATCACGTTGATGGCGACGCCTGCGGTGAAAGCCCAGAACGGCCTTGACCCGGCGGCGGCAAGTTCACGAAAACGCGTGCTTAATCCGATGCTGAAAAAGCAAAAAATGAAGGCCCACGTGCGCATGTCCTTAATGGGCCCGATCAGTTGGGGGGTGACGATCTTGTTGAAGTCGGCGAAGGTGTATTGAGCCGAAATTGCCGTCAACAGCATCGACGCAAAGGCGAAACCAAGCACGAATTTCGGAAAGCGCCACCATATTTGGGCTGCGTCCGGTTTGTCGGTCGAACGCGTCTCCCACCGGGTGGTAGCGATGAGCGCCATCACGAAGGCCCATATGCCAATCCAGATGTCGCGTCCGACAACTTTCATCAAGGTGAAAGCCCAAACCGCATCGTCGGGTTTGCCGGCCACGGCCCCGACGTCACCCACGTAGTTCGCATAGGTCTGCGCGGCAGCCAGCCCCGCCGCGTCGGCAAACTCCGAAGTGCCGATCCACGCACCGGCAACTCCGGCTGGCGCACCGAGCGCGCGGCAAGCAATCGGCAGCGTGAAGATCATGACAATTGCCCAGAAGACGACGAGCGTGATGGCAATTGGTGCATGCTCCTTTTTGGCGCCAACTGCTCCGGCGATCGCGATGGACGCAGAGACCCCACACACCGCACCGCCGGCGCCAAGAGTTGCGCACAAACGCCGGTCAAGACCCAATCTCTTGCCCGTGAAATAGATAACCAAGAAGGTGGCAATCGATACGATCGAGGCCTGCGTGATCGCTACGGGGCCGGCCCAGATGACGAGCGTAAAGGGAAGGGTGGCTCCGAGCAAAACGATCCCAACCTTGATGTAGTACTCCACCCGAAAACCCGCGTCCATCCATTTCGGCAGCCCGATCACGTTGGAGATGATTAGGCCAAGCGCTAGCGCGACGAGCGGGGGTTCGAGGTTGTAATACGACGCCTGCTGCCAGGCACCGATGGCAAAGATGGCCAAGGAGGCAAGGTAGACGACCACAAAAGCAGGCGCGAAGTGGGAAAACTTGTGACCCATGATGCGGGTGCTCAGCCCGAAGAGGGCAAGCCAAAGCGCGAACTGCGCGAGGTATTGATGGGCGTGTGCGGCGAGGTCGGCCAGAAGTTGATCGCTCGAGGACCATTTCTTCGGTGTGATCGCGATCCATTTGATCGACGAGCCGTTCGAAAAAAATACCCAGGCCGCGAGGACAATTCCGACTCCGAGCCAGATCGCCCACCAGTCCTCTTTCAAGTAGAGCTCTCGCCAACCCAGTTTTCGGGCAAGGAGCTTGGTATCTTCGGGAGTTTCGTCAAGTGCTGTTGTCATGGATGCCACCGCGATACGCAGCAATTTTTCTTGTTTGAGGATAGCCGGCATCCAAACGACAGCGCAAATAAGAAACAGTTTGAATATAGAAGGGCGCGTAGTAAGCAGGGGAGCTCACGATCGCAGGAGACCGCGATACTTGGCGGGCCGTTGTTTTGACAAAGTCCGGGGGTTAGGCCCCGGCGTGCAGCCGGCCTTGCATTGGGGGCGCGGGGGCGAACCACCTCTCCAAGGGGCGAGGCACACCCACCCCGCACCCCGACAGTGATGGTATTGCGGCGTACCCACCGACGCGCGGCGTTGTCGCGGGGTCAAGAGCGTGTGCGCGGCTTTAGCAGGTCCGTTAGGCGACCGCATTGGCGGTCGGGCAGGAATTGGCCTGGGCCAAGCCGCTGTTTTTTGAGGCACGCGCATCGGGAGCAGGAGCTGATGGATTGTCCCTTCGGGATGGCCACAGGGAGTCTTTGGGCTGCGCCGATTGCGTGACGGCGCAATGGCAAACCGAAGCGCCCGCCGCGGCGGCGGCCCAGCGTCACAGTTTTCTGTCCGCGGCACGCCAATAGCGCTCGAGATTCTCAATGAGTTGCTCGCTTCGATGGCACCAACCCTGCTCGCGCGCATACAGGGCCATGTAGGCGCGAAACGCGTCCAGCGGCTCCGCATGCACGCGCAGGGCCTTGCGGTTTCCGGCCGCGCTCACCATCCCCGATCCGACCAGATTACGAACGCACCCCTCAAGCGCGCTGTCGAGTTGCTCGCGCGGACAAACCTCGTTGACAAGAGGACGCGCCTCGGGACTGCCGACGTAAAACGTGCGATCAAACATGATTGCCTCTCGTGCCATGCGCTCTCCCATGCAACGAGGCAAGCGCAGGTTTGCGCACCCCGGAATGATGCCCTCCTTTCGAGCCGGCAAACTGCAAAACGCACCGCTTTCGGCAATGACGTAGTCCATCACGAGCAGCAATTGACAGCCGCCTCCGATTGCGAAACCGTCGATAACCGCGAGCCAGGGTTTCTCATGGGTAGGTTCGGGTTCCGTCGCGAGCCGATCGGCCGAAAACGGCAACGGATCGCGCAGAATGCCGCGATAAAGCTTGTTAACGAGCCCGAGGTCGCGAGCGAGGTAGAAAAGATATGTGAGCTTTCCATGGTACAGCCGCGTCAGATTCAGTCCTGCGGAGAAAATACGTCGACCGCGGTACCGGGGGTGATCGATGACGTCGCCGCGCAAAACGCCCAGACGCAGCTCGGGGTGAAGCAAGATCAGATCGCAGGCGATTTCCTGCGCGCTAAGCGTCTCGTCGTCTTCTGCGTTCAGATAGCGCAGATGGTGAAAGTAAAGATATCCGACCTCGTTTCTGGCTTCGACACGTACGGGCCCCAAATCGATTGCGCCGAGGCGCACAAATTCTTCAAGGCGATCGACTGCAACTTGCGTCGGCCGCAGCATCGCCGCGCACAAATGCAATCCGATCGCCTGGTTGCCCAGCAGCGTCGCAAAGAAAAGTGCCTGGTGCAGCTCGATGCCGTCCTTATCCTTGAGCATGCGCTCGCTTTCGTCCGCGAGTTCCCGGGCGTTGGGGAGCACGTCAGGCAGTAATGCCGCGGCCGCGGATGCGAGTTCCTCGACGCGCAGCAGGTGCCTGCGCGAGTCCGTCAATTGGTCGTAGATCTGCACGCAACGGGCACCGAAAAAGCGCCAGATTTGGTCCGCCATCGCGTGAACGATGGCCTCGCCAGCGATCTTCTCGCGGGAAGAGCGTTGCGAGCGACCCGGCAGACGTTCCAGAAGCTCACGGGCGGATCGACAGAAGCGTCCAATGCTGGCGCCCTCTAGTTCAAATTTGTCCGCCCGAGACGCCGGTTCAATTGCAGCTTCGGCTTCAGACAAGGAACGCAGATCGGATGTCGCAAAACCACACGACGTGAGCTTGCTCTCTAAGTTGGCGGTCGACACCGTTGGAAGCATTCGTGTTTTCTCCTTGGAAGCGACGCGGCCCACGCACGCAGTAGCGCCGTTGAGCCCTCGGGTGCGCAACTTGCGGTCCGTCCCCAGAGCGTACCTCCAGGTGCGGGCGGCTCCCGGAGAGCTCGTAGCGCCAGTCCAGCCGAACCTCCGCTTCGGCAAGGGAAGCAGACCGAAAAAATGGAAGCTGCCAAGCGATGAGTCTACCGACGGGATTCATGGCGCTGCAACCGGTACCATCGCCCGCCTCGTTTGCGTTGTGCGGGACGTGTCAGTCGCGTTCAGGGGGTTGGCAGTCAGGGCATCGAGGATGCGGTGCGGGCGCTCTTAGGTATGAAGGTCCGCCGAAACGGCGAATTATTGCGCTCGCGGCTGCGGGTCGATCGACGCCAGATGGATGCGGCCACCGCGCATGAGTGCCGCGCACGCAAAACCACGGGTTTTTTGCGGGTATCGGGAAGTTGTGGGAGGGACGAGGGGCCAGAGCATTGGCGGGGCTCGAGCTCAGGACAAGGCGCAAGGGAGGATACGTCGGCCCTGCGGAGTTTGGCGCGCACATTGGAACGATTGCCGTTCCTCCGAAGGCAGCAGGCGGAGTCGCGCGCTACGAGCGCGGCCGACGAAAGTCGCTTCTGGGCGCTTGGGGCTCGGGCATGATGGGCGGGGCTGCGTCACCGATTGCACTGTCGTCCCGGGCAATTTTGCGTCCGCATTGGAGCGCAAGCACTGGAGCTTGCCGGCCAAAAACGGTTGAGGACGTGCCGGGAACAAACGCGGCTCATCGGGCAGGCCTTGCACAAGCCGGTGGCAAAGATTTTCCACATCGGTGCAGCGCTTTTTGTTTCCTTTCGAGGAGGTCTGGCCACTGGTTCGAGATTCAGTTCTAACCGATTTTGGTGGCAAAAGAACCCTGCGGTTCATGATCGGTTCATCGTATTCGGTCAGACTCAGGCGGTCTCCGATACGAGTGCCCCTGTCCATTGTCCGGTGGGCCGGTGGACGTGTTGTTTTGTGTGCCCGTCGGCGGAACGGCAAGGCAGTGTCAGGCACCAAAGGCTGCCAGCGCGCGGTTGCTCTCCTGGCATTGGCGCGTACGGCCGTGGTGTTTGCGACCGACTGCGCCCGACGGGATCACGCGAAGTTGGGCGATTGGCACGACGTTTCACGACGCTGCCGACGGTCAGCGTCTCGGACGCTCTCGGGCGACTGCGTTTGGGGGACAACGGTGAGAAACGGATCGAGGGTGGGGTTCCTATGCAGATGCAGGAAGTTTCGATCGTCAATCAACTCGGATTGCATGCGCGGGCGTGTGCAAAGATCGTCCAGGTAGCGGTTCGCTTTCCGTGCGAGGTCTGGATCATTGCTAAAGGTCGCCGAGCAAGCGCCCGCAACGTGCTCGCGGTCATGCTGCTTGCAGCCTCCGTGGGAACGGTGGTGCGCCTGGAAGCAGAAGGGCCGGAGGAAATTGGCGCAATTCGCGAAATCACCGCATTGTTTCAGAATGGCTTCGGAGAGCCGTCTTAAGAAGTGCAGTGCAGCCGC
>Ga0187770_10001921_pt1 | contig 11358 bp, 6 predicted proteins | sample 0116_SJ02_MP02_2_FD_133154 | JGI IMG/M metagenome (GOLD analysis project Ga0187770, IMG submission 133154) | Tropical peat soil microbial communities from peatlands in Department of Meta, Colombia - 0116_SJ02_MP02_20_MG | ecosystem: Environmental > Terrestrial > Soil > Wetlands > Peat | place...
CCGACCCGCCGACGGCTTGGCCTCTTCCCCACTCCCACAGCCCGAGCCCGGTCCCTCTTGCCTCTTCCAGCCCTTTCTTCCCCTGCCCCCAGGTATAGGCATTCTCACAGGTAACGGCTTTTACCCAATCGCTTCCCTCCATTAAGGGGGAGCTGCGGGCCCTTTCGACCAGGGAGGAAGGTTCCAGGTCTTCGGTCGAGATAATCCCCCGCATGGCTCCCGCGGTCCGAATGTGCTTGGTCAAGGATCGAGTGTCCACTCCTTCAATCCCCACAATCCCATGCCGGTGGAGATAATCGCTCAGCCTTTCCTGGGAGCGCCAGTTGCTCGGGAAAGGGCAATTCTCCTTTACCACGAACCCTTCCACGCGCGGATGCGTGGATTCCAGGTCCTCTTCATTCACCCCGTAATTCCCGATCAGCGGATAGGTCATGGTCACAATCTGACCCTTGTAGGAGGGGTCCGTAAGAATTTCTTGATACCCGGTCATGGAAGTATTGAAGACCACTTCTCCGAAATGTTCTCCTCCTGCCCCGAAGGACCAGCCTTCGAATACCTTTCCGTCTTCCAGTGCCAGAATCGCTTTTTGTCTATTCATCGCTCCAATAATTTTCGGGCCAGATCCAGGTTTCTTTGGGTGGCCCCGCGCTGGGCCAGAAGAGCTTCTCTCCCGGCTTCTCCCCTTTCCTTCAATTCCTGCGGATGGTCGAAAAGATAAAGACTGCGCTCCGCCAACTCTTCTCCATTCCGTATCATGATTCCCGCTCCCACAGCGGTCAAGAGATGGTGGGCATCGAGAAAATCCTCCATGGAAGGACCATAGAGCACGACCTTTCCCCAGGCGGCGGGCTCCAGGATGTTCTGTCCCCGGCGCGGAATGAGGCTGGCTCCGCAGAAAACGACCGTGCCCAGGCTGTAGAGCTTAAAGAGCTCTCCAAAGGTATCCCAGAGCACCACCCGTGCTCCTTTTCGCCCCCCTCCGTTCAACTGGCTTCGCCGGACCCAATCCCGGATTCCATATCTTTCCAAAAGCTTCTCCACCCGGGGCGCCCGGTCTATATGCCTTGGAACGAGGACCAATAGCGTTTCCGGATAACGCAGGAGAATTTTCTGGAATGCCCGGACCACAGCCTCCTCTTCCCCTTCATGGGTGGAGCCGGCAATGAACACTCGCTCGCGGTCTTCGACCCCGAGGAGTCTTTTCATCTCTTCGTGGGAGGTAGCATCGGCGGAGAGAGCCGCCTGGTCGAATTTACAGTTCCCGTTGACAAAAACCTTGACTGGGTTGGCGCCCATAGAAATAATTCTTTCCCCGTCCTGGACTCGGATCATCGACATGGCGTCAAAGTTGTCCAGGACAGATGTCCAGAAAAACCGGGTTTGACGGTACCGCTCAAAAGAGCGCTCAGAAATCCGGCCATTCACCAGCAAGGTTTGAGCCCCCTCTTCTTTTACGATCCTCAAAAAATTGGGCCATAGTTCGGTCTCGGTAATGATGAAGAGATCCGGCCGCAGCCGACGGATGACCTTCCGAACTACGGAAGGAAAATCCAGGGGATAAAAAAAAGTTCCCGTTGCTTCCGAAACCCGCTCCCGGGCAATCTTTTGTCCACTCTCCGTGCCCGTGGAGAGCATCAAACAGGAGGCCGGGTATGCTTCGCGTAATTTCCGGATCAAAGGATGAGCCGCCGCAACTTCCCCCAGAGAAACGGCGTGGACCCAGACCCGGGGATTTCCTTTCATCCCGGCCAGCGTTTCTTCGGGAATGAAACCAAGCTTCTGGGCAAAGATCTCCCTTTTTCTTCTGGAAAAAATCACTTTAACCAAGAAAAGCGGAAGGGCAACAAGAGTGAAGCCCCCTAGGAGAAAATTATAGAGAATATACACTGCGGGACGTGCCTCTGTTCACCGTGACGAATCGCCATTCTCTTTTACTTTCCGCCTTGATCCCCAATTCCTGTTCCTTCCCCCGTTACGCTTCCACAAAAGTCCCCGCGAACCAAGCTCCTCCTTATTACTTCGGCACGCGACTCAAAGTGACCCAGATTTCTCCTCCTCGTTTCCCTCCTTGCGCAACTCTTCGCGGTGATCCCCCCGATTGAATAATTCTCAATCGTTTTATACCCAAGAGTTAACTCCCAGTCAACTGCTTCCGTACTTTTTCCAAATCTTCCAGGGTATCCACTTCCTGGGAATTATATTGGGTCTCAACAATTTTTATCCGCCAACCGTTCTCCAGGGCCCTCAGTTGCTCCAAAGACTCCACCCGCTCCAATTCCCCCCGTTCCATTCGGGTAAATTTCAACAAAAAACCCATCCTATAAGCATATGGACCTATGTGTTTAAAATAGCGCGGAGCCAGAGAAGACGCTATGACATAGGGCATGGGAGAACGAGAAAAATAGAGGGCAAAACCTTGCTTGTCCATCACTACTTTCACCACACTTGGGTTGGTCAGTTCTTCCCGGGTCCGGATCGGGTATACCAGGGCCCCCATCGTTAAGTCTGGGTCGGATCGAAAGGGCTTGACGATCTCGTCTATCATGCCGGGCTCGAAGAGGGGCTGGTCCCCTTGAATATTTACAATCAAATCGTTTTCCTGTACGCCCAGGATCCCGGCCGCCTCCGCTGCCCGGTCAGTCCCCGAAGGATGGTGGGGAGACGTCTTCACCGCTTCTCCTCCGAATTGAAAAACCCGGTGGTAGATTCGATCATCGTCCGTGGCCACGATTAGGCGATCCAGGGATTGAGACTGCCGCGCCCTTTCAAACACGTGCTGGATCATGGGTTTCCCGGCAATATCCGCCAGCATCTTTGCCGGCAGCCGGGTAGATCCGTAACGGGCCGGAATGATCCCGTAGACTTTCATTTCTCCCATCCTTTACCGCCGAGATCGCCGAGAGGGCACAGACAAAATAGAAATTCCGAATTCCAATGCCCCCAATTCACCAATTGTGCAATTGGAGCGCGGAATGCCTGGTTGGAATCTGGAGGTTAAGTCTTGGGGTTCCCAATCTCCGTCTCTTCTCGGCATTCTCCGAGTTCTGTGGCGGGAATCCTTTCTTTAAAGTACTTCTTTGGCTGCCCGATTCACCGCTTCAATCACCCGGGCTTTCTGCTCCTCACTCATGCGCACAGAGATGGGAAGGGCTATGGCCCGCTTCAAAAGAGCCTCCGACTTGGGCCAGGCATCTGCTCGATGAGGAGGTAGGTACTGCATCATATGGGCCCAGTTCCCGGCAAAATGCCAGTTCATGGCGGAAGGAAGAATCTTCGTGTCGATCTTCGCTTTGGCTAGCAGGTCATTGAAAGCCTTCGCCGCCTTGGTGTCGGGGAGGAAGAAAGCAAGGGTATCCGCCCCATCCCCTTTCGGATCGGGCAGGTCCCGAAATTCGATTCCGGAGATTTTACCAATCGCCTTTTTGATTTCTCCTTTGTGCCTTCGGTGCTCACCCAGAACAAAATCCAGCCGGCTTAACTGGACCTGTCCGATGGCTCCCTGGATTTCATTCATGCGGTAATTGAACCCGGTAATTTTATGGGAATCCTCTCCCCGGGGGACTTCAGGGTTGTGCGCGTGTCCATGGTCATGGTAGTCGCAGGACAAGTCGTATAGCTTCTTGTCGTTTGTCGAGACCATACCCCCTTCTCCTGTGGTTAGGGTCTTGACATAATCGAAGCTGTAAGTCCCCAGAGCTCCAATAGTCCCCGTCTTCTTCCCCTTATAGCTGGAACCGCAGGCCTGGCAGGAGTCCTCCAGAATGGGGATATTCTTTTTGTGGGCGATGGCCATGATCTCCTCTAACCGCGCCGGGACTCCGAGCATGTGAACCGGGATAATGGCCCGGGTCCTGGCCGTGATCTTACCTTCCAAATCTTTGGGGTCCATATTCAGGGATTTGTCCACTTCCGTAAGGACCGGAACTCCGCCGGCCTCCAGAATGGACTCAATTGTGGCTACGAAGGTGAATGACTGAGTGATTACTTCATCTCCGTGCTTGATCCCCAGCGCCGCCAGAGCGACACGTAGGGCTGCCGAGCCGGAAGAAACACCCAGGGCATAGGTGCACCCCATGTATTTACAGAACTGGGCTTCGAAATCCAGGACCGTAAAGATGTTCTTCCGTTTCTCATTGAATCCGTAGCGGAAAAGGACCCCCCGCCCGATCACCTCAGAAACAGCCTCCTGCTCTTCTTTTCCGATTAACTCTGCTCCGCCCATTTCTCAACCTCCTTATAGACGTTCCGCCATCAGTTCTCCGCTTTCATCTTTCCATAATCTCTTGTCTGACCGCGGCAGGCTGGAAGCCGATCGCGGCTAGAGAACGCTTTTATAAATCCGAATGGCGTCTTCCAAAGAAACCGGTCTGGGGTTGTTTTCCAGGGGGCGGGTCACCTTCAAGGCTTCTTCCGCCATTCCAGGAAAGGCCGATTCCAGAATGCCAAGGTCGCTCAGCCGCTGGGGGAATTCAATATCCCGGGACAATCGTTTAACGGATTCTACCGCTAAGATCGCCGCTTCCCTCAGCGGAATCCCCTCGACCTTCTCTCCCATCCCTTCCGCAATTTTGGCAAACTTGTCCATCCGGGAGAAGACGTTGTACTCCATGACCGCGGGAAGTAGTAATCCGTTGCCCACTCCATGCGGTACGCGGAAACGCCCCCCTAAAGGATACGATAGGGAATGAACGGCCGTAACCCCGGCGTTGGCTAGGCCGATGCCGGCCAGCAAGCTCCCCATGAGCATATCCCCGCGGGCCTCCAGGTCAGATCCTTTTCCCACAGCTCGGCGCAGACTCTTCCCGATCAGCCGAATCGCTTCCAGGCTGAAAATCTCGGATAAGGAATTGGCCGCCGAGGAGGTGTAAGATTCTATCGCATGGGCAAGGGCATCCATTCCTGTAAAAGCGGTGACCGCGGGCGGGAGGCTCAGGGTCAGTTCTGGGTCGAGAACTGACATTTCCGGGTAAAGGTAGGGACTGTTAATGCCCCCCTTCTTCTTCTCTTCCTCGTTGATGAAGACCGCAGTAAAAGTAACCTCACTCCCTGTGCCCGCGGTTGTGGGAACCATTCCTTTCGTTAAACCGGGACGGGAAACTTTGTCCAGCCCCTGATAGTCCTTCGCCCGGCCTCCGTTTGTGGCCAGGATCGCTGCAGCCTTGGCCGTGTCCATGGCACTTCCCCCGCCAACGCCCAGGACAAAGTCACACTTCTCCTTCCTGGCTAATTCGCCGCACTGGTCGGCAACGACGGTGCGGGGTTCCGGCTCAACCTGGTCAAAAAGGACGAAAGGTAATCCCTCGCGTTCCAGATTTCGGGCCACCTTTTGGAATGCGTCTGTCTTGGCAAAACCCGGGTCTACGACCAGCAGAATTCTTTTTCCACCGTTCTTCTTAATCGCGGTTCCCAGCCGTTCTATAGCCCCGGCCCCAAATGTGATTTCCCCCGCAGCCCGAAAAGTCAACACTCCCATTTTTCAATCTCTCCTGCCTCTCTGCCTTGAATTTCCTGCCCTCTCCCCACCCCTGCACTTCTCCGTCGGGTAAAGCCGAAGACAGAAGGTGGCAGCGGCTATGTTTTTTCTTTCATCCCTTTAAAGATAGAGGTTGGTCGTCGGCGAAAGAAAACTGTTTATTTTTGTGGGATCGAATATAATCTTCCATCCTCTTCTGGAGTTCGGGAGATAGGTTCAAGAATTTCACGCCCATTCCCCGGCGCAGTTGCCGGCTTTCTTTTCCGTATTTATTGCTCCAGATCACTTTGCAGGTCACTTCAACCGGCGGCTCCCCCTCGGCCAAATGAAGTTTGAGGAAGAATTGTTCGCCTAAATCCAGCGGGTTGGGGGTTCGGATGAAAACCCCTTCATCCCCCAAATCATAAGCAACGGGCGGGGGTTCTCCCTCCATATCCACCTGCAACACCCTGGTGACCCGTTCTCCTTCCTGATGGTCGATGGTCATTGGCTCTACAATAGGAATGGTCCCTTTCTCTATCTCTTCGGTCTGCTCGGGCAGGAATGCCTTTTCCTCGACCGACTGGGCGGGCAGCAACTTTCCAATGTGGTCTTCGATCCGTCTCCGTTCCACATCAGAAAGGGTCTGTAATTGGTTCAGGATGTTATCCAGATATTGCTCATAATTCCTGCGGAAGCTGACCCCTTTGCCAATCTCCTCCAGCAGATGAAAATTCTCCATGGCAATGGAAGCCTGGTTATTCAGAGTCGCGAGGAACTGGAGGTCATTTTCGGTGAACTTTCGATCTTCATCGATGATCACCACACTCAGGACGCCGGATCCTCTGCCCTGGGATATCAGGGGAATACTTATAATAGAGGTTATTTTCCGGTCCCGCCCTTCATATTTGAAGAATTCGGAGAAATCCGCCGGCTCCCGGAGTAAAAATGGCTTCCTCTGGCGAAAAGCTCTCCGGGCCACCTCCTTTTCTTCAAATAATCCCACCTGTTCGTTGAGTGGGTCAGAGGAGAAGGTAAATTGAGTCTTTAAAATGCCGCTTTTTTCCTCCGCAAGGAAAAGCGTGGAGCGATGAGCTTTCAGGCAGCCAAGGGATTCCCGGGCAATAGTCTCCAAAATGGCGGTCAGATCTTTATGATTGGCAACCCCGGTGCTGATCTGGAACAAAGCCATGACCTTCTCCATCTTTCCGAACTCGCGTTCCTGTTTTACCCTCTGGATGAAGAGCTCCTTTCGCCCGCTCCGGATCTTCCGGTTCTGAGAAAGGGCATAGGCGCAAAAGCCCAGGAGCGCGATAGCTAAGGGCAAAACAAGGGCGGAGAATTGAAAGGAGGTTAAATTATTTATTAACTCCACAGGAGAGAAATTCAGGGGGTTAAAATCTTTGACCAGGATAAAAAGGGTCACAACTATAATCACGAAGATAGTCAGGAGCCAGAGCTGGGAGTCCTTCCTCTCCAGGCGTTCGGCGTCTCGCAGAGTCTTCGCTTGTTCGATATCTTTATCGGATTCCCCTTCGAGGTTTTTCTCAATCAGGATTGGCCCCGAGGCTTTCTCACGCGTCACTCAAACCCCCGTGATTGGCTGGAAGCCGTCTCTCCAGAGCAGAAGGTGCACTCCTAAATCCGAAAATGCGACCACAAACCCGGTAAGAAGAAGCTATCATCTCCCAGGTCTTCTAACCCAAGGGATTTTCGTCCTGCCAGGACAAATCCTTAGAGTTTCGAAAAAGTGAGTAAAGGCCTGAGATCGGAATGGGACGCAAAAAATGCAATCTCCTGAGGCTCCACCGACCATTTTTCGCATCTTATCATTCAGCCTGCCAGAAAACAACATCTAAACCTCCTAAACCTTCGGGGGCGGAAGCTCAAAATTCAGTGGCCAGCCAATTTCTTTAGGACCGCCACATGTCGGCAGAACGAGCCGAATGATTCGTCCAGGTTTTCTCCTCGCTTTTCAAAATTTCGTACTGCCCAGCCGGCCATTGCAGATGCCAGTCTGAATGTTGCCCTTAAGGAAACGTATAAGAATGGAACCGGCTCTACCAGGGAACAATTTTCTATGGATTATCGCCAAATCAGTTGAGAGCCAAAGAACTGGTCTATGCAAAAGGTGCAGTCATTTCAGGGGCGCGGAAGGAAAGTCATCTCAGTTGCAATCATAAGGGATGGGACCCTCCTTCGTTGGGGCGGGGATTTTCCCCTATCCTCCGGACCTTTCTTTTCCCTCCCCCGCTGCGTTTTGGAGAAGGCAGGCAGGGAGAAAATAAGAGGCAACATCCCCCGATGATTACGGGGCAATCTGTCTTTCGTTCCGGGCCCTTGCTGGGCTTTCATAAGAAATTCGATCAACTAATTTGGAATTGAGGCTTTTACACTAACATCATCAAGGCTGTCCTGTCAAAAAAATGAAAATGCAGAAAGAGAAAAAGGTGGTAGGGGCGTAGCGGTTTGAAAATCGTCGTTTCCGGCCATTCTCCCCTCCATCGAACCAAAGGGATTGGCCGACGGAGACGGGCACTTTTTTTCAATCTCCTTCATCTTGTTGACTGGCCGCAAGAACAGAAAGCCTAATGGCCCGGATCTTTCGGTACACCCGCTCGGGTTTCCTTTTCTCTCCATTCACGGTCAACAGGTCGTCTTCCAGCGAGATTCCGAAAATCCGTTCATTCTCCTGAAAATAGGGCAGAATTAATTGCCAGTCCTTTTCGGTAAGGGGAGAAAATTCACCCCCGTTCAGCTGCTCTTTGGCCAGCCGCTCGTGAGGGTCCCGCACATAAAGGGCTCCACCAGAGGCAAGGGAAAATAAGTTAGAGCCCGGGAAAGGTGTTGGCTGCTCCCGAAGCTTTCCATGTTCATCATACTCCATTCCGTTCAGGATGACAAATCCTCCCCCGTTATGCGGATCCCCGGCCATGAAGGATTCGGCTAAATAGTCCAGGCAAGTTCCGTTGATGACTACTCGTGGTTTCCCCACGGCATTGATCAGGGGTCTCCCCGCAGCATTCCCCAGGACGTAGATCGCTCCCCCTTTGGCGCCGTAAAGGAAGGTCTGTCCTACATCTCCATGAATGACCAGCTTTCCTGCTTTCATGATCTGGCCCAATTGGTCCTGGGCGTTCCCGTGGACGAAAATTTCCATCCCGTCAATTCCCGAACCCAAGTAATCCCCCGAGCTGCCGTACACGTCGATCCGCATGCCCGTCGTCTCGGCTCCCATCCCACACCCGAGGAACCGCTGCCCCCGGCACCCGTAAACGATAAAGTTTCGCCACCCGAGGAGATAACTCTGAGTCAGGATCCGGGCAGCACTCTCCTCTCCTTCCGGAGGGAAATTACCCCCGTAGATGACCAGGACTTTTTCGCCTTCCCGGGGTTTTCGCAATGCCCCTCGGAAGGCCCAGTCGAGTCTCCGATAGGCGCCCGCGAGTTCGGAATTCAGATCGGGAACAGAGGAAAAAATTTTTTCCAGGCTGTCCTGGAGAATCTCCAGCAGGCAGCTTCTCCGTTTCTTTCCCGGGTTCCATCGGCGGTCCAGCAGGAGAGTCAACAACTCTACCGCCCGGGGTTTGGCCAAATCGCTCAACAGGGCCGTCTGAGCCACCTGTCGGCAGAATTCTTCAAACATCCCGTAATCCCAAACCGCGGCCCGGTCCAGAATCGCTCGAAATCCAGAGTACGGGTCTTCGAAGCGAAGAATTTCCCCGGCTTCTTTCCCGATCGTCTCCCTCCATTCCTCCCCGATAGACCCGGGGCGGTGATCCCAGACTTTTTGCGCTTCGGGGATTTTGATCTCCCGCCCGAATTTATCGGTGCAGGTCAGAGCCTTCCCCACCCGTCCATTCCCGCCTTCTTTTACATGGAAAATGAAAGCCCCCCCGTCGGTATGGCTTCCCCCTCGGGCGTTCCAGTACCGATCGGCGATCCGGTGGAAGCGGCTGTCTTCCGCGTTCAGGCTGTGGAGCGTGGCATCAATGGCCTGTTTCTCCGAACAGATCAACCCCACCTGTACTTCCCCATCGGAAAGGGCAAAGACCTGGGGGCGCAACATTGCCGTATCAGTGATCCCAATCAGCTGAAAGCTCTTCTCAGAAGGGTCGTTGCGGGCGATGATGAAGAACCAGGGTCCGTCGGGAGATCCGTGGATATGGGCCGCTTGAATCTCCCGGTATACTTCCTGCTTTGCTGGAGGCAGACGGTCAAAGTCCAGCTCGGTCGTAGGAGCCAGCGCTTCGATGACGTATTCCAAAGGGTATTCCATCCCTCGGCTGAGAAGGTCAAAGAGTAAAATCGAAACCTCCGTGTCGGTTAAAAACAGGGGGACGAGGTTATACTGCCGGAGATATTCGCACACGGAATGGTAATTGGCGAAATCCCCGTTGTGAACCAGGGCCTCATTCATTCCCATGAAAGGATGCGCACCTCCCGGGTGCCAAACCCGGCCTTTGGTGGGGTATCTCTGGTGGGCGATCCAGATGTAAGCTTGGAAATCCTCCAGCTGGTAGTACTGGGCAGCCTGTTCGGCATAGCCCACGATCTTCAGAATCATCATATTCCGTCCGTGGGAAAGGACAAAAGCTTTCTTCTCGCCGAGGGAAGCATAAAAATTCTGGTTCAGTCGAAAGCTGTTTTGGAAGATAAATTCATCTTCCACCCTCCTGGAGTCCGCTCCGTTGAAACGGTTTTGGGCGCCAAAATCCCTCAGGACCTCTTCCTTCACCCTCACGAAATAACGGTACACATCCGGGGGCTTTACTTCCAGGCCTTCCACCTCTCGGTAATCACGGACCGTCGGAGCTCGCCGGGAATCGTGGACCTTGAAAAAGGGCTCGATGAAGGAAGCTTCTACCGAGGAGCGGGCTTCGCCGTCCAGGAAGGCGATCTGGAGCAGGTAATCTTCTTCCAGGATTTCGCCGGAGACTCCCAGGCATTCCGGCGAGAGACCTACCGCGGCAATACCTCCCCCCTTTCCGTTCCCCCGATTGTGCATTCGGCAGGAGGGCTCGATAATGTGACGTCCCCCCACCGGTACGGAGCAGGCAAATCCCGTGACTCCGCACCCCCCCTCCTCCTCTGCCTTCCAGCTCGGCGGTTCGGGAGATCCTTTGATCAAGGATCTCCGAGAGGAGATGAGCCTCTCAAAATCAAGCCATTGCCCGTTCATAGCCAATCCTTCTACCGGTCATAATCCGATTTGTCTATCTATCGCCGTTTCCTAAAAAAGGTCTGATGTCATCATCGACCTCATCCGGTTGATAATCCATATGAGCCAAGCAATCGGTCCGCCCGACCAGATCCGTGATGCGCCTCATTCCCAGGAGACGGAGGATGGTTACCAGTTGTTTCCTCCAGGAGGAATAGAGGTTGATGATCCGCTGGGTCCCCCAATTCACTTCTAGCATCTGGGTATACTCCGGGTCGGTCGTGGCGATGGCCCGGGGACAGCCGCGTCCGCTTTCGCAATTGTGGCAGCGGATGCATTCTAACGCCACCATATCCGCAGTCCCTACCACCACCCCGTCCGCGCCCAAGGCGATGGCCTTCGCTATGTCGAAAGCCGTCCGAATCCCGCCGCTTACGATGAAGGTAATCTGGTCCCGGATTCCCTCCTCCACCAGAAACCGGTGGACCTTGGGGATGGCATACTCGATAGGCATGGCGATGTTCTTTTTAGCGATGTCGGGCGCAGCACCGGTCCCGCCATAGCTCCCGTCAAGGTGAACGATATGGGCGCCGGCATAATAGCTGCCCACGGCCACCATGTCCACATCCGTGGGTGTGGATACTTTCACCGATACCAGGCAGTGTGGGTTCACCTGTTTAATCCAGTCGACATGCTTCTTGTGGTCTTCCACGGAATAAACGCTGTGAAACGGGAAAGGGGAAAA
>Ga0187770_10001922_pt1 | contig 11357 bp, 7 predicted proteins | sample 0116_SJ02_MP02_2_FD_133154 | JGI IMG/M metagenome (GOLD analysis project Ga0187770, IMG submission 133154) | Tropical peat soil microbial communities from peatlands in Department of Meta, Colombia - 0116_SJ02_MP02_20_MG | ecosystem: Environmental > Terrestrial > Soil > Wetlands > Peat | place...
CTCCTGGAATGGGATGGTGAGGCTGGTCATGCGACTATTCACCCCCTAATTCGGAACTATTTCGAAAACCTTCTGAACCCCAGCGAGAGGATCGCCGTACACACGGCATTCGCACAATGGTATTCCGGTTTGCCCATGCCGGGAAACCCCAGTGAGCTTTTTCACGTGCGTCCCCGGATTCTCGCCATGGTTCACTACTGCCGAGCGGCGAACCCGGCCGGGGCGCTGGCGCTATTGTTTGGTCGTCTTCCACAAGAGATCTCCTTCCTGGACTGGTTAGTGGGCGCAGGCCACCACGTCGCTGCCATCGGCCTACTCGACCGGATCGCCGTCTTAGTTGAAGAGCGGGAAAGGGGACTGCTGCTTTCCGTGCGGGGCAGTTTGCATTTCGAACTGGGCGAAATGGCGGCGGCGCTTATCGATTTGGACGATAGCATCCGCCTTCTCGAAAAAGCGGCAACAACCGCGGAGGCGGCACTCGATCTTGCCGGCGCTCTCATGAACCGGGGCAATACCCGGCGGGCTCAAGCCGACAAGCAGGCGCTGGATGATTTTGACCGCGCTTTGGCGGTCCTAACAGGAATTTCCGACCTTCGCTGGGCGCTTGCGGCCAAATGGCTAACAGCACAGATTCGCCTTAACCGCAGCAACTATCTATCCGACCGAGGTAGGCTGTCTGATGCCCTTGCCGATATTGACGCCAGTATCGAGAAGTGTCGTTCCCTTACGCGCTTGGATTTCTCCGGATCAGGTCCCATTCTGGCAAATGGTCTCGCCAATCGGGGATTGCTGTACCTCGATACGGGCCGGTACTCCGATGCAATCCTGGACTTCGACGAAGCCAGCAATATCCACACTTCCCTGCGCGACCTTGGCCGCAGCGATCTGCTGGCAAAGTTCGCCGAACTCCGGGCGGCGCGGGCAGTAGCTCTCGACGAGTCTGGCGGTGGCGCGGAAGTGCTGCTCGCCTTCGACGACGCGGTTGCTGACTTACAAAACCTTGCCGAAGCCGGGCGTGACGATGTCGAACTGGCTCTAGCGTTGGCGCTGATGAATCGCAGTTTCGCCCTCTTGCGACGCGGCAACTTGGATCTGGCTATTCCAGATGGAGAAAGAGCGCTGGCAATGTTCCGACGGCACGGCCGGGACGAACGGCGTGCGAACAGCCGTGCCGGCCATACCTTGCTCATCCTCGCTGAAGCCCGCTTTCGACAAGGTAGGTACGACGAAAGCCGCGAACTGCGCAATCAGGGTGTGGCGGTTCTGGAGGAACAGATCGCCGCCGGTGCGACCTGCCAGCCAGTGCTAATACGCAAGACCGCACAGGCTGGAGTCTATTGGGCGGAAAAAGATCCGCACGAAGCCGTTGCACTTTTGAATCGTGCCGCCTCGATCGCGGAGAGGGCACTTACCAATCCGGAAAGCCAGGAAGCCCTCGCCATTGAACTAGCGAGAGTATGCGGCCAACTCGACAGTGCCGCCTCCCGGTTTACTTCAGCGGAGGGGACTACAGCGCTAAACCGGATAACGGCGTTGCTTGAGGGGAATGCAAAGATCACAGGAACTACGCAGTAGCCAGTAGTAGAATGAACGACGGGCCGCAAGGCCAGAACAAGAGATTCTCGTGTGCCAGTCAATTCGAGACGCGATATGGCAATGATGTCGGGTGACCGCGCCAGCGGCACCTCCTACTCATACACGATCACTCGTGTCCCCTATGAAATGAGTGCGCTTACCAAGCAGGTGTTTGAGCAGTTGAGTGCAGGCACTTCCGGGGAGAGGCTATGGAGCTTGCTGAGCTCCGGTTCCAACGATGACCTTGCGAGATTCCGAAAGGATCTGGAGGTTGCGAAAGACCAGGACTTCTCCCGTGGCAACAAAGACCTACTGGACGCCTTTCAGAAGCTGGGAGAGATGGCAGCCGCGGTGGTGGAGAGCCGCAAGCCGGGCGCGAGACTTTTGGCACAAGTCATGGAACTTCTTCACGCTGGAACTACTCCAGCTGAACTCGGGCGACTCCTTGCGGCTGCTTCCAAGGACGCCTTGCGCGAATTGCCGCAACAGCTTGACAAGTTGGTAGCAAGTGCTTCGGCCAGTCAATCTCAGGATGCTGAACAGCTCAAGAAACTAGCAGAGATTCTAAAAGTCATGGTGGCAGGCGCCGCCGCCCCCGCTGCCTCTGGTGGAAACCTGCAAGGCGCCTTCCCGGCAAAGGAACCTCTTGGCAACGTCCCTGCCTCTTCCAGCAATCCATCGCCACGCATGGAAGCCTCCTCCCGGCAAGGAAGTCCAGCCGGCGTTCGGACGCCAACTGCGGTGCGCCGGTCAGATGTCAACTGCGCCGCGCAACTCAATATTCAGTACCAGGACGACCTGAAACGCCGGCAGGCTCTTCCCTGGTGGAGACGCATGCTAATACCCAAACCCAAGCGTCCGGAGGGAATCTGATTGTCAATCTATGCGTGCCCACAGCCAGCAGTTCCCCAGGTTGTAGGTGAAATCTTTCCGTCCTGCATCTCCCACTCTGTGGGATAGTCCGCCTCTTCGCCTTGGGTCACCAACAACAAAACCTCTTCGGCCAGCTTCGGCAGCACATTCTCGAAGAAATACTCGATGGTGCCGTCGTAGTTCTTCAGTTCACATTCGAACTTCCAGATGTCCCCTTCGAGGCTGTTCTCACTACCACCAAAAGGAATGAAGTCGGCTCGCGAGTATTCCGCCCAATCCTTCAACCACGGGTAGTCTCCATCCAAACCGCGCCAACCTCCCTCAGCGAGACGGAGTCGGGCGATAATCGGAACCGCCTCAGGCTTGAGTCTGACCTCGGCCACGACGGTCGTGTACATACCCATATCCGTCCTCTGATCACAGTATCAGAGTGGCCCCGTTTAACCGGGGGCGGATAATCCGGATGTCCATCAGCATGTCTGGTCAACTCCCGTGCCACCGATTGCGAAGCTCTGTCTAGCCTCAACCATTTCGACTTGGCTCCCACCGTGGAAACGCCGCAGCGTTAAGCTGTTTCCGCAATGCGCAACGAGATCCGAACTCAGCTCGCTTTAATCTCCACATAGCGCATCAACATCAGCCAGTCCTGCGTCTCGCGCAGCATGATCTCATCCAGCTGGTGCAATAGGTTCTCAAACCTTTGCGCATCACTGGCCGACGCCATTTGCCGATCGAGACGTTCCAATTGCGGCCCCATGTTCGCGCTGCGCTTTTCAAGCCGCAAGTGCTCGCGATGCGCTTCCATGCCCGCAAGCGATGCAGCGATTGCCGGAAACAGCAGCGCGACTAACAAAAATCCTCGATCCAACCCGTGCTGCATAATCCAAGCGATCGCAGGAATTTGCGGTTCTGGTTGCCAAAGGCCTAAGACAAAGTGCAGTGCCGCCGCCACCACCGTCGTTGGAAGTACGATCGCCCCTGCTGCTGCTAATCGCTTGCGGGCCCGTCTCTCGCGCGCCTGCTTGCTCTTGTGAAAAATCACCTGATCACCGATCCATGCCTCACGAACATAGGAATTCAAGATCGTGCACTCCTCGCAGCTGTGGCAGTTGAGCGCTGGCAATCGATCCCAAATTTCATCGAAGACTCGCACGGTCCAGTCGTTAACCGTCTGCGAGTGTCCCATATACGGCAGCACTTCAATCGGCATTGGCTCCACACCGCAGATGGCCATGAAAATCCCAGAACGGATGCGCTCAGCCAAGAAACGATTCTCGATCCATGCCTGGTGTGAATGTTTTCGGCGTGCCTGCCATAGGGCAAGCAAGATGAGGATCAGCAGTATGAGTTCAGCTCCGAAGGCGGGCGTAGCTACCGCCGGGAAGATAACACCTACCGCCGCGCATCCCACCGCCAGAGCGGAGAGTGCATAGACGAATTTGCCCGCGCGGTAGTACCGGTCCCGACTCTGTTTTGCGACAATCGAAGCCTGGCAGTAGTAAGGAAACAGGTAACGGTTGGCGAGTTCTCTGACGCCGGGCGCTATCTCGCGAGCGTTCTTAGGCTTCTCGAAGTAGTCATGATCGAGGTTCCTCGCGTAATGCGCCCTTTGCTCGTGTGTGATCGGCTCTCGGTTAAATCGGTCAATGCCGTCGATTGCGGCGGCATCCAGGCCGTTGTTGCTCTGGCGGTTCAACACTTCAAATGCACTATTCCAAACACAGATCACAGGGCGCTTCTGTTCTTTGGCGTAATTGACGATCTCGGCGGTGCCGCCGCGCCCGCGCGCGGGCTCTCCATCCCACACGGCGATGAGAACGTCGCAATGATCCACCACATACTCGCCTACCTGCTTATACGCATTGCGGCGCAGCTCGGCCTGGTCGCCTGCGTCATGGCGGTCGTCAGGGATGCGCGACGTGCGCAGCGTCACCGGCCGCCTGCACAGCGCAAGCAGCTCGCGAAACTCGGTTTTTGATTCTTGGCTCTCGAAGTCCTCGAGGTAGTCATCGACTGCCAGTGGAAGCACTGCGTCGAGACGTGCTCCGGGATAGTCGAGAATAGCCCTCGCGATGACGCGATCTGCCCCTTCGGCCAGCGGACTCACGACATGAAACGAGATGCAGGTCGTCCCGGCGCGTCGGACGCGCTCGATGTTCTGGCGGGAATTCTTTGGAAAGAGGCTCTCGACCTCAGCGTCGATGGCGCGCTTGACGGTTGCCTGCACCGCGTCTGTATCGTCCAGCTTTCGATGTCCGGTGACGCCAATCCTGAGCCGATACGGAATTGGTTCGAAGTCGGCCATGGTGCTCGTCTCTCTCCGACTATGTATCTTCACTACGCAACGGATTATTCCATGAGCGAGTAGTGCCTTTCCATCCGGTGGGAGGTCGGTGTAGTAGACTCGTTGACGATTCGTGCTTCTCAATCAAAATTGCCTCGATCATAAGCCGGAGGCAATCATGTTTCTAGTTACGGGGGATGTTGTTCTGGATCGCAATATCTATGCTGGAAGCGCTTTACTTCGGATTCCAAAGAGACCACAGGGACGATGCACTGCCAGGAGTTGGGTGGCGCCATGCTCACCTATTTCCTTTTGCAAGCGCTAGGGCGCGCTAGTGCTTCCCCTTCGACGGGCGAAGTCGCCCCAGCAGCGGAAATTGCGTGCGGGCTTCATGAAATGACTGTTGAGGCTGTGCGGAAATGGCCAGGCGCATTTCAGTCCGGAGCGGTGTGGGAACCGTTTGTTGACCCCAAGAACAAGGAGCAGTACTGGCGACTGTCGAAATATCTCGGATACGGTGCCAGCCATCACTCGGAATACCCTGCGTCGCCCGCACCTGAACTGAACGGGTGGAAGCCGCACGTCCTAGTCATTGACGACGGTGGCCTGGGATTTCGCTTAAAGAAAGCAGAGAACTGCTGGCCGGAATTTCTGCGGTTCAAGAGGGACACACCCGGTCCGGGATGGATCCTCTTGAAAATGTCCCGTCCACTGGCGCGGGGCGACTTATGGAGAGAGCTGTCTGCCCACTGGAAAGAGAAGCTGGTCGTCATTGTCACCGGCGACGACCTGCGTAGAGAAGACGTTCAGCTCAGCAAAGGGTTGTCGTGGGAAAGTACTGCCGACGACCTGATGAATGAGATTCGCTCCAACCCCGCCATCCACCAGCTAAAATCGTGCCGTCATTTGGTAATTATGCTGCGTGGGGACGCGGGGCTTTGGCTGGAAGATCCGTCGGGAGTGGCGCCAGGGCCTGTCCACCTGATATTCGATCGCGCGCGAGGTGAAGGCGAATGGGAGGATGAGCACAAGGATGGAAACGCGTTCGGCTTCATGTCGGTGATGACTGCGGCGCTGGCCTGGAAGCTGGCGAAGGCTAAGCCTGAAGAGCCGCTGGAACTGGTTCCCGAACTCAAGGCTGGCCTCTCCGGATCTCGCTTCCTGCGCACGTTCGGTCATAGGCTGGTCAAGGAAGATAAACCGGGTTTTCCGTTTGATCAAGCAGCCGAGCACTTGCTGAAACCTACCGATCAATACGCCGCTGCAACCGTGCGCAGCGCACAAGGCGAGCTTGCTGCCCATGAAGATTCAACCGGCCCTTCGTGTTGGACAATCCTCAGCCGGACAGCACAGTCGCCCGCCTTCCCCGGACCTTTCTTCGGGCCGGCGCGCCGACTAGCATTGCTTGGGCCGCGAGCGCTGGAGAATGTCCCGTGTGCACGTTTCGGGAAACTACTTACACTGGACAGACGCGAGATTGAAGCGCTGCGGTCTATGCGGCAGTTGATGCTGAGTTACAAGCTCAGTGGACCGCAGAAGCAACCTCTCTCGCTAGCGGTCTTTGGCGCGCCCGGTTCGGGAAAATCCTTCGGCCTTAAGCAGATTGCCGAGGGTGTTTTTGGGGACAAGAATCCAGTTCTGGAATTCAATTTGTCCCAGTTTAAGGGGCCCGAGGATCTGATTGGCGCCTATCACCAAGTTCGGGACAAGGTCCTTGCCGGTACTACGCCTGTCGTATTCTGGGACGAATTCGATTCCAGTAACTATTTCTGGCTTCAATACCTGCTGGCGCCGATGCAGGACGGCACATTTCAGGAAGGACAACTCACCCACGCCATTGGAAAGTGCATCTTCGTTTTCGCTGGCGGCACGAGCCGGGACTTCGCACATTTCGGTCCTTCTCCCGAACCGCAAGGGGATGAAACCGAGACCCAAACGAAGGCACGCCAGGCCTTCGTCATGGCGAAGGGGCCGGACTTCAAGAGCAGGCTGGCGGGTTATTTTGACGTTCTCGGCCCGAACCCGGGTCAAAACTACGATGAGCATGCTTCCAAGAACGGGCTGAGCCCATGGAAGGACGATGCCACCGACCTCGATTATCCCGTGCGACGTGCAATTCTGCTGCGCTCGTTACTCGGAATGGTCAAAGAGAATGAGAATGATCCGCTTTTCATCGACCGCGGCCTGTTGACGGCGCTGCTTGAGATCCAGCATTACCGCAATGGCGCACGGTCCATGGAGAAACTGATTGCCTACATGAAGGATCGAGGCGGGCTGCCTTTGCGCCGAGCCCACCTGCCTCCCGATGGCCTTTTGGCCCTCTATGTGGAGGGCGTGGCGCAATTTCACAGGTTAGTTCGGCGCTCCTACGACTTTCTGGCTCAGGCGCAAAAACTGGCTGAAGCGATTCATGAGGATTGGGGAGCTAACCCGGGGACCAAGAAAGGTGGCCGTTACGACGTGCCTTTTGAGCAGCTCGACCAGGAGGGCAAAGACGCAAATATTGCCGCAGCCATGCGGATTCCAGAAATTCTCGCACTCGCTGGGTTTGTGCTGGAGTCTGGCGCCGCTTCTGACGAAGAAGAGAAGGTCGTTTTCCGAGTTCCTTAAGAGAAACCTGGATACCCTCGCCGAAGTGGAGCACAACGGCTGGGCGGACCAGCGCCGCATGGAAGGCTGGACCTACGCCGCGGTTCGGGACGATATCAAACGAACCCACCCGCTGCTAGTTCCTTATGCTGACCTGCCCGAACCGGAGAAGGACAAAGACCGGCAGACCGTCCGGAATTACCCAAAGTACGCGCGTCTGGCTGGCTTCAAAATTGTCGTTCTACGCAAGAATAGTCCAGCAGCCAGCTAAAATGCTGGTTTCTCCGTCGTGGGCCACAAGCCCGTTTCAGCACTAGCGTTTCAGGAACCGCGAGAGGTAGTGTACGACACGTCTCGGTAATCACTCCTGAAATCGTTAAGTGCCGCCCTGATCTGGGGCGGAGATCGTGATGGAGGCCCAGATGGCCTCATTCGGTCCCGTCGTGCGAGGCCATCCTGCCCATTGGGCAAGCACAACATAGAAGGGCCCATTGCCCACATACAGTTGGCTTGCCTTGCCCAGAACACCCCCCTCCCGATCTTCAATTGACACAACTCCCACCCCACGGGGGTCTATCACGAATCTGATGACATACCAGGTCTCAACCGTCGCGCCCTGCATAAGTGACGCACTCTTTTCCTTACCCGAGTCGTTGCCGCTGCCGGTGTGGCCAAAGGAAACACCGCCACCCTGACTGTCCAAATTGGCGTTCACCGCCAAGTACTGGCTGCCGTCACTACTGACGAGATACAACGCGAAGGGATTCCCGTTAGACACGGTTCCCATTACTATGGCTTCAAGAGTCAACGGAGCAGTGAAAGTCCGCTTGGATTGGATACCTGTGGATTGATACCTATCGTTCACTCCGCCAAGAGTCAGTCCTCGGTTTGTGAACGCGAGCCTCACGGGCATAAATCGCGTATCTGCTTTCAACACCCGTGTGCTTAGAGCAGCGCCGTTCGTTGTCCAAAGTGAACCATTCAGCGAGTGATCGGAAGCAAAATCATCCCTGAGGGATACGTTCTGGTTTGCTAGTTCAGTGCTCCCTGTGGCCGGTAGAGCGGCGGACGCCGGGGGCGCTGTCACGGCCACCCTCCAACTGCCAGAATTGTCGCCCAAAAAGTTGTCATTTACTCCAAGGTAGAGAACACCGGACGCCGTGGCGCGGAAACTCGTGGAACGACCAATCTCAAATGGAGCACCATTATCGCCGATCCTTGCGACAAGAGAATGGCAGGAAAGGTTAGGAGCAGGGAAAGTCCAGCGGTGGATCGCCGGGTTGGGATAACAAGGCTTTCCTCCACCTTCCGGTCCCTCAGGGGGATCGTGGTACGAGAACTTAACTTCGCCGCTCGCTGTGATAGTGACCCGTTGTCCCTGCTGGACAGTTATGCCAGTCGAGGTCCATTCGTTGCGGCCGGACACGTCAAGGTACATAGTCCCGGTAGACGCCGGTCCGCCTCCTTGCGTTGCTCCTGGCATTGTCTCCGTGGAACTCAGCGTGGTGGTCCCACCTTGTGATCTTGTCCCGTCTGACTCGCCCGTCGATGTCTCGGCAACGACTCTATTAGTCTGCAAATCAACATTTGGCCGCGGAATATGCTGTGGCGTCAGACGCAGCCACAGCAGGATCATAATTAATAGCCCAGTCAAGCCCACAGAAGTTACACCGATCCACATACGACGCGTGCTTTGATCCGCATTTCTGACGAAGTTCGAAACACAGTCTACGAGAAAGCGCCGCCAGAAAAGGTCGCGTCCGTTGAGTAATTTCGCAATGTGGTGCTCCAAGCCTTGAACGTCTTGAACAAAACGCTTATCAGAGATTTCCCAAGCGTTAAGAAAAACCAATCTTCGGATATCGGGCGGAAGAGAGAGCTGTTCTGGCATTTCCGCGCCACCGACAAGAACAGGAATTGTCGGAATGTTCTTTTGGAGCGCCGACGCGATTTCCATACGAACGAAATCGGTATCGTTCTCGAGGCGGCGGCAACCATTCTTATCGCGGATAGTGGCCCACTCGTTTCCGATCACGGCAATGAAAACCCCGCATGAAGCGCAGGTACGTTGGATCACCTCGCGGAAGTCTTGGCCGGGGCCGATGGTGTCAATATCCATAAACACCCGACCGTGGCCAAATCGATGGACAAGGGCATCGTACAACCGGCCCGCGTATGCGCTACTGTCCTGACGGCGATAATTTATGAAGATTCCATTCATTATCCCGCTGCATCAGAAGCGAACTCATAGGAAGCAGAAGAGGCACACTTTGTTCTAGCTTCATTTCGCTCCGGCGAGTATTCTCTCACAACTATCTGTGAGCCGAATCCAGTTTTCCCCGGGTCGTTATTTTCAAGGCTGCGGCCTGTCGTTATAGCTCGATGTGTATGTTTCGCGGCAGGCCCTTGACTGCACTTACTCAAGGCTGTCTGCTTCCTGACACGGACTTTTTTGATCAGTTAAAGAGGGAGTTTGAGAAAGAGTTCTGTCAGGACGCGCACCTCCACCGGAACCAAATCGCCAAAGCCTATGCCTTCTCTACTTTCAAAACCCAGTGGGGCGACCAGAAGAGGTTCGGTGTTCGCCGTTTGTTTAATCTCCTTCTTGCAACTTTCTATGAGGGCTGCCAGTTTTGATTCGCTCGAAGAGAAGCGGGACGCGGCCTCAAGTGCCGCTTCTGCGCCAGGGATATTACCGGCGGCCCACTCCGACAATGCTAGCCCAATGAGCGCTCGCAATCGGCTACGATCATCACGCAGGTCCCCGAGAATCCTTTGGGCCTCGCGAAATTCTACAAGAGCCCTCTGAAAATCAGCCCGCCCTAAGTAGTCCATTCCACGTTTGACGTGCTGGTCAGGCTTTGGCTGCGGAATCGCATCCTCAGGGATGATCGTGTTTGTCTCATCCTCCGGCTCGCGACGCAGCCAAATGATAACTTCCGCTGCCGCGAAACCGACGAAGAAGCCGATACCTCCGCCGAGATTACCTCCGCCGATCATCGTGCCAAGCCAGGCTCCTACCAGTGCCGCCCCAACCTTGGCCCCCCATGTCAATAGTTTTTTCCCAAGCATCCAACTACCTCCGGAAGCCTAACGAATCGAAGCCTAGGGACGGCCGCCATGCGGTCAAGAAGTCGGGCCCCCAAACCGAATTGTGGTATGCGCTCACAGCGAGAGTCCCTAGAGCGGTACTCCCCCCCGCGATTTGAAGCGTCGGCACGTTCGCCAAAGCCGATAGACACCAAGAGAGTAACCCCAGATGACTCCCATAGCGCAACCAGTGGCAACAGGAGCGTGCCAGATAACCGCTCGCCCAGACGAAAAGGTATCGTAAATGCTGAACGCGAGAAGGCCGCCAAGAAGGAGCAACAGAACTTTCCATGCGTGAATGTAGTTGATGGCCTTAATCTGTGAGAGAACAAGCGGCAGCTTCTCGTCGAATCCGCGTCCCGCTTCGTTGACGTAGCGGTCATATGCCTTTTGATAAGCGCCGGCAAAACAGACAACTGCTGCCCAGGAGTGCAAGTCCTTCGGAGAAAGGAGGGTTTTATGTTGAAAACCGGCAATCGGATCGATCACGCGGCGTGACTTTCCCGCGAAAAAAGGAACTATAGAAGCGGCAAGGAAGGCGAGGAAACAGACGGGAGGTGAAGCGGCAAGCGGAATGACAAATCCCACAACGAGCATCAACACAATGACGATATTGATGGTAGTGGACCCAACCCGGCCGATAGAGGAGACCTCGCGAGTGCGTGCATCTGGCGGGAATCTCTGCAGGGTGATGGGCTTGGCATGCTCGGTGTCGTCTTGGTTCAGGCTGGAGCGCCAGAGCCTGCGGTCGGAGGACTCGGACGCACTAAAATCAAGGTTCTGGAACCGCGCCAATGTGATGCTGCGTGCATGCTCAAGTTCCTGATCAGTGAGCGCAGGCTGATTGGCTACAAGTTTCGCCAGACTTGGATTAACGCTTGTGAGCTCGGATCTCATCCGGTCCGCCAAACCGGCAAAAGCGCCTGAACCAGCCGCTGCAGGGCCC
>Ga0187770_10001923_pt1 | contig 11356 bp, 13 predicted proteins | sample 0116_SJ02_MP02_2_FD_133154 | JGI IMG/M metagenome (GOLD analysis project Ga0187770, IMG submission 133154) | Tropical peat soil microbial communities from peatlands in Department of Meta, Colombia - 0116_SJ02_MP02_20_MG | ecosystem: Environmental > Terrestrial > Soil > Wetlands > Peat | place...
CAATCCAACAAACCGGTCTGCATCATCTCTTCTCCTTATACGTTGTTTTTGATGAGCATAACATACCGGTTGTTAGATTGGTAGAGTGTTGATAGTAAATTTAACTAATTTTTAGAGGAACCCAAGAGAAAGTTACAAGGGAGAAGTCCTTTTTCTTCTCTAAGCCGTCGAAATCATAACCCCAGTTCGGCGCTTCGTCAATGTCCGTCCAAACTGGTTATTGAAGATTACCGTTTGCCGATGCACTGAAGAGTGGAGATTGAAAAACAAGCCTACAGGAAAAACTTCACACCAATGGGTTAATGAAGACAGCAAGACCCGAATATGAAGACGTTATTAGAAAAGGTTTGTCAAAGGATGAAGTGGTTGAAGAGGAAAGAAATTACCTCATGGAGCGTAACTAAGACTGGCAGCGTTTAAGCCGGATATGTTACTGAATCATGTAAAGATTCTTTTTTGAAAATGGAGAGGAGAGATTTTTTGAAAAGGGCTTTGCTAATCTCCGGTTTGCTCAGCACAGGATCGATATCTGTTTCCACCTCAGCAGCGGAACTGCCCAAGGAAGCACCATCTGGTAAAGAGTACCGCATTGATTCGTATTGTCATTTTTCGGTCATGAAGGTGATTGATTTCTTGGAGAAAGCCAGCGGTGTTTACCCCCATATTTTCAGAAGCCTTTTCGCCAACACTCCAACCCTCATTCATGTGGACAGACGAGTTGCTCTGATGGACGAATGCGGAATAGATTTGAGCGTGTTGGTCCCTCTCCCGTGGTTAGAGACCACTCCCGCTGTCCACGCCAATCCTAAACTGTGTGCGGAGGCTGCTCGCCTCTTCAATGATGAGTTGGCGATAATTGTCAATAGAAGACCGGATCGATTTCTTGGAGTGGCTCTTCTTCCAACCACTGATCCGGATGTTATGCTCGCAGAGTTTGAACGAGGGGTCTCTCAACTGAAATTAGTGGGGGGCATTTTTGTTGTCGGACCAACGGTCAAGCCACCTGACCATCCGCATTATGAGACACTCTTTAAGAAAGCGGTTGAGTTGGATGTTCCGCTTTGGATTCATCCTTGCCGTCCGCCTGAATACCCGGACTATGTTGGCGAGAAGATCTCTCAATACCAGGTCTGGCAGACTTTATCCTGGCTGCTTGATAGTTCCACAGCGATGGTCAGAATCGTCTTTAACGGAGTTTACGAACGGCACCCGAATCTGAAATTGATTATCCATCACCATGGAGCCCTTGTTCCCATGTTTGCCAAAAGGATGCAGTATGGTTGGGACTACTTTGAGCAAAACACCGAGCAAAACACCGGGAAGAAACAACCCACTCCTATTTCTCGGCCCTATATCGACCATTTCAAAAAGTTCTATTGCGATACAGCAACCCAAGGCCACGAGCCACTCCTTCTCAGGATGGTTTATGATTTTTTTGGTCCGGATCATATCTTATTCGGTTCTGATGGTCCCATGGATGCAACCGGTGGAAGAGCTTTCACGCTGGATGCAAGAAAAAGCGTCGAAGACATGGGATTGACCACGGCAGATCGGAAAAAGGTATTCAGCCAAAATATTCTGCGATTACTGAAACGGGGATGACGAGGTTTAGTCGTAAGAGTGTGCCATTTCTACAGGTATCCCAGTTTCTTTAAATTAACCATCAGGATGGAGATGGCAGCGGGGGTGACGCCGGAGATTCTGGAGGCCTGGCCGAGAGAGAAGGGCCTGATCTTCGTCAGTTTCTCCGTGACCTCTTTCGAGAGCCCGATCACAGAAGAGAAATCAAAGCCATCCGGGAAACTCACGTCCTCCAACCTTTTAAATCGTTCGATCTGTTCCTGTTGTCTCTTGATATACCCATCATATTTCACCTGAATCTCAACTTGCTCCCGGCCCTCTCTTGAAAGGCTTTCAAGACCTGAATCAAAGGTCAGGAGGTGTCCATAATGAATTTCGGGCCTTTTCAATAGTTCTCGGAGGGAGGCCTCTTTCTTCAGCGCCGCACTTCCCCACCGATGGAGGATTTCGTTATTCTCCATTGTTGGATTGATCTTCGCCTCCGAGATTCGAGAGAGGGCTCTTTCAATCGCAGATTTTTTCTCGAGGAAGATTCGATAGTCCTCTTCTTTCACCAGCCCCACTTCATAACCCTTCTCTCTTAGTCTCAGGTCGGCATTGTCTTCTCTTAAATGGAGACGGTATTCTGCCCTGGAGGTGAACATGCGATAGGGCTCGGCGGTTCCTTTCGTGATGAGATCATCGATCAACACGCCGATGTAGGCCTCTGAACGTTTCAAGATCAGAGGCTCCTCGCCTCGAATCGAAAGACTCGCATTGATTCCTGCCATCAACCCCTGGGCTGCTGCTTCTTCGTAACCCGATGTCCCGTTGATCTGCCCTGCATGGAAAAGCCCTCTGATCTTTTTTGTTTCGAGGGTGGGTTTTAGTTCTGTGGGGTCAACGAAGTCATATTCGATCGCATAACCCGGGCGGATGATCTCCACCTCCTCCAGTCCATGGATCGACCTCAACATCCGAATTTGAATATCCAAAGGAAGGCTGGTGGAGATCCCGTTTGGATAAATCTCTTTCGTATTTCGGCCATCCGGTTCCAAAAAGATCTGGTGTCTTTTCTTATCTGCAAAACGAACCACTTTATCTTCGATGGAGGGACAATATCTCGGGCCGACGCCTTTGATGACCCCGCAGTAAAGAGGGGATCGGTCGAGGCCGCCGTGGATGATCTCGTGTGTCAAAGGATTCGTATAGGTGATATAGCAGGCGACCTGTTCGGTTTCGATCTTCTTTGTCGCGAAAGAGAATGGAACGGGCTGTTCATCTCCGTACTGAGGTGTGAGACGAGAGAAATCGACGGTGTGGCCATCCAGACGCGGAGTGGTTCCGGTCTTAAGCCTTCCCATCCGAAACCCCAAAGCCTTGAGAGATTCGGATAAACCGATGGAGGCCGGATCGCCCATCCGGCCGGAGGGAAAGTGGGCCAGACCGATATGGATCAGACCGTTAAGAAAGGTCCCTGGAGCGAGGATCAAGGCTTTTGCTCGAATCGTTTCATTCAGATTTGTTTTTACCCCGACGACATCGATCGCATCGACCAGAATCTCCTCGACCGTGGCCTGCTTAATGTAGAGGCCCACTTGATCCTCAACGGCCTTTTTCATTCGAAGGCGGTACGTTTGTCGGTCCACCTGGGCTCTGGAGGAGCGGACCGCTGGCCCCTTTCCCGTATTCAGTTGGCGGAACTGGATTCCTGTTTCGTCCGTCGCCCTTGCCATCTCTCCGCCGAGGGCATCGATCTCCTTCACCAGATGGCCTTTGGCCAGTCCGCCGATCGCAGGGTTGCAGGACATAAAACCGATCTGGTCGGGGTTTTGAGTGATGAGCAGGGTGGGGTGTCCCATGCGAGAACAGGCCAACGAGGCCTCGATTCCGGCATGTCCGCCTCCCACCACGATGACGTCATAGGTTGCCATACGCGGCATTATCCTCATCGTTGAGCTGGAAAGACCCGACGAGAACACTTCCGACGCCTTGGAATGCGGGTTTTATTGGAATTGAATGGGCAACCGATGACTTCACCAAGTGCGAGGTCCAGCAAGGGTAACGGACGGACGTGCACCACATTCGAAAGGCTCCGCTCCAAGGCTTATTTCAGTCTTCCCGCCGGGTCTGTCATGGTATTTTTTTGGAACACTAAGGTTATTTTTCTTTAAATCTATTTTGCCGTGTCCATTCCGGACATGTGACACGGTCATGGCATTTCTTGCTGTGCTCTATGCTCCATGCCCTATGCTGTCTTTTTCCCGCCTCGGCAGGCCTTCACACAGACGCCGCAGATATGATGGCTGAAGTGGAGAGTTTTGGAAAAGGTTTTCAGCTGTTCGTAACATCGGAGATGATCAAAGTCCTTCTGCCGTTCCTTGATCGCTCCTGCGGGGCAGACCGATAGGCATCTCTTGCAAGCGCCGCAATCTCTTATAGAAGGGGAGTCGGTGACAAGAGGGAGATCGGTGAGGATTGTCACCAGACGAATTCGAGACCCGAATTGCTCATTGACGAGAAGGTTATTCCGTCCGATCCACCCGAGTCCTGCTGCCCTGGCCACATGTTTGTGGGAGAGATGACCTCTTTGGTTTTTCCAATCGACAATTTGAGAGGCGGGGATGGGCATCGCCTGATGTCCAAGGTCTTGAATCGCCGAGGTGACGATCAAACCAATCGTGTCGAGGAGGATATTGACCCTCTGGTAATGGTGAAAATAGAGAGGAGTGGGTTGGTTTTCAATCCCTTGTAGAATGGCATCGGAGAGGTGAAATCCCACCGAAATGGCGAAGGGAAGTTTGTCAATTAAAGGAGGTGAAAGGAGGATTTCCTCCCTTTTAAATGACCGGAGATCCCCCACTCCAAATAGGGAAGCACCCCGTTGTTGGCAGAGGGACTTGATCTTTTCGGCGTCTTCGACTTTGGACATTAAGTCAATTGTTACTTCTCAATCCATTTATTGCAAGAGGGGGACATCAAAAATTTGGCGTCATTTAGTTGGAACTTGCGACAATGTCAGCGGGATTTGACCTTTAACTCCTTCATCTTTTTCCGGAGGGTGTTTCGATTGATCCCCAAGAATTGGGCAGCAGCAGTCTGGACGTGGCCGACCCTCTTCAGGGCTGATTTGATCAGGATCTTCTCCACCAACCCAATAATATCGTCAAAGATACCCATCCTGGTCTTCGATTCCACATAAGGATCAATCCGATTCAGAACCTCGGATAGCTTCTCCTCCAGAATCTCATCCAATACGGAAGATTTCAGCTTGGTTTTTCGAGATCCGGCGAGAGTCTCACTCCTCTTCAGTTGATAATTCTTAATGGCCGGAGAGAGGATGGCTGAGAGAATGGAGAGGAACCGAAAATCTTCAGCAAATTCATTTCTGGGTCCATAGAGGGAATTGACGTTGATCACACCGATCAGCTCATCATCCGCAATCAAAGGGATACAGAGCAGAGGGGGACGGAGTTTCTCGATCCGTTTCGTTCCTTTCATCACCTCCTCATAAAGGGGTTCAAAATTCAAATTCTGAATGGCTACGGGTTGTCGAGATTCGAGGGCTTTACCGATCATCCCTTTGCGGCCGCTTAAACCCTGAGGATGGCCTTCCCTTGCCGCTCCGTAGAGAGCTTCCACATGAAGGGAATCCTTTTTTGAATCGTAAAGGAGAAGCGCCGAGTACCCGATCGGAAAATAATCAGACAGTATGGTCATCACCCCGTGGAAATAGTCTTGAAGATTGGTCTGCGGTTGGCGTAGCAGGATGATGTCGTGAAGGCTAACCAACTCGGCATTTGATCGAAGATCGACAGCAGATGGGGAAAGCATATGGGACTCCTGTGAAATTAGAACCACAATACCTCCACCTCCGGTACGGAGGTGGAGGAGAGGATGATTAAACCGGTGTCATCATATATGAACTGAATTCCATTTTCAAGCAAATTTTAAAGGATGCCATTTTTTTTCACGCCAACCTTCCCATAACGATCCTCTCCTCCAATGTGATTTTCTCAAGTTTTGGCTTGAAGTCCAACCTTCAATTTATTAAAATTCATTTCGTATGGCCGAGATCATTGAGATGGACCGGCCTCGGGTGGTGATCCTCCTCGGTCCGACCGGAGTGGGAAAGTCCAAATTGGCCATTGATTTGGCCCGGGAATTTGGAGGGGAGATCGTCAGTGCCGATTCCATGCAAGTGTATCGATACATGAATATTGGCACGGGCAAGCCCACGCTGGACGAGCAGAAGAGGGTTCAACACCATTTGATCGACTTGGTGGCTCCGGATGAGCCATTTCACGCGGGTCTTTACCGAACTCTGGGCAGAAAGACGATTGACCGATTATTCCAAGACAAAAAGCCCATCTGGGTAGTTGGTGGGACCGGCCTTTACATCAAGATCCTCACTCAGGGGCTCTTTGCGAGCCCCAAAATCGATCCCCTTGTGAAAGAGAGGTTGAAGCAGGAGGCGAAAGAAAAAGGAGGGGATTTTCTTTATCAGCGATTGATGAAGGTTGATGAAAAGACGGCCTTTCAACTTCATCCCCATGACCTTTTTCGGACGATCCGGGCCCTCGAGGTATTCGATTCAACAGGAGTTCCCATCTCCTTCTTCAGGGAGCAGCATCGTTTTGGGGACAGGCCCTTCCAGACTTTAAAAATCGGCTTGGAGATGAAGCGAGAGGCGCTCTACCATCGCATTGAAGAGAGAGTCGACGGGATGATCGAGGCAGGCTTCCTACAAGAGGTAAAAGGGCTAATCGAGATGGGTTATGGTCGTCAATTGAAGCCAATGCAGAGTTTGGGTTATAAAGAGATGGTTCAATTTCTCTCAAAAGAAATGGAGTGGACCGAGGCGGTCAGGCTGATCAAGAGGAATACTCGCCGTTATGCAAAGCGGCAGTGGACATGGTTTAAAGCCGATCCGGAGGTTCGCTGGCGGGATGAATCTGCGGATTGGCAGAGGATATTTCTGGGAATCGCGTCTTTTTTAAAGGGAGGAGGGTAATGGGCTATGATGAAGAATCAGATTAATGTCCAGGATCAGTTTCTCAATCGTATCCGTCGAGATCGGAACCGTGTCGTCGTGGAATTAACCACTGGCCGTAAGATTGAAGGGGTGGTTCTCGGTTTTGACAACTTCTGTCTCATTCTTAGGGGAGAAACTGACCAGCTGGTTTATAAACATGCCATCTGTTCCATTTCCCCAGTTGAGAAGTTGGAATTTCTCGAAATGAAATAGCAAAGAAGATCGTCAGATCATAAGGGCTCAAGGGGTTAAGTGTTATCCACTTGAGCCCTGAGATCCTTGAATCCTCTTCTTTTGGTTACAGCCTTTGTTAAGGGAAAAACGTCATGGATGATTCTGAGATCAAGCCGATATTGGAAAGCCTCTTTTTCGTTTCGGAGTCACCGATCCGTATCGAAACCCTTGTCGAGATCCTGCCCGAATCAAACAAAGAAGCCATTTTAGAAGGGATTCGTCGGATTAAGACAGAATACGAAGACCACTCTAAAGGAGTCGAGCTGGCGGAGGTGGCGGGCGGGTATCAGTTTCGGACAAAACCGATGTGGGCCGAATGGGTCCATCGGCTCAAGAAGACCAAACCTGTCAAACTGAGCCGGTCTGCCTTGGAGACATTGGCCATTGTAGCCTATCGCCAGCCAGTTATCCGACCTGAGATCGAAGAGATTCGGGGAGTGGATTCCGGATGGGTCCTTCGGACCCTTTTGGAAAAAGATTTGATCAAGATGACGGGCCGAAAGGATATTCCCGGACGGCCCATTATCTACGTGACCACCAAGAATTTTCTTGAGCTTTTTGGTCTCAACGCCCTCTCCGATCTTCCTGCCCTAAGAGAACTTCAACCTCCTTTGGCGCCCGAAGAGATACCCAAAGAAGAAGTCCAAAAAGAAGAGATTCCAAAGGTCGAAGCCGAAGGTCCCACGGTAAATGAAATCTCAGCTGATCTCCCTCCCACTTCAGTGGTGGAGGGTGAAGAGAAGTAAACCCCGTTAGAAAGGTGGGGCTTTGACCCCGCCTTTACAAGAAGCTGATGCTTTCTATTCATAACATCCCCGGCATAAATGCCGGGGCTTTCTAACGGGGTAAATCAGATTCTTTAGCCTTTTCCCAGGTGGGTCACAGCTTCACACCCTCCAGGGGAGAGGAGAACTGATATGGAACGGATACAGAAGATTTTAGCAAAGGCCGGGGTTGCCTCGAGGAGGGAGGCTGAAAGGATGGTGGTCGAGGGAAGGGTGACGGTTAATGGCAAGGTCGTCAATACATTGGGTTTTAAAGCCGACGCCCTGGTCGATCATATCAAAGTGGATGGAAGGAGGCTGACAGGCTTTGAACCCAAGGTCTCTCTTCTTCTCAACAAACCAAGAGGATATCTTTCTACCGTCAAAGATCCCAAGGGAAGGCCAACGGTAATGGATCTTCTTGGAAAGGTGAAATGGCGGATCTATCCAGTGGGTCGTCTCGATTTCGACGCAGAAGGGCTCCTCCTCCTTACCAATGACGGAGACCTGGCACACACTCTTTCTCATCCGCGTTTTTCGATCCCAAGAACGTACGTGGTGAAAGTGAGTAGAGTTCCGGATGAGAAAAAGCTGGTCCGATTAAAGAAGGGGGTGATGCTCGAAGATGGAAAGGTGAGAGCGGTTTCTTTCAAGATCCTCCGGCAGGCAGAGAAAAACAGTTGGATTCAGATCGTTGTGACAGAGGGAAGAAACCGCCTGGTGAAGAGGATGTTCTCGGCCATCGGCCACACGGTTCTCAAACTGAAACGGGTCGAATTCGGACCGATCAAATTGGGAGATCTTCCTATCGGTCAGTTCCGTTACCTCAGTTCCGAGGAGGTGGGAAGTTTAAAGAAGCCGATAGCTACATACGGTGAAGGCTGAGGTTGGCATTTAGGCATTCTCTTTTTATAAATTGTTGCTCCGAACTATGAGCTCATTACCCTGAACTAATTTATGCTGACCCGCGTCGAAATAACGAGAAAGATTGTCCACCTGGTCACGCTGGCAATTCCTATTGGGTATGCCTCGCTCCCCGAAAAAACGGCGCTTGTGATTGTCCTCCTTCTCTTTTTGGGATTTCTTTCCGTTGACCTTCTCCGGCATTACCACCCTGGGATGGCTTCACTCTTCCAAAAATATTTTTTTGGGAAAGTCCTTAGAGAAGAAGAGAAGCCTACCCTGATGGGTTCCACTTTTTTTCTATTCTCTACTCTCTTTACTCTCCTCTTTTTCCGCATATCCATCGCCATCGCTCGCATACTCATTCTGCTTTTTTCGCCTCCTTGTGCAGCCTTAGTGGGGAAGGGGATCGGGAGGGTTCGAATCTTCGGGAAGACCCTTGAAGGAAGCGCGGCTTTCTTTTTATCATCCCTCTTGATCGTCTGGCTTTATCCTCATTTGAATCGCTTTTGGGGGAGCGCGGCAGCATTGGGAGCCACGTTGATTGAGATCCTCCCGATTCAGGTGGACGATAATCTCACCATCCCTCTTGTCGCAAGCGCGATTATGTTCTTTGGCGGGAGATAAGAGAGGGAAATTTCTCTAACGCCCCGGAGATGGACCTCGCTTCTTTTTCTGAAGCAATCTCTGCAATCGCCGAATAGATCTTCAATTCATCGAAGAGAAAAGAGAACGCCTCTTCAGGGTTTCTCGAGAGTTTTCCATCGGCCAACGGGTTGAGGCTTATCACGGGTCTATCAAATCTTTTAATCAGGTCACAGGCTTGGGTCAGATCGAAAAGGCACCCCTTCTTATTGATGGGGATCGCGTAAGCAGCCACATCAAGGGGCTTTGCCTTGGGAAGGGAAAAGGTCGCCCATTGGCCAGAGAAGATGGGGATGAATCCTTTTTCCCTGACCCTTGATACCATCTTCTTTAGAAGGTCGATTCGACCGAGGGCCAGAAGCCAATCTCCATATCTTTCTCCTATGAGGAGAAATGGAGAATCCGTAGGATGGGAGGCCGAAAGGGCCCGATCAAAGCGGAGAGGATCGAGATTGATGCGGTCGATCTCCCTTTGTGTGAAGACTTCGGAAGAAAAGGGGACGGGAGGCAAGTTTCGAACTGAATCAGGGAGAAAGAGGTTCTTTTTTATGGTTGAGACGACTTTTGATTCAAACCGGTGGAGGGGCTTTCCCAAAAAGGAGGTTCCTTCCTCCACTTCTAAATGACAAAGGGCAATCAAGCTTTCGTCATCGGTCAAATGCTTTAGCTCTCTGAACGATTGAAGATGAATCGAGGAGGGGAGATCGAAACACCAGGCCCCAAGATCATAGGCTTTCTTCATGAGGGACAAAATCTCCTGATCAACAGAGGCAGACGAAGGCCGAATAGAAAAGATGATTCTCGGGATCTTTTTCCCTTCTAAAACGGCTGTCGGAATCCGTATCATTCAAATATTCTATTATCTTCCCATCCTATTTTCAATTCAAACCTCAAAAATCTGATAATATATTTCTACGTTAACCGCCGACTTATCTACCCCCCGATGGCTCGCCAATCATCAATTCCCTTATTTCAGAGAGGGATTGAAGGAGAAATAGGTGGAGTAATGCAGAAGCTTTGTGTTACTTAAAGTAGATATGAAGGTCAAGAAGGAAAAGGTACGCCTTTTCGATCATACCCTGCAGGCACACTTCCTCAATCGTCCGAACCGTTTCTTAATCCGGTGCGAATGGAATGGTCGTATCATTCCTGCCTTTCTCCCGAATCCTGGAAGACTCCAGGAACTTCTTCTTCCTGGATGCTTGATCTATCTCGTGGAAGAGGGGAGAAGTCAGCATCGAAAAACCCGTTATACAGCGGTGGGTGTTGATCGGGATGGCCAACCCATTATGCTTCACACCCTTCGTACGAATGAAGTGGCCCGATATCTCCTGCAACACGGAAAGGTCCCGGGGTTGGAGAAGGCAAAAATTGTGAAATCCGAGGTCCGAATTGGGAGGAGTCGATTTGACTTTCTTTTGGAAGAGGAGAACAGGAAAGTTATCCTGGAGGTGAAGTCCTGCACACTTGTAGGGAAGAGGATGGCCATGTTTCCAGATGCAGTGACGGAGAGGGGTGCGCGACATTTGAAGGAACTGGCAAATCTTTCAGCAGAAGGGGTGAGGGCAGTTGTTCTCTTTATCGTCCACTGGCCCTTTGCTCGTTTCTTTATGCCTGATTACCATACAGACTTAAATTTCTCACAGACCCTTCTCCGCATACGAGGTCGTGTAGAAGTAATACCCATCTCCGTGCGATGGAACAAAGACCTCTCCCTTTCTCCAAGCGTCAGGCTTCTCAAGATACCGTGGGAGTACATCGACGAAGAGGCAGAGGACCGCGGAAGCTATCTCCTGATCTTGAATCTCAAAAGAAAACAAAAAATCGATGTTGGGAGATTGGGTGAGGTCTCCTTTGAGAAAGGATTTTACATCTATGTGGGTTCGGCCATGACCAACTTGACCAAGAGAATAGAAAGGCACCGGCATATTAGAAAACAACATCACTGGCATATCGATGAATTAAGGGCCGTGGCCGAATTCCATTCTATATTAGCCATCCGCTCTTCCACGCGACTCGAGTGTCAGATTGCCAAAGATCTTTCGGAGATTGCCGAATGGGCCGTCCCCGGGTTTGGCTGTACAGACTGCTCCTGCGAAGCCCACCTTTTTGGTGTGTCGAGCAATCCTCTTCATTCAGAGAATTTCCAAAAACTGCTTCAGTATTTCAGAATGGACCGCTATCCCGAAAAGTGACCCTTCCCTTTGTCAAAGAG
>Ga0187770_10001924_pt1 | contig 11355 bp, 10 predicted proteins | sample 0116_SJ02_MP02_2_FD_133154 | JGI IMG/M metagenome (GOLD analysis project Ga0187770, IMG submission 133154) | Tropical peat soil microbial communities from peatlands in Department of Meta, Colombia - 0116_SJ02_MP02_20_MG | ecosystem: Environmental > Terrestrial > Soil > Wetlands > Peat | place...
CCAAGTGCGGCTACTGTATCATGGAAGCAGCTCACCAGCAATGCTGGTTCACTTAAGGTGTGGGGCCTCCGCCCCCACGCCCCACCGCTGACATTGTCAGCGGATTAGCTAGAAATTTAATAATATTGCTTTTTTAGAAATACAAGCAAAATCATCGGTTGCAAGATTTTATCAAAAGGGGTAGATTTCAACTGGCAATCGATGCGTTGATCTACTTTTTAAAGTTTTCTGACCATTCATTCCGTTTAGATTTTCCGCGTAAAGACCGGTCTATTTTCCGAGAAATGTTTATTACGGCCACCTGTTGAATTTAAGATTGGGGCGTTATTCCCGCGAATGCTTGGAAAGGAGAACGTAAGCGATGAAAATAAGGATACCAAGAGAAAGACCAATCATTGCCGGACTCATTTTGGGGACTCTTACTTTTTTCCTGATTACGTTCTATTCTCCCCAGAGTTGGGCGGCAGAAAAACCTTATCCTAACCGACCCATCGCCATGGTGGTGCCTTTCGCTCCTGGTGGAGGCGCCGACCTGTCGAGCAAACCCGTAGCCGATAAGATGGCTGAGTTTTTGGGGCAACCTTTGATCAGCGTGTACAAGGCTGGAGGGAGCGGAGCGCTGGGCGCAGGCTTTGTAGCTAAAGCAAAGCCGGACGGGTACACTGTGCTCGTAGGGGGGCCATCTCTTCTTGTCGTCGCGCCGATCACCAAGAAACTCGATTACAAGCTAGATGATTTCATCTTCGCCGGTGCCTACGCGACAAACGTAATCTGGCTCGCCGTGAAGACCGATGCTCGCTGGAAGACTTTAAAGGAATTCGTGGAGGAGGCGAGGAAGAACCCGGGAAAGCTCACCGTCAGCTCTTACGGAAGGCTCTCTTTAGCCGATTTTGTCATCATGTTCTTAAACAAATACGCCAATATTCAATTGACTCACGTTCCCTACAAGGCGACCGGAGAAGCTCTGACTGCAGTTCTGGGCGGGCATGCAGATGCAGCAGTGACCACGGGCTCTGCGGGTCTTTTGGAAGCAGGCTCCATCCGCATCCTCGCTGCAGCGGAGGAAAAGAGGATCGAATCTATGCCGGACATCCCAACGTTTAAGGAGTACGGATACCCCATTTTTATTCGCGGCAATTATTCTTTCTGTTTCCCTAAGGGGACTCCTCCGGCGATGGTCGATAAATTCAGTAAAGCGCAGCAGAGGGCCTTCGAGAAATATTCGAAGGAAATCAAAGAATATCTGCGCAGAGTGGAAATCTTTGCTCAGATGATTGGACCTGAAGAAGCCCTCAGGATGTACAAGACCGATTGGGACCTGTACTCCAAAATGGCCGATGAGCTTAAACTGGGGGAAAAATAGATAACTCGATCAATTCATTTGGTTCGGCGAAATCTTCTTGGATTTGGAGTTGGCCGAACTTAAATTTAATGCGGGCTTTATGTACATCGGAGGAAAAATGAAAGTGAACGACATACGAAATGTAACTATTGTCGGCGCGGGTACGATGGGCCATTCCTTAGCCCAGGTATTTGCCCAGGGGGGATTTAAGGTCCGGTTGAATGATATTAAAGAAGAGATCCTCGCGAAGGCCAGAAGCTTGATTGCCAACAATTTGAAGACCCTGACAGAGTTAGGATTCTTGCAAAAAGCCCAGGATGGGGAGATCTTTGGCCGCATCCAAACCACAACAAAGATTGAAGAAGCAGGAAAAGAAGCCGATTTCGTAATTGAAGCGATTGTCGAGGATGAACCGGCAAAAAAGGACATTTTCAGTAAATTGGATAAGATCTGCCCACCGAAGGCCATTTTAGCCAGTAATACTTCCCACATGGATATCTTTAAATTTGTGAAAACCGGCCGACCGGAGAAAGTACTCATCACCCACTGGTTTGCCCCGCCTCATATCATTCCTCTGGTCGAAGTTGTCCGTGACCCCAGGACTTCCCAGGAGACCGTGGATACGGTGAAGGCCTTACTGCTCAAGTTAGGGAAAAAGCCAATTGTCATCACACAGTTCCTGCCGGGATTCATTGCTAACCGGCTTCAGAGCGCCTTGGGGAATGAAGTGTTCCATCTTCTGGATAATGGGTATGCCACTCCCGAGGACATTGATATAGCAACCAAGGCCAGTTTCGCTCTGAGGATGCCAATTCTCGGGTTGGTCAAGCGGATGGATTTCACCGGATTGGATTTGATGCAAAAGGTTCGCCGTAATGAAACTTATAAAGTGCCGGCTCAGCGAACGGAATCGAAGAGTTTGGACAACCTTATCGAACAAGGCAAGCTAGGGGTAAAGACCGGGAGCGGGTTTTATGAATATGGTGGACGTTCTACTGAAGAAATTATGAAAGAACGGGATATCAAGCTGATCAAACTACGAGAATTCTTGAAAGGGCTGGGAGAGCTTTAATGATTATCCTTGAACTTCACTTGAGTTGACTGGAATCGCAAATCCAAGGTAGATGGATAAGCTTTACGGGTTATCGGTTTGAAAGGGGTAAGGCGTTTAAGGCCTCACCCCAAAGTTGCATCAAGGACTAGGTTTTAGAACTACTCCCTCTGAGAAAAGACACTAATAAACGGCAATGGCAGTAATCTCGATCAGCGCATCTGGTTCTACGAAATCGGTTACTCGTACCAAAGTGCTTGTCGGATACGGTTCTTTGAAATATTTTAAGCGGATATTATGGATGTCCTTCAATCCGGTCATATCTTTAACAAAAACGAATACCTGAACAACATCTTCCATGGACGCTCCGAGTTTTTTCAAATTACTCTGAATATTTTTGAGACATTGTTCAGTCTGCACCCGGATATCTCCTTTGACAAATTTGTCGTTCTCATCATAAGCAATTTGCCCAGATATCCAAATCATTTTTTTGGCCTTGGAGAGATCGATTGCCATGGCGTTAGAGAAAGCCACTTTTATTCCCATTGCCGAACCGAAAGGTATGCTTTCTTTTTGGATAGGATCTCTTTTATCTTCCGCAATCGCTGTAGAAATTACGCCAAGGATGAGGCACATTGAAATCATTAAAGTGAACATTTGGGGGTATATCATAATCATTCTCCCTCCTTTTTTATTCCAAGAATTCAGATTCGCAGAACATATACTCTGGAAAAATACCAAATAAGTTACTTCTTCCCAGAGATCCTCTCCGCAGGCTTGTTCTCAGCCGGCTTGGCATCTTCAGCTTTCTTCTCTGGTTCGGCGGTTTTGAGCGCTCGGGTATAAATTTCCTTACTCTTCATTCACCTCCTTTTTCTTGGATTTCTGGGAATGCATTACTTTACTGCGGATAAAATCGCCTGCATTTTAGCAGAGCCGAAAATGCCGCTCTTATTTTTCGAGCGGGGTGATTCCGCTCGGCCCGATGCCGTAGAAATACAATACCGCTCCCTCCCCTTTCGTCATGCCAAAGTGCGGGGTGTTCGCCGGCTCCGTGAAAAAGGATCCGGCGGGATGGGCGTGGAGTTTGTTTTCGACGAACTTTTCCCCGTAGCCAATATAGTGAATGCCAGAAACAACCAGGCCGTACCGGTTATCTGGGTGTTTGTGTGCAAGCGCCTTATTGTGGGGCGGCCATTTGATCAGGCAAAGGTACGGTCCTGGCTTATCGGGATGTCCGTACAGATAGGCGCTCTCTCGGCCAGATGCCGAGGGCTCCCATTTCATTTCCGAAGGGGTTATCAAGGTGACGCCCTGCGGAAGATCGTCGGCTCCAGCAATGAGGCACGTTGTGCTAATCAGCAAGATTCCCATAACGAGGCTGATGCGAGTCATGCTTTTTCTCCCTTTCCCTTTAGCGTTGAGAGTGGCTCGGGCTACCGGCCGCCTGCATAAAAATATTCATCTGATCTGGTCTTTACCCGAAGTGAAAAGCAGGATAGGTTTATGCAAAACGCCTTCTCCGCATTAGACAAACCCAAGCTCTAGGCGGATCTGCACGGTTAGATCCAAAATAACTTGAAACCACCGAAAGGATTTCGAAGTAGGGCTCGACAGAGGTAACGATATCTCTAGCAGTCCGCTGTGGTGGACCTGGCCCATGACGCTGTTCATCAGCGTTGCCAACAAGACTCAGCCACAGTCCATCTTTTTCTAAATGGTCACTCACATTTTGAGCAAACCCTTTCCGTTCTTTATCAGAATCTAATGAATGAAAGCAGCCTCTGTCAAATGCAAAGCCAAATGGAGCGCCTTCAACGTGGCTTGTGAGGATGTCAATCACGATAAAGGTACATTTGACATTGGCTTTTAAAGATTTCTCTTTAGCCTTCTCTATTGCAATCTCTGAAGTGTCAATCCCTACCACATGGAAGTTTTGTTGGGAAAGCCATATGGCGTTATCGCCAGTTCCGCATCCGATATCTAATGCTTTACAGGGTTCTATGGGCGTCGTGGTTACAATCTGAATAAGGTTGAAGTCAGGTTTGCCAATATCCCAAGGAGTATCCCCTGCTTTATACCTTTCCTTGAAACGCTTTTCTACCCTCATCTTATTTTACCTCATAGAGATCTCCTATATCTCTCAGATCATATTTTTGTTTCAAGGGGACGGTGAAATTCAACTGCATTTCTGGGAGCTGAATCGAAAAGGACACGGGCTACATCCGGACGGGCATAATGTCCCGTCGTGTCCACCATATGCTTAGCTTTCACAATTACTTCACGGGAAATTTCTGCGTAGAGGATAGTCTCTTTGTCTTCTGCGGGACCCGCGATATAATTTCCCAGGGGGTCAATGATTCCCGAAATGCCTCCCCCGGGTTCCAATATTCCCTTATTGTTCGCGTCCAGTTCGAGATAGAAGTCCAGTTCCTCCTGGCTCAAGCAGGAGGAGGAGAAGGCCACGAATGCCTGTCCCTCGAACCCCACATTGCGCATTGCGGCATCGATGATTCGCTTCCGATCACGCGGCTGGCTTTTGAAATTCGCTCCCGGCCAGCAAGCGATATGAATCTCTTCTCCCTGGGCATACAGAATGAATCTGGACAAAGGCATGGAATGTTCGTAGCAAATGAGCGCCCCGATTTTACCCAGGTCAGTTTCATACACTTTTAGGTCGCTTCCATCCCCCCATCCCCAAATGGTCTTTTCCTCTCCCGTAGGCATGAGCTTTCTTCTCCTTCCGATCAGTGTGCCCTTACCATCTATCAGGATCTGGGAATTATAAAGAGTCCCTCCACCTCTCTCATTCAAACCAACCACCAAAAAAATCCCCAGCTTCTTGGCGATGCTGCAAAGCCTGCTCGTTTCCTTGCCGGGAATTTCTATAGAGTTATCAAAAAGCCTGGAGAAGAGTCCCCCTTTCTTCACATTGTTAATTCCCATCCAGATCCACCACGGATAGCAGGGGATAAAGGTTTCTGGAAATACAATCAAGCGCGCCCCCTCTCCTGCGGCTCTTTCGGCCATTTGGGCAATCTTTTCAATGGTTTCATCTTTGTTGAAAAACACGGGTGAGGCGATGGTCGTGGCCACTTTAAACGATTTCATTTTTTCCCTTTCTTCTCTCCCCAGCAACCCAGATGGGCTTTTTTTACATTTTCATTTTACAACAGAGCCTTCATATTAGATCTTTCTGGAAAATCCGTTTCATAAATTCCCCAGAAGGTCGAGGTCAAATTGTTAGGGCGTTCTTTTATGGATAGGACAGTAACGATGCCAACCTATCAAAAAGCCGAATTCGGGTCAATATGAAAATAGCGGGGATGGTGCCAGCCCCAAGCGAGAATCAAAGATGAGAATTTTGATTATTCCTGAAAGGGCAGGGCAAGAAGCACCATGCGTGCCGAAAAATCCACCTACGAATGCTCGGGCGAAGGAGCCCTTGGAGGCAAACGATTCCTGGTAGAATTGATGCCCCGCCGATTCAATATATAAAAACCATTAAGAAATGTTTTTGGTCATCGGAAAGCAGAGGCAATTTAGTGGTGTGAGAAACCTTTGCCCAAATGCCCCGAGCCACTATATATAGTGGTGGCAATAAAAGGCAGAGCCTAATGAACTGGCGCCGCCTTTTTCAAAGAGGAAACCAAATGATTCCAGCATGCGGGCACCACTGTTCTCGAATTTATATCCACCCAGGAAAGCGGGGCGCCCGCCATGCACTGTGGGAAATCGCATCAAACCTCAAGATCGTCATTTTATCCACCTAAAAGCAACCTAATGTCTGCTGAGGGAGAAAAGAACCCTGGGGATCTGAAGGAGAATCGTTGATCTCAGAATGAGGAATCGGAAATCCCACCAGACCACTTCTAGATTTTCGGGAGTTGTCCTCCGAGGCAATCGATCTTCCTGACGGTGGAGTGCCTGAGGAGTACTTCCCAACGTGAGGTATTTGAAAAATAGGTAGAAGCCGAGAACCAATTGCAGGGGGATAGTTCTTGGAGGAGGGCTATTTCTTAGGACGATGCGGAACAAAATCACGATGGAGTTTATCAGAAGGACAAGATGATAAAAAATATTGACAATTTATCTTCCCTGATTATAAAATCCGTACAACTTTGTGAATAAGAAAACCATTTCCATCCAGTTTCTCCAAGAAATAACCTTTTAATGGTGTAGGCGGGAAAAAAGAGAGTTGCTCTCTAGTCTAGCCGAAACATTCTAAAAAAGAGCAATTTTTGAAGATAGCGATTAGCTTTCTGGATAAAATTAGAGCCTTGGGCTGTGCCTTTCTTAAAACCGATCCCGGAGTAACAAATACAACGAAGCGACACGTGAAGGAAGCTTGGGCAGAGACGCCTGCGCTCCCTTTTTTCTTGAGAGGAGGGTCGTCCCTTTCTCTGAAGGGGAGAAAATCCATATACCAAAAGGAGGGTCGCTTATGAAATTGGCCAACAAGATTGCCTTAATCACTGGTGCAGGATCCGGGTTCGGCAGGGCCAGCGCCACTCTGTTCGCCCGAGAAGGGGCCAAAATTTCAGTTGTGGATTTGGACGAGAAAACCGGCCAGGAAACAGTTTCTTTGATAAAGCAAAAGAGCGGGGAGGCCATTTTCATTCGAGCCGATGTATCAAAATCGAGCGACGTGGAGCAAATGATCAAGAAGACCGTTGATACCTATGGCCGGTTGGACATCCTGTTCAATAACGCTGGAATCCCAATGTCCTTCACTCCCGTGGAAAATGTAAAGGAAGAGCTTTGGGACAGGATCCAGGCGGTCAATGTGAAAAGCATTTTTCTGGGAGCGAAATATGCCCTCCCGTACCTGAAGAAACAAGGAGGGGGGGTTATTATCAACACCGCTTCCATCAGTGGAGTGCGCCCGCGGCCCGGTTTGATCGCCTACAGCGCATCCAAAGCGGCAGCCATCATGTTGACCAAGGCCCTGGCCATTGAATTTGCCCCATTTAAGATCCGAGTGAATGGGCTTAATCCCGTAGCTGCGGAGACTCCCATGCTGGGGAAGTTTATGACTCCCGAGGGGGCCAAGGGTGAGCAACTTGAAGAAGGGAGAAAACGGTTCATTAGTACGGTTCCCTTGGGTCGGCTGGCAACGCCAGAAGATGTAGCCAATGCGGCACTGTTCCTGGCATCGGATGAGGCATCGATAATCACCGGGGCAAACCTTGAGGTGGACGGAGGCCGGGGAATCTAATTCGATTCTTGCCCCCTTCAATCCGATTTCGCAATCCGTAATCGGCCGTTCCGGATAGAACCCATTTTCTCCTCTGGCCCATTTAAAGGGGCCCGGGGAGACCAATCGCCGTGGAGGGGAGTTTTTTCCTCGCAGGAGGTCGAAATCGGCTTCTCCTATTCGGGGGAAGGGATGTCGATCCGGCCCTGAATCCAATTCTTGGAGGGTGAGTTCAGCCTCCTGCGAAGAGATTCTCTGTGCTTTCTGAAGAATGGCGGAGAACGATGAACAGAGGGCAGGTGCATCTGGATATTCAGGATCTCTCTCTACATTTCGGGGGGGTCCAGGCGCTTCACCACGTCAATTTGGAAGTTCCCAGGGGTATCCTTTTTTCCCTGATCGGCCCTAACGGGGCGGGTAAGACTAGCCTGATAAACTGCATTTCCAAATTCTATGAGCCTAACTCCGGTAAAATCGTTTTCAACGGCAGGGAGATTACGTCCTTGCGGCCCCACACAATAGCCCGTTTCGGAATCTCCCGTACCTTCCAGAATATCGAACTCTTCAAGGGTATGACCATCCTGGAAAATATTAAGCTGGGACGGCATATTCATCTTCGGTCGGGGGCCGTTGCAGGTATGATCTACCTGGGTAAGGCCAGAAGGGAAGAGGAAAGACTCGAGGAATTCCTCGAACGGGAGATCCTCGATTTTCTTGGATTGACTCCCATAAAGAATCGGGTGGTGGCCACCCTGCCCTACGGGTTGCAGAAAAAGGTGGACCTGGCCAGGGCTCTCTCGGCCAAACCGGAATTCTTGATCATGGATGAGCCGGTCGCCGGAATGAACCGGGAGGAAACCCGGGACATGATCTCCCATATCCTGGAGATCAAGAAAGCCTGGGGATTGACCGTTCTCCTCATCGAGCACGATATGGAGGTGGTCATGAACATCTCCGACTGGGTCGTGGTGATGAATTTCGGGGAAAAGATCGCCGAGGGAACGCCGGCCTTAGTCCAAAAGAACCCGGAGGTCATCCGCATCTATCTGGGAAATGCCTACTCCGAAAAGTAGGGGGGAAGGCCAACCATGGAACTTTTGATTCAAGTGCTGATTGCCGGGATTACGATCGGGAGCATTTACTCCCTCATTGCCCTCGGGGTCGTGCTGATCTTTAAGTCGAGCGGCGTTATCAACTTTGCCCAGGGCTCCATGGTTATGGTGGGGGCTTTTATCACTTATGCCCTGGTAGTGCAATTCAGACTCCCGATCCTTCTCAGCCTCCCTCTGACCTTCGTGATTTCCGGAATGATGGGGATGATTGTCGAGCGTTTCGTCCTGCGGTACTTATCCGGAGCCTCACTCATTTCCGTCATCATGGTCACCATGGGGATCTCCTACATATTGGACGGAGGGGCTCTGGCCACCTGGGGATCCAGCAACTTCACCTATCCAAAGCTTTTTCCTTCTTTCTCCATTCACCTGGGGGGCGTGAAAGTTTCATCGGTTTACCTCTGGAGCTTCCTGGCCTCGATGGTCTTGCTAGTCGTGTTCCTATTGTTCTTTAAGTATTCTAAGATGGGCCTGTCCATGCGGGCGGCGGCGGATAACCAAAAGGTGGCCGTGGTCCTCGGAATCAGTGCCCGGAGAGTCCTCTCCCTCACCTGGATTATCACTTCGGCGGTGGCCACGGCGGGGGGAATCCTGCTGGCCAGTATCAGCGCCCTTCACGTAAACTTGAGTTACATCGGGTTGGTCGTTTTCCCAGTGGTCATTCTGGGGGGGCTGGACAGCATTGCCGGGGCCGTGGTGGGGGGACTCATTGTGGGGGCTTTGGAAGCCATCGCCGGAGTTTACATTGCCCCCTACCTAGGAGGAGCCTTTCAGCAGGTGGCCTCCTTCGCCTTCCTGTTGATCATTCTGCTGATCAAACCCTACGGGCTTTTGGGGACGAAGGAAATCGAGAGGCTTTAACGATGGGACCTTCCAATCGCCAAGGATGGTTGTATTACCTTCTTTTCCTGATGGTTTTCGTCCTCTTTCCTTTCAGCCTTTTCCAATACACCAAATATATTCTTTTTCTGGTCAACATGACGGCCATAGGGGTAATCGGTGCGCAAGGCTTAAACATCCTCACTGGCTATACCGGACTCATTTCACTCGGCCAGGCCGGCTTTATGGGGGTCGGTGCATATACTGTGGCCATTCTGGGTACTAAAGCAGGGTTTCCGATGTGGATCAACCTTCCCGCAGCCGGGATCATCACAACCCTTGTGGGGATCATTGTCGGCACTCCTTCCTTACGCCTGAAAGGATTTTACCTGGCCATGTCCACGCTGGCCGCGGAGCTACTCCTCGAATATGTCTTCAAGAACTGGGAAACCATGACCCACGGCGTTCAAGGTCTCTTCATCACTCCGCCGCATATTTTCGGCGTATTAATCAACAACGACCGAGTATTCTACTTTCTCTCGGTGGGCCTGGCGGCGCTGGCCACGATTGCGACCCGTAATCTCTTTCGCACGAGGGTGGGCCGGGCCTTCATTGCGATCCGCGACCGGGATATTGCTGCGGAATTGATCGGGATCAACGTTTTCAAGTACAAGCTCGTCTCCTTTGCCATCAGCTCCTTTTACGCAGGGGTGGCCGGCGGCCTCTGGTGTTATTACATGACCATCATCAACCCGGAGGCTTTTCAGCTCTCCATCTCCATCGATTACGTGGCCATGATCATCGTAGGGGGAATGGGTACCCTCTTCGGCTCTGTGTACGGAGCTATTTTCGTTGTCCTTCTCCCGGAAGCAATCCAGCGTCTCATGGAGATTCTGCAGCCGCTGCTGCACATGGAATACACTTTCGCGGCTTTCAAACAGATTGTCTTCGGCATCATGATCGTTATTTTTCTGATCTTTGAGCCCAAGGGGCTTTCGGAGATCTTTTCGAGGCTTAGGAACAGGATATCGAATCGAAACAGAAAGGAGGTAAACCAGAACGGAAGTTTGTCGGGCAGTGCAAAAACCAACGGATAGAGAGGAGGGCTCGTGATGAAGAAGTGGTTGGCATTTATCGTGACTTCCATGGTTATTTTGACAGGCTTCGCCGTCCAGGCCGCGGAGATCCCCGTCGGAATCTATGGAACCCTGACGGGCACGGACACGGACGTCAACGGAATGTCCTATGGTCCGAAGGACTGCCTGACTTATATCGACGAGAAAGCAGGCGGAGTTATGGGGAACCGGTACGTTCCCATCCTACTGGATGGGAAAAACCAGATTCCGGAGGAGGTCAAAGTCTTCAAGCGGCTGGTGGATGTAGACAAGGTTGTCGTGGTCAACGGCTGGTCTACGGGCGGGACCAAAGCCCTGCGGGACCAGATCAACACCCTGGTCAAAGTTCCCTTTCAGGCCCAATCCCTTTCTATTGACATCCTGGATCCGGGGAAATATCCCTTCATTTATCTGCTCGGACCAACCTACGAGGACCAGGTCATCATCGCTATGAATTGGGCCAAGCAGAAAGGGGCCCAGTCTTTCGCTTTCATCCATGCCGACATTGAATACGGACGCGCCCCATGCCGGAATGCGGTAGAACAGAAAATTCCGGAAAAACTGGGCTTGAAGGTTCTCGGGGATATCGAATATCCCGGGGCTTCCCCGGATCTGACCCCCCAGCTTTTGCGGATCAAAGAGTTGAACCCGGATTATGTCTATATTCAAGATTCAGTGAACAACTGCGTGAAAGTTCTCCGGGACGCCGCCAAGGTGGG